>ENA-OBIO01000823-OBIO01000823.1-metagenomes-genome-assembly--contig:-NODE-823-length-14377-cov-4.43548_pt1 | contig 14377 bp, 12 predicted proteins | sample MGYA00153383_OBIO01 | MGnify analysis MGYA00153383 | reverse complement strand
AAGCGGCGATTGTGCTCGGCTGTCTGGTCTTGATCCGCACGGTCACCGCGTCGATCATCTATGGGCTCGGACTCAATGACTTATCGGACTCAGTGACTTATCGGACTCAGTGACTGCTCGGACTCAGTGACTGAGACGAGTGGCGTCTCAGGTGGTCAAGTCTGGTGCTGGGCGCTACCCGCGCGCCACGGTTCCCTTGGTAGGCTGATTCAATAATCGAAAACTGGGCCGCACACACGATGCGGGAGAGCCCGATTCACGTCGGGCACCGAAGGAGCAAGCCTCCCCGCCAATCTCTCAGGTCTCCGTACCGCATCGAACTGGCCACTCTGGAAAGTGGATGACCGAACGCTCGCGTTCGCCGTCCCGCCGAAGGTGAAAGCGCTGCGGCGTGAAACTCTCAGGCTCATGACAGAGGGGGAGTTCCATCCGCAGCCCGTGCGCGCCAGGAGAACTCCGTGACTGAGAAGACCGAAGAACGATACTCGCCGCTCCATCGTGTGCACATGGATGCGGGAGCGAGCTTCACCGACTTCGCCGGCTGGCAGATGCCCGTGCGCTATTCGAGTGACCTCGCCGAACACCACGCCGTTCGCACTGCCGCCGGACTCTTCGACCTCTCCCACATGGGCGAGATCGTGGTGATCGGGCCGGAGAGCGCGGATGCCCTCGACTATGCCTTCGCCGGCAAGATCTCCGCCGTCGCGCTGGGGCAGGCCAAATACAGCCTGCTGCTCGGCCGTGAAGGCGGCATCATCGACGACCTCGTCGTCTATCGGACCGGCGAAGATCGGTTCATCGTGGTCGCTAACGCGTCGAATCGCGAGGCGGTGGCAGCCGAGCTGCTCGAGCGCACCGCGCCGTTCGACTGCGAGGTTTTCGATGAGAGCGACGATATCGCGCTCATCGCCATTCAGGGGCCCAAGTCATTTGAGATCCTGAGCCAGGTCCCCGGCATCGTCGTCCCCGGTCTGGTCGACCTCAAGTACTACTGGTGCACCCCGGGCCAGTTCGAGGGGCATGAGATCCTCGTCGCTCGCACCGGCTACACCGGCGAAGACGGCTTCGAGCTCTATATCGCTCCGGATGCTGCCCCCGCACTCTGGCGAGCGCTCGCCGAGACCGGCGCGGGCAGTGGCCTGGTGCCCGCGGGACTCGCGAGCCGAGACACGCTGCGACTCGAGGCCGGGATGCCGCTCTACGGGCATGAACTCGGCCTCACCACCTTTCCGGTGCAGGCGGGTCTCGGCCGCGTCGTCAGTCTCAAGAAGACCGGTGACTTTGTGGGCCGCGCTGCCGTCGAGACCGGGCCAGCCGAGGGCGCGCGCGTTCTCGTCGGCCTCCGCGCCGACGGTAAGCGCGCCGGCCGAGCCGACTATCTCGTACTCGATGCCGACGGCACCGAGGTGGGGGTAATCACCAGCGGGGCGCTCAGCCCCACCCTCGGCTATCCCATCGCGATGGCCTATGTCGATCCCGCGGTGCGCGAGCTCGGTACCCCGTTGTTCCTGGATGTGCGCGGAACCCGCGTGCCGGCATCCGTCACTGCACTTCCCTTCTATCAGAGAGAGGCCAACTAGACATGGCTGACCAGAGCACCCTCAAGCAGGCCAACCTGAAGTACACCGCCGAGCATGAGTGGATTGACGTGCAGGGCGATATCGCCACCGTCGGCATCACCGCCTATGCGGCGGAGAAGCTCGGAGATGTAGTCTTCGTCGACCTGCCGACGGTGGGGGCCACCGTCGCAAGCGGCAAGGTCGTCGGTGAGATCGAGTCAACCAAGTCGGTGGGGGAGCTGTTTGCCCCCGTCGATGGCACCGTCACCGAGGTGAACGACGCCGTCGTCGCGAGCCCGGAACTCGTCAACAGTGATCCCTTCGGCGAGGGGTGGCTCATTAAAGTGAGCTTCTCCGAGCTGCCAAACCTGTTGAGCTTCGACGAGTACACCACGCTGGTGGGCGAATAGTGGCCGGGATCGTCCAGCCAAGAACCAGCCTTCTCAGCACTGACTTGCTCGCGACAGGCGGCTTTGCCGAACGTCACATCGGCACAGACTCTGCGGCCCAGGCCACGATGCTCGGAGCGCTCGGCTACGAAAGTGTCGATGCGCTCGTCGGCGCGGCGGTGCCGGCATCCATCCATGTCGATGGGTTTCGTGCGGCGGCGGACTCCGTACTGCCGCCTGCAGCCACAGAGCGGGAGGCGCTCGCCGAACTGCGGGTAATCGCCCGCAAGAACACGGTCAACCGTTCGATGATCGGGCTCGGCTACTACGACACGATCACCCCGGCGGTGATCAAGCGCAACGTGTTGGAGAACCCGAGCTGGTACACGGCCTACACGCCATACCAGCCGGAGATCTCGCAGGGGCGCCTGGAAGCCCTCATCAACTTTCAGACCATGATCACCGATCTCACGGGCCTTGCGACCGCGAACGCCTCAATGCTCGACGAGGGTACGGCCGTCGTCGAGGGAATGATGCTGGCCCGTCGTGCTTCCAAGCTCGACAGCAACGCCTTCATCGTCGACTCGGATTCCCTGCCCCAGACTCTCGCTCTGCTCGAGAACCGCGCGGCGGCGGTCGGCATCGAGCTTGTCGTCGTCGATCTTGCGGAGCTGGACTCCGCTGAGATCGAACTCCCCGACGCCTTCGGCATCTTCGTGCAGTACCCGGCCCGCTCTGGCCACGTCTGGGATCCGAGCGCCGTTATCGCCGCCGCGCAGTCGAAGGGCGCCCTCGCCATCGTCGCCGCCGATCTGCTTGCTCTCACCCTCATCGCCTCGCCGGGCGAGCTGGGGGCGGATGTCGCCGTGGGCACCAGCCAGCGCTTCGGAGTGCCCATGGGCTTCGGTGGTCCGCACGCGGGCTACATGGCCGTGCGCGCGGGCCTCGAACGCCAACTGCCCGGGCGCCTCGTTGGTGTCTCGCAGGACGCGGCCGGGCATGCCGCCTACCGCCTTTCGCTCCAGGTGCGCGAGCAGCACATCCGTCGCGATAAGGCCACGTCGAATATCTGCACCGCCCAGGTGCTGCTCGCCGTCATGGCGTCCATGTATGCCGTCTACCACGGCCCGCAGGGACTCAAGCAGATCGCAACCCGAGTGACGCGCCTCACTCACGTGCTTGCCCGAGCCGCGTCTGAGGCCGGTCACACGGTCGACTCGGCCAACTTCTTCGACACCATCACACTGCACACCAAGACGAGTGCCGCGCGAGTGGTGCAGCGGGCCCATGCGGCCGGCTATCTCATCCATCTCGTCGACGACGATCATGTGCAGCTCTCGGCAGACGAGACCACGACTCTCGATGACGTGCGCGCCATCGCGCGCATCCTCGGCGAGGAGCTCGTCGACGACTCGGTGCCGGACGAGCTCGACTGGATCCCGTCGGACCTGCTGCGCACCAGCGAGTACCTCGCCCATCCGGTGTTCAACACGCACCGCTCCGAGACGTCGATGATGCGCTATCTCAAGCACCTCGCCGACTATGACTACGCGCTTGATCGCGGTATGATCCCGCTCGGATCGTGCACGATGAAGCTCAACTCGGCCACCGAGATGGAGGCCGTCACCTGGCCGGAGTTCGCCGGACTGCACCCCTTCGCGCCGGAGTCGGATGTCGAGGGATACCTGCAGCTGATAGTGCAGTTGCAGCGCTGGCTCGCCGACGTGACCGGCTACGACTCGGTGTCCCTTCAGCCCAATGCGGGCAGCCAGGGCGAGCTCGCCGGGCTTCTCGCCATCCGTGGCTATCACCGATCCCGCGGCGACGGTGATCGCACTGTGTGTCTGATCCCGCAGAGCGCCCATGGCACGAATGCCGCCTCCGCAGTGCTTGCCGGCATGCGTGTCGTCGTGGTGGCCTGTGACGAACTTGGCAATGTGGATGTCGATGACCTCCGATCCAAGATCGCCGAGCATGCGGATTCCCTGGCCGCGCTGATGATCACCTACCCCTCGACGCACGGCGTGTACGAGCACGAGGTCGGCACCATCTGCAAGGCCGTGCATGACGCGGGCGGCCAGGTCTACGTCGACGGTGCGAACCTCAATGCCGTGCTGGGATTCGCCCGCTACGGCGACTTCGGCGGCGATGTCTCTCACCTGAACCTGCACAAGACCTTCTGCATCCCTCACGGTGGCGGGGGGCCTGGTGTCGGTCCCGTCGCGGCGAAGTCGCACCTCGCCCCCTTCCTCCCCGGGCATCCGATGGCACAGCGCGCACTGCACAGCGGCCCTCCCGTCTCCGCTGCTCCGTATGGCTCTCCGAGCATCCTGCCGATCAGCTGGGCCTACGTGCGCATGATGGGCGCCGATGGCCTCAAGCAGGCCACAGGGGCGGCGGTTCTCGCCGCCAACTATGTGGCTCTGCGGCTGCGCGACCACTTCCCCGTGCTGTACGCGGGGGATAACGGCCTCGTCGCGCACGAGTGCGTCCTCGACCTTCGCCCCCTCACCGAGGCCACGGGTGTCACCGTGGATGACGTGGCCAAACGCCTCATCGACTTCGGCTTCCACGCGCCGACGATGTCGTTCCCGGTCGCAGGCACCCTCATGGTCGAGCCGACTGAGAGCGAGGACCTCGCCGAGATTGATCGCTTTATCGACGCCATGATCGCGATCAGGGCCGAGGCGGATGCCGTGGCGGCCGGCAACTGGCCGCTCGCCGACAACCCGCTCCACAATGCCCCGCACACGGCACAGTCCGTGATCGAGGGGGAGTGGTCGCACCCGTACACGCGGGAGCAGGCCGTCTACCCGGTGCGCAGCCTCATCCGCTCCAAGTACTGGCCCCCGGTGCGCCGCGTCGATAACGCGTACGGTGACCGCAACCTCGTATGCGCCTGCCCGCCGCCGGAAGCCTTCGCCGACTGAGCCGGCGGAGGGAATCGCCGCCTGAGTTTCGTCGCAACAGCAGGTGACGTCGATGATGCAGACCGAGCATCGCAGGATGCTGCCGAGCGCGACACCTTAGGTCGAGCCGCCGGATTCCCGGCAGCCGAATTGCTGCGCGATCACCGATTAGCAAGGCTCTATCAGGATCATCCCATCTGACTCGATCTAGAGCGAGAACCACTAGTTTGCGGACTTCTCACTCCGGGGCGCTAACGGGGTACCGCCCCAAATACGCCCGGAAACGTCGCCACGGCCCAGGAAAAGCCGACGAAGATCGCCGCATCGATGACGAAGTGCGCGATCACGAACGGAAGGACCCGTCTGGTGCGCGTGTAAAGGTAGCCGAACAGCAATCCCATCAGGAAGTTGCCGACGAAGGCACCGAAGCCCTGGTAGAGGTGATAACTGCCGCGCAGGATCGCCGCCGACACGATGATCCGCCATCGTCCCCAGCCGAGCTGCCCCAGCCGCTCGAACAGGTAGCCCAGGATGACGACCTCCTCCTGGAGTCCGGCGCGCAACGCAGAGAAGAGCAGCACGGGGACAGTCCACCAGTGCGCGGCCAGGCCGGCCGCGTCCACCGTAAGCCCGATTCCCAGGGCTCGGCCGCCGAGGTAGAGGGCGATCCCGGGGATGCCAATCGCGAGAGCGAGCACCAGTCCGCGCCACGTGTCTCCGAGAGGGTGCCGACTGTCGATACCGAGTCGTGTGAGATGCGGTGCCGTGCGGTTCCAGAGCAAGAAGCATACGAGCACCACAGGTGCCAGGGCGAAGACCAGGCCAAGCAGTTGATAGATGAGGTCGAAGAGCTCGCGATTGTTGAGGGTCGGGTTCAGCGTGGTGGTCTGGGCGGAGAGCGGAGTGCTGCGAGTCACGCTGTCGATGAGCGAGACGATGGAGTAGATCGCGGACTGCCCGAGTCCGAGAGCGAGCACGATGGCGATCTCCGACCAAAGCCGCCCCCGCAATGGAGACTCGAACTCGCCGGAGGGACTCGACACACCCGGCAGACCCACGAGGAGATGTTACGTGGGTTCAGGAGAATTTCATGTGAGACTCAGCAATCCGCGCAGCAAACCATAGATCTGCGCGTGAATCGTGCACGGTGCACTCATCGACGCAAGATTCCTCACACATCCTTGCCGCCATGTAACAATTTCTCTCTCGGTTTTGTGACTTGAGCCCCTCCTGATTAGAGTCAGGGATACTGCGAGCGTTGCAAGAATGACATTCGCCTGTCCCAGGAGGAAATCTGTGCTCGCAGCGGCCACCACGAATCTGCCCCGCGCGGGCTCTTGATAGGGGTCTGACATGTCGACATTGCCTCCGGGGGGGTTCCAAGCTGAAGTGACGGCGAACCAGACTACGTTCGCCACTCCGGCCGAGGACGGAGTTGCGGCGTCCATTGGAATTACCAGCCGGACCCCTGCTCAGCTCGCCTGGAAACGCTTTCGTTCAGATCGCAAGACGATGGCCGCCGCTGTCATCGTCGCGATCTATGTAGTGCTCGCGCTCCTGGCTCCGGTGCTTGTTGCCGCCGGCGTGCTTGATCCCTACCTCACACACCAAAATCTCATCGACAGCAACGGATTACCGGTCGGCAGTTTCGGCGGGATCAGTGCCGCGCATCCACTCGGTGTCGAGCCCGGCATCGGTCGCGACACTCTGAGCCGGATCTGGCTCGGACTGAGTCTTTCCCTGTTCATTTCGGCATCCGCCGCTGTCTTCGCGATCGTGGTGGGGGTCGTGCTCGGAATCATCGCGGGAATGAGCCGTCGCTGGGCCGACACACTCATCGGTCGGCTGGTCGACCTCGTGCTGTGCTTTCCGCAGACGCTGATGCTGCTCGCGCTGTCCGGGTTGGTGGTGACCTGGTTGACGGGCACGCTGCGCATTCCGTCAGGGACCACTGCACAGGCGACCTACGTGATTTTTGTTCTCGGCATCTTCGGGTGGCCGTCCGTGACGCGTATCATCCGTGGCCAGGTCCTGAGCCTGCGCGAGCGCGAGTTCATCGATGCTGCGCGCCTGATCGGGGCGAGTAATGGCCGCTTGTACTTCAAGGAGGTGCTGCCCAACCTCTGGGCGCCAATCCTGGTTCAGTTCACGTTGATTCTTCCGGCCTATGTTTCCGCCGAAGCAGCCCTGTCGTATCTCGGTATCTCGGTCAAAGTGCCGACCCCGACGCTTGGTAACATCCTCTCGGCGTCAATTCAGTACGGTTCGAGCGACTTCCTGTACTTCATCGCACCTGCGTTTTTGCTCGTGCTCGTCGTCGTCTCATTCAACCTGCTCGGCGATGGCCTCCGGGATGCGCTCGACCCCCGGACCCAACGGTGAGCGGTATCGCCCTCAGCCTCCGCGACGCACTGTCGCGGTTCGGACGCGCGCACAGCACGTCACACCCAACACCAAGGAGAATCTCACAATGATGGAGAAGTTGTTGTTGCGAGCCGGAGCGGTAGCCCTCACTGGGGTCGTCGCTGTTTCACTCGCTGCATGTTCGAGCGGCGGAGCCGCTCCGGCCAAAACCTCATCGGCCCAAAAGGGGGGAACGCTCACCTCGCTTGACGTCACCGGCGAGTACTCCGGTACCGACCCCGTGGGTGTCTATCTCGGCGTGGAAATTGCGAACTTCCGACGCCTCGTGTACCGAGGCCTGACCGCGCTACCGATCACCGCGGAAAAGAACCCGAAGGTCGTACCGGACCTGGCCACCGACACGGGAACCACGAAAGACCAGGGTAAGACTTGGAGCTTCACGCTCAAGAAGGGTCTCAAGTGGCAGGACGGCAAGGAGATCACATGTGCCGACCTGCAGTACGGCCTGTCTCGCTCCTACGACGCATCGTTGGTCGCGGCCGGTGGTGGCGTCGGCCTGACCTACTTCGGTGACGGCAGCTACAACCTGATCGATCCCTCCGACCCGAGCTATAAGCTGGCGACCGAGTACACCGGGCCGCTGACGGGCAAGGCCGAATCGCAGGCGCACTTCGAGAAGGCAGCTTCCTGCTCGGGTAAGACGATCACGTACCACTTCCAAAATGCCTGGGCTGACTTCCCAACGGCCGCTGCAGCGCTGTTCTCCACGGACCCGTACGAGAAGTCGTTCGAAAAGGGCACTGCGAACCTGTTCACGATCAACTCGAACGGTCCTTACAAGCTGAAGGGGTCGACCTTCGACCAAAACGCTGGTGGCACCTTCGAGCGCAACTCGGCGTACAGCGCATCGACCGACAGCCCGGACGTGCGCAAGGCACTCCCGGACATTGTCAAGTTGGAGTTCGTGGACAGTCCCGAGACGATCACGGAGCGTCTCATTGCAGACTCGGGAACCGACCAGGCGGCCTACTCGCCGCTGAATATCCCGTCGGACAAGTACTCCCAGATCACCCCGGATCTCTCCAGCCGGGTCAAGACCAGCACCTCCCCGTACACCCGCTTCCTCGAAATCAACTCGAAGACGATCACGGACCCCGACGTGCGGAACGCGCTCATCGCGGCGACGGATAAAGCCGGAGTGGTCAAGGCGTCGGGTGGTTCCAAGTGGGGAACTGCGAACGGAACCACCGTCTCGTCGGCGATCCCTGGGTTCCAGGAGACCGCGCTGAACAAGATCAATCCGAGCGGGGACATCAGCAAGGCCAAGAAGCTGCTCGCGGGCAAGACACCCGAAATCCGCTACGCCTTCCCTGACACCTCGACGGTCGCCGAGCAGGTCGCCGCTGTCCTCCAGCAGGGCTGGGAGAAGGCCGGTTTCAAGGTGACGCTGGTTCCGATAGCGAAGGACGCCAAGCCCGGCTACTACGTCCAGGTAGGAACCGATCCGAAGCCGATCGATGCGTTCTTCGCCGGATGGGCCGCTGACTGGCCTTCGCTGTTCGCAGTCATTCCGCCGATCGTGCAGTCGAACCCGAAGGGCGCCACGTTCGGCGTCGGCTTCAACTACGGGTTCTATAGCAACTCGAAAGTGGACGGCCTAATCAAGCAGGCGAATAACGCCACCGACCCGACCAAGCAGCAGAAGTTGCTCAACGAGGCCAACGAGGCGGCAGCCGCAGACGGGGCGTTCGTGCCCCTGGCAAACCAGAACAACTACTACATCTACGGGTCGAAGGTGGGCGGGTTCCTTCCGGACGTCGCATCCAGCTACTACCCCGACCTCGGCGGAATGTACGTCAAGAAGTAAGTAGCAGCATCTGAAACGGGGTGGGCGCGCCACGGTGCGCCCACCCTATTCCCCGAGACAGAAAAGCAAACTTCCACGTGATCGCTTTCGCTATCCGCCGTATCCTCGTCGGCATCGTCCTCCTGCTGGCGATGGTCCTCGTGGTATTCGTACTTTTTTTCGCTGCAGGTAACCCGGCTCGCGATGTGTGCGGCAAATACTGCACCCCACAGAAGCTCGCCAATATCACCCAGGTCTACGGCTACGACAAGCCGATCACCTATCAGTTCGGGCAATTCGTCAAGGGCCTTGCGGTCGGCCGTGATTATCCCGTGGATGACAAGTACCGCGAAGCGCTTCAGAAGTCGAATCCCAGCCTCGTCATTCACTGCGACGCACCATGCCTCGGCTACTCACTGCGCAGCGCCATCACGGTAAATGATGCGATCGCGAAGTACGCTCCGGTCACGATATCCATCGCCGTCTATGCATTCATCATCTGGATTGTCTTTGGGGTGCTCTTCGGCGTGATCGCGGCGGTGTTCAAGGGCAAATGGCTGGACCGCGTCATCGTTGGGGTGACCTTGGTGGTGTACGCGTTACCAACGTTCTTTGTCGGCACCTTCTTGCTTCAGTTCATCGCAATTCGCTGGAAGCTCTTCCCGTATCCTCGCTACGTCTCGATCGCCGACGGCGGTGTGTTCAACTGGCTGATCGGTTTGACTCTGCCAGCGATGACGCTCGCCCTCTTCTACATGGCTGCGTACGTGCGGATCACCCGAGCCTTCGTGCTCGAGTCGCTCTCTGAGGACTACATCCGCACCGCGCGGGCGAAGGGCTTGACCGAGCGAGTAGTGCTCTTCAAACACGGGTTACGAGCCGCGCTCACGCCGCTCTTGTCGATGGCGGGACTCGACTTTGCGGCCCTCTTAGCTGGCGCGGTCATCACCGAGGCTGTGTTCAGCTACCAAGGGCTCGGCTTGCTCGCCGTCATCTCAAACCGGAACTCGGACCTTCCCATCCTGATCGGTCTTGTCATCGTGGCGGGTGCGGCTGTGCTCGCGGCGAACATTATCGTCGACATCCTCTACGCCTTCGTCGACCCGCGCGTTCGCCTCAGTTAGGGCAGAAATAATTATGAGCAGAGCATTCCTGTCCGTCGAGAACCTCTCGGTCAATTTTCCGACGTCCGACGGAATCGTTCGTGCCACGGACGACCTGTCGTACACGCTCGAGCGCGGCCAAACGCTGGGCATCGTGGGCGAATCCGGTTCGGGCAAGTCCGTGTCGTCCTCCGCCATCCTCGGTCTGCATCGCAACACGAACGCGCACGTCAGCGGCGCGATCTGGTTCGGTGGCACGAATCTCCTCGCCCTCAGCGATGACGAGATGCGGGAGCGTCGCGGCAAAGAAGTCGCCATGATCTTCCAGGATCCGCTGTCCGCCCTGCACCCCTATTACCGCGTCGGCGATCAAATCTCCGAGGCGCACCTCGCGCACAACCGTGTTTCGAAACGTGCGGCGCGGGCGCGGACGATTGAGATGCTGGCCCGCGTGGGAATCCCGCAGCCGGATCGTCGTGTCGACGATTACCCTCACCAGTTCTCGGGCGGCATGCGCCAGCGCGTGATGATTGCGATGGCTCTGATCAACGACCCGGTGCTGCTGATCGCGGATGAGCCGACCACCGCGCTGGACGTCACGGTCCAGGCGCAGATTCTCGATTTGCTGCAGGATCTGCAAAAAGAGTTCGACACTGCGCTGATCATGATCACGCACGACCTTGGCGTAATCGCCGAAATTGCAGACGATGTGCTCGTGATGTACGCGGGTCGCGCAGTCGAATACGGCTCGGCTCGCGCACTGTTGAGTCAGCCCGCGATGCCGTACACCTGGGGTCTCATCCAGTCGATCCCAGATGTCAGTCGCTCGGTCGACCTGCCCCTGCGGCCGATCCCCGGCAACCCGCCGAGCTTGCTCAACCAGCCCGCGGGCTGCCCGTTTTACGCGCGCTGCGACTACTCGAAGTTCGTGGCGGATAACCGATGCGCGACCGAGCTGCCGGAGCTCGCCCCCGCGTCCTACGGGCATCTCAAGCGGTGCCACCTGAAGGAAGAATTGTCCGTTTACGATACCCAGCTCGCTGTCGTCGAAACTGGAGCCAACTGATGGCAACTCCTCTCCTCGAGGTCAAGGACCTCGTCATGCACTTTCCTGTCAAATCCCGGAGCGTGATCTCGCGCACCGTCGGCCATGTGAAAGCGGTCGACGGCGTCTCGTTCACGGTCGCAGCCGGGCAATCTCTCGGGCTGGTGGGCGAATCCGGATGCGGTAAGACAACAACTGGTCGCCTCATCACTCGGCTCCAGAAGCCCACGAGCGGGCAGATCCTTTTCGAAGGTCGGGACATCGCTCAGGCGGGACCGCGCGTGCTCAAGCCGCTGCGCCGCGAAATCCAAATGATCTTCCAGGACCCGTACACCTCGCTCAATCCCCGCCAGACGGTCGGAGAGATCGTGGGGGCACCTCTGGTGATTCACAAGCTGGTGCCTTCGAACAAGCGCCTGTCGCATGTTCAGGAGCTGCTCGAGGTCGTTGGGCTTAATCCCGAGCACTACAACCGGTACCCACACGAGTTCTCGGGCGGTCAGCGTCAGCGTATCGGTATCGCGCGGGCTCTCACCCTTCAGCCCAAGCTACTGGTGGCGGACGAGCCGGTCTCCGCGCTCGATGTGTCGATTCAGGCTCAGGTCATCAACCTCATGCAGGATCTGCAGCGCGAGTTCAACATTGCGTTTCTCTTCATTGCACATGACCTCTCGATCGTGCGGCATTTCTGCCCCGAGATCGCGGTCATGTACCTCGGCAAGATCGTCGAGAAGGCGCCGCGTGAGGAACTCTATGAGCACCCGAAGCACCCGTATACGAAGGCGCTTCTCTCGGCGGTGCCGAATATCGAGCAAGCGATACTAGGCGGCCGTCGGGAGCGCATCCGTCTTTCGGGAGACGTTCCATCGCCGATCAATCCGCCGTCCGGGTGCCGCTTCCGCACCCGGTGTTGGAAGGCGCAAGATATTTGTGCGACCGAGGAGCCGCTCCTGCGGAGGGTGGGCGCGGGCGCAGACGAGGCTGCCTGCCATTTTCCCGAGCAATAAACCAGTGGCGCGTCCGGGCTCAGCTCCTCGCTACACCTTTCGGGCGGCATCGGCCGTCATCACCTTCTGGGTGGGTATCGCAGCGCTCGTCGTCATCGTCGGGAGTCCGGTCGTGAATCGGGACTGGAGCGTTCTCGGCTTCACCCTCGGTCCTTCGCTCCTGCTTGCGTGGGTGCTCTGGATTGCCCTCTATCGTCCGGCGGTGCACTACGACGACGCCCGCGTCGTCGTAGTCAACATCGGGCGTCGGCACGTGATCCCATGGGGGCATGTCACCAACGTGCGGCAGGGGATCGGCATGATCTTCGAACTGGACGCCAGCAAGCCGGTCGTCGCCTACGGCGTGCCCGCTCCCCGTCAAGCCGGCAACATCGCGAGCACCATCGATCGGCGCACCCGGCCAGCTTTCGACCTCAACCGGGATGCGGATCTGCTTGACGGAGTCCGACGCTCGGCGACTCCGAGTTCCGACCCCGTCGTATCGAGGTGGGAAGTGGTGCCACTGTCGATCGGAGCAGTACTGGTGGTCGGTCTCATTATCGAGGTCGCCCTCGGTCTTTAGATGCGCGGTCTTCTCGGCAGCGAGTTGGGAATCATTTTCCAGGATCCGCTATCGTCACTGCACCCGTTCTATTCGATCGGTGCGCAGATCAGCGGGGTCTACCTGGTTCACAACAGGGTTTTGAAGCGCGACGCGCGAGTCGAAGCGATCCGGATGCTCGACAAGGGTGCTCATTGGTAAGCCGCGGCTGCTCGTTGCCGACGTGCCGATGACCGCGCTCGATGTGACCGTGCAGGCTCAGATTCTCGAGCTGATCAAGGAACTGCACTCCGCCGTGATTTCGATCACGCAAGATAGCGGTGTTGGTGCGGAGACCTGCGACACGGCACGGGCCATATAGGGCGGGAAGTGCGTGGAGGATGGGCCTGTCGATGAGCTTTTTATACGCCGGAAATGCCCTACACCTGGTGACTGCTCCGCTCCATGCCGAGAATGGACCGGGACAGTCAGACCAGGCTCACGCCGATACCCGGTCGGCCGCCGTCGCTCATCAACGTTCCGACGGGCGCCGTCTTCGACATCCGGTGCGCGTTGCCTAGAAGTATTTCCCGGGTGGGGACAGCGGGCTTTTCGGCCGCGGTGGTGAGTAGATCAAAGCGGATGACGGATGCGGTAAATCCAGCACCGGTCGCGTTATCAGCGAACTACTCGAACCCAGGTCTGGTGAGATCAGCTTCAAGGGGCGAGATAGCGCCGGCCTCAAGCCGCGGGAAATGAAGTCCCATCGGAGCGGCGGGACCGCATTCTTCCCACTCGGCCTACCGAGCCCGAGTAATCCGCCATCGGGCTGTGTTTTTCACACCCGCTGCCCCACCTACGCGCCGGCATTGGAGGAGAAGTCGCCGGGACGCCAGGTCAATTGTCACTGTGCGGCTTTGCGGCTTCGCGAGCCGGCCTGACGGCGCTACTGAAAACGGTGCCGCAGAAGATCCTCGATGAGCTGATCGTGCCGCTGCAATTCGCTGGCCGATTCGCAGGTCTTCTTTCCCAGGAAGACCGACCACGCGACATCCGTGGGAAGGAACGGCTCGAGCGAATACGCCGTCGTGAACATCGAGGAGGCGAAGGTGATGCTCGCCCGGGTGGGGGCGGTGAACCCGGGGGTCTGCGCCCTGTTTGATCCGTCCAATCCGCGTCTCGTCGCCGGATACACGACGATCAAGACCTCGGCGCCGCTCGCGGTCAGCAGCTCGGCATCCTGCAGAAAATCGACGCGGTGGTCTGGGCGGATGGCTACGGGGTTCCGCTCTGCCAGTTTCCGGCGGTCACCGCACTCAACAACCACGTGACGGGAGCCTCGCCGTAACCGATCTGGCCGAACCTGCTGTGGAATGTCTGGGACTGATCGCCGGTTGATCAACAGGCGGCCAGGATCCGATCCCTGCAGAGGGAGCCTGCACGAGGTAGACTAGGCAGTGCGGAGCACCACTGACGTGATTCTGCCGTCACGATTGCACCCGAATGCGGTTCTCCCGCACGGCGGTTCTGTTGCTGGCCTCCCTCCTTCTCGAGACAAATCTGGACGTATACCTATGGCAATCGCCACCCGTAATGACCTGCGCAACGTAGCGATCGTCGCTCACGTCGACCATG
>ENA-OBIO01000818-OBIO01000818.1-metagenomes-genome-assembly--contig:-NODE-818-length-14419-cov-2.73134_pt1 | contig 14419 bp, 13 predicted proteins | sample MGYA00153383_OBIO01 | MGnify analysis MGYA00153383 | reverse complement strand
ATAAAAAGGAATTAATAACTAAATCTCAATTAGTTTTAAAAGAATTAGAACAAGCCATTGCAAAGCCATCTCGATTAGATCCTGCACATAAAAATAATACAACGGTTACATTAAAAAAATTATCGCAATTATTTGGAAGTGATATTTCATTGTTCAATGAAAAAGGCATTTTATATTCATCATCACAACCTGCTATATATGATCAAGGATTGATTTCTAAATTCATGAATCCTGTTGCTTATGCAAGTTTCATGCGAGAGGCAAAGGCCAGCTATTCTCAACGAGAAACAATTGGTTCTCTGAATTATCTTTCGGCTTATATTCCATTTTATAATAGTAACGATAAATTAATAGGCTTTATTAATCTTCCTTATTTTTCTCGACAAAAAGATTTAGAAAAAGAAATAACAGCCTATTTAACAACCCTCATAAATATTTATACCTTATTATTTGCAATCACCACATTAGTTGCCTTATTAGTATCTAATTTATTAACGAAACCTTTACGTATCATAAAGCAACAAATTTCTAATATTAAATTTGGGACTCACAACGAGGCTTTGGAATGGCATACAAAAGATGAGATTGGTGATTTAGTAAATGAGTATAATGCCATGCTTGTCAAGCTCGAAAAAAGTTCGCGATTATTGGCTCAATCAGAACGAGAAAGTGCTTGGCGCGAAATGGCAAAACAAGTGGCGCACGAAATTAAAAATCCACTTACGCCTATGAAGCTTAATATTCAGCATTTACAGAGGGTTGTAGCAACACATCCTGAGGATATAAATGATAGGGTTAATAAAGTTGCTGCGATGCTGATAGAGCAGATAGACACTTTATCTCATATAGCTACTGAATTTTCGAGCTTTGCTAAACTGCCAGTTGCACGGTCCGAAAGAATTAATTTATACGAAGTGTTACAAAATGTTACTAAGCTATTTCAGCAAAATACCGACTGTCAAATTACATTACATGCGCCTACCGAATTATATATTTTAGCAGACAAGGAACAGTGTATTCGGTTATTTACTAATTTATTGAAGAATGCAGAACAGGCTATTACACCTGATAAAAAAGGTCTTATTGTTATTGAAGCATGCGATACAGAAAGCGATGTTATTGTTACTGTTACAGATAATGGATGCGGTATAGAAGAGTCGGTAAAGGATAAATTATTTATTCCAAATTTCACTACTAAAACTACTGGGACAGGTTTAGGATTAGCTATGGTTAAAAATTCTGTAGAGATGTTTAATGGCAGTATAACTTTTGAAACTAAGTTAGATATAGGGACTATGTTTACATTAACGTTTCCAAAAGAAATATAATACTCTCGGCGCAATTACTTATTTGTCTGCATTAAAATTATGATTACTAAGCTTGCCGAAGCACTTCATACATTGGTAAAGGCGCAGTAGGCTTTGCTAAATAAGGTTGTTACCAGTTTTCTTTCTAAAGTATATCATAATGCTTTGTCATTTGTTGATTTGACAATATTTTTTGTTGTGCAATTTATTTCAAACCTAATACAGAATGTTTTCTGTATGGTAAACTTTTCGAATACCAAATAGTTGACATAAAAAAAGGCTACTGTACACATCCCCGCAGAAAGTACAGTAGCCATATTTTTTGGTTTAAACTAAACAAAACCTATTATAAAGAACGTAGTGTAAAATTAGTATCTAATCGTTCAAAAAATATAGCAAACTAATAAGTGGTGGGATTTATTTGATAAGTGGTCGGTTTTTTCGGTTTAGTGTATTTTATTTACTTAAAAAATGCTAAACATTAGAGTTCTTTAATCCACTTGCATATATCTTTGATGACTTGCTCGTCTACATTATTAGGCTTTTCATATTCATCTGGTTTCGATTTCCCTGTACCAGCCATAAACAAATGATTTAGTGTAGGATATGAAATGAATTTATTTTTCGAATTAGAATTAAGCGCTTGCTTCCATAAATTAAAATCCGTCATTGTTACTTGATAATCACGTTCGCCTTGTTGAATTAAAATAGGCTGCTTTATTTTTTTTGCAATTTCTAGTTGGTTGTAAGCATTAAGTGATTGCCAATAATAAGAATGTAAACCAAGCGGTAAATCCTCAGGTTTAGTTGATTTTAATAGGCTTTCATTCTTTACTCTTTTTATTTGAATTTCAAGTTTAAGTAAATCTTGTTTTTCCGTAACATCAATACTATCCAAACCAAATAAATATGCGTACTGTTCTAATAGTAAATCTTCCAAAGGCCTTGCATTTCCTGCTAATAAAATGATAGCCTTAACGTCTTTTGACTTTTTAGCAATTAGTGGCGCCAACATAGCACCCAAACTATGACCAATAAGGGTGATTTTTGATTTTTTAAATAACGGATTATTTTTTATTAAAGCAATGGCACTTAATGCATCGTCTATTACCTCTTCGTTGATGCCAACTTTGTCAGGCTGTTGCATCAATTCTTTTCCGTAAGTTAAGGTTCGTTTATCATATCGAAATGTTGCAATCCCTTGTGATGCTAGTCCTGTTGCGATATCTTTCAAGAGTTTGTTTGGCCCGATAGTTTCATCTTTATCATTTGGCCCAGAACCCGCTAACAATATAACAACCGGAGGATTTTCAATATTATTAGGAATACATAAAATACCAGGAAGGCTATAGTTATCTGTTTTTACTGATAATCTTGATTCATAAAAATTAGAGTTTTTACAATAAGATGGTTCAATGTGAGCTGTAGAACTTTTAGCTGGCTTAAAAAATAAGCCTATCAGTTTATGTGCTTGATTATAGGTTAATGCTAAATCCAATTTTGTTTTTTCAAATTCACAACGAACAAGAGTTGTTACTGTTGTATCCGTTTTAGTTGAAGTAATGGATGAATAACCTTTGTAGTCACCTACAAATCGCGACATATTACCCCACATTTCTTTCATCATATCAGTAGATATTTTGTTAGTAAGTGAAGTGTCCATAAATTGTTGGCAGCTGTCAAATTTTTCTTGTTGCAAGTATTGCATAAATTTAACGGAAGTGGATACGTAAGTTTGAGCTTTACAAAAGCTTACTAATACTATTAAAAGAAGAGCAACCTGTATTTTTTTCATAGTGTTTAATAAAACAATTTAGAGGAAACGTCTACACTAAAAAAATTGCAAACTACTTTTGTATGACAATAGAATAGCGATAAACAGTACTTTTTCAGTAAGACTTTCAATGTTTTTAAAATCATGAAAGTCTCTTTAATAACTTAATTCATATACCCTTCAATGCTTGTATCGAAAGAGTGCTTGTATTCGCTAATCAAACCGTAGTTTGTATTATCAACCACAACAGCTTTTCCTTTTACAACTCCAAGTTTAGTAAAGGCAATGTTTTGTTTTTTTAATTCTGTTTCAATAGTAGACGTATTATTAGCAGAAACACTAACGATCACTCTGCTTTGAGCTTCTCCAAATAAGAAGGCATCTTTACGAACAGAAGCATCAGTTGTAATTTCAAAACCTAAGTTATTTACCATGGCGCTTTCTAATAAATTCATAAACACACCGCCATCACTCACATCGTGAGCAGATACAACTGATTTATTTTTTATTAAAGATATAATACACGCTTGTATGTTATGTTCAGTATCTAAATCAAAAAATGGTGCAGGCGTATTTTTTACTTTATGGTAACTATATAAATATTCAGAAGAAGAAATATCGTTTTTGCTTTCACCAATTAAATAAATGATATCTCCTTCATTTTTAAAATCTAACGTTGTCTGGCTATTTTTATCGGCTAAAATCCCAATCATACCAATAGTTGGAGTAGGGAATACAGGTCCTTCATAACTCGATTGATTATAGAAACTTACATTGCCACCTGTTACAGGCGTTTCAAATTTTAAACAGGCTTTACTCATTCCTTTGATAGAACCAACGAATTGCCAGTACACTTCAGGGTTGTACGGATTGCCAAAATTTAAACAGTTAGTTACTGCACTTGGAATGCCACCACTACAAACAATATTACGAGCCGCCTCGCTAACGGCAATGGCACAGCCAACTTCAGGATCCGCATTTACATAACGGGCGTTACAATCAACCGTCATCGCTAATGCTTTTTTAGTTCCCTTTATGTTAACAATTGCTGCATCGCTTGGTTTATTAGTGCTCATGTTAATGCCACCAACCATGCTATCATATTGATTGTAAATCCAACGTTTACTAGCTAAGTTTGGTAACTTGGCTAAAAATTGCATCACTGGTTTTAAATCTTTGGGTTCTTCTACAGAAGAGATGTTGAATTTTTTTGATTCTGCATAATAAGCAGGTTCTTTGTATTCGCGCGTATAAATTGGTGCGCCACCGCCTAGTACTAAAACATCAGCGGGAACATCCGCTACTAATTCATCATACATGTAATATTTTAAACGGTCGCCGGCAGTTACTTCACCTATTTGTTCGCAATTCAAATCCCATTTATCAAATACAGCTTGTACTAAGGCTTCTTTCCCTTTTTCTACCACCACTAACATACGCTCTTGGGATTCAGATAATAAAATTTCAAATGGATGCATTCCTGCCTGACGAGTAGGAACTTTGTGTAACCAGATATTCATACCGTGTTCTCCTTTGGCACTCATTTCGGAAGTTGAGCAAGTAATACCTGCCGCTCCCATATCCTGCATACCAATAACAGCGCCGGTTTTAATCACTTCTAAAGTTGCTTCTAATAATAATTTTTCTTGGAAAGGATCGCCAACTTGTACAGATGGTAAATCTTTTGCAGAGTCTTCGGTCAAATCTTTACTTGCAAAAGCAGCACCAGCAATGCCATCTTTACCAGTTGAAGAACCTACAATAAATACAGGATTTCCTACACCATAAGATGTGGCGCTTACGGTTTCTCCTTTTTTAACGATACCTACGCTCATAGCATTTACAAGGGGATTCACGTTATAGCAGTCATCAAAAAATACTTCACCGCCAACGGTTGGTATACCAAAGGCATTACCATAATCACCAATACCTTTTACAACACCTTTGACTAACCATTGTGTTTTTTGAGAATTAATATCTCCAAAACGCAAAGAATTTAATTGAGCAATTGGACGAGCACCCATTGTGAAAATATCACGATTAATACCACCAACACCAGTTGCAGCGCCTTGATATGGCTCTAAAGCGCTTGGGTGATTGTGAGATTCAATTTTAAAACAACAGCCTAAACCATCTCCAATATCAACTAAACCAGCATTTTCCTCACCAGCTTTTGCTAACATGTGCGGACCGTCTTTTGGTAATGTTTTTAACCATGTAATAGAATTTTTGTAAGAGCAATGCTCACTCCACATTACCGAAAAGATGGATACTTCTGTAAAATTAGGCGTACGACCTAAAATTTCTTTAATTCGATCATATTCTTCAGGTAATAGACCTAAATTTTTTGCGTCTTCAAGAGAAGCTAATTGTGTGGAGTATTTCATGGTTGCCATAATAAAGATTGCTAATTTTAAATTAGGCTATAAAGATACAGAAATACTAAAAAGGAGAGGGATTTGTTAATGAGTTTTAATAAATTTTATTGCCATAAATTAAATCTCCTTTTAACGATTTTTTTAACGGATTGAAAAGTATAAATGATTTAAAATGATTGTTGATATTGATTGAAAAAGGGTATAGATGACGCATTATCCCAATATATCTTCAAAAATTTTCACGAAGATAAAAGCCAGGAGAGAAAGCATTAACCAATTTTTTCGATAGCTACTTTAATGTCAATTATAAAAATAGGTTTTATGCAAAAATCTAACATATTCGTTTTTTCTGCCCTATGTTTTGTTGTTGGTTAAGAGTTACAAGTTGAGTAAATAAAGTTAACGTCAGAAAAGAGCTGTATTGGTTCCATAACTCCTATGCCATCCATGTATCTTTTATGCGAACATCCATCAAAATGTTATCTGGATTGTATTCTTTTGCGGTTACTAATGCATCTAATCCATCTATATCAGATAGTGTAACGTGGTAGCCTAATGATTTAACGTAATGCTTGTTAACCATTGATACTACAAGGTTATTTTCTGCTATCAATATATTTTTAACCGCATCTTATTGTTTAAGAGTTGGAAATTCAAATTCAAATACCATTTTATTATTAATTGTTTTATTACTATAGATGCCATTTAATTGTGCACAAAACGACTCAATTAAATTTAAGCCCAACGTTTTAGAAGGAGTATCGTTATTAATCTCAAATCCAGAGCCATCATCTTCATATCTAAAGGAGTAATGGTTACCTTCTTCATTCAGAGATAACCAAATATTTCCCTCGGTTTTGTTATTAAAAGCATGTTTGTACGAATTTGTTATCAGTTCATTTAATAATAAACCAAAAGGCATAGCCTGTTCCATTTCTAAATTTATTTTTTCAACGGTGCTGTGAATTTTAATTATTTTATCTTTATTGGACAAAGAGTTTTTAATGAAGTTAATAAGTTCATTTGTATATGAAGATACATCAACGTTTTTTAAGGATGTGTTTTCATAGAGTTTTTCATGGAGTAAAGCGATGGATTTGATACGATGTTGACTTTCCTTAAGTATTTGGACAGTTTTATGGTCTTCTATATAAAATGTTTGAAGTTCAATTAATGCTGTTACAATAGCTAGGTTGTTTTTAACGCGATGGTGAATTTCAGATAATAAAATTTCACGATGATTTAATGAGGATAACGCTTGTTCTTCGGCTGTTTTCCTAATTATATTTTCTTTTTTGAGAAGTTCTTGTTGAAATAATAATTGTTTGTTTGTCTGTAATAATAATTGATTCACTTTATTGTTATTATATAAAAAGTATAAGGCAAGTGACATTAAAATAAAACTACTGAAAATGAAATTAATTATGTAAAAAAAATCTCTTTCTAAAGCATTTAATATTAAAAAATCTATTTTAAATGTTTTGTCTATCATCAGTATAGTAATGAAAGTAACAACATAACTCATCATTGCTAAAATAATGAAACCTATTTTTTTAGTATCGAATAGCGTAAGGACAATTAATGGGGATGTAAAAAGATAAAGATGAATGCCCGAACCAAATCCTAAATAAATTGAAAAAAATAACACACAATAGTTGGTATTAAACAAAATTAATAAACTCGATAGTGTATGCTTTTTAAAATGATTGAGAACGATAGAGGCTGCAAATAGTATAATACCAAAGGCGATGGCTAAAAATGGAATAAATAACCCATTTAATAAAAAGTAACCTACATAGATAAGCGAAAAAATAATACAAAAAAACGACAATCTATTTCTTGCTTGCAGTTTATCTGAATAGGTGAGCGTTTGCTCTGAATTAACACCGGACTCTACTATTTTATTCCAATAATTTGGCACGTTCATATCTAATTATGAAATAGAATTATATTTTAAAACCGATTGTAATATAAATAAAATGTCCGTTAAAATACATGCTTGATGGCGTAAAAGATTCAGAAAATTGCAAAGGAGATAATGCATACTTAAATTGTAATTCTGCAAAAACCGCCCTCTTTTTTTTAACATTATTTTTCTGAAACCCAATGCCTAAATTTAAAAAAGAGCTGTTACTTGAATTAAAAGCTGGATTTTTGAAGACTAACTTTTCCGATTGATTAATCATTTCGTTACCGTTTTCGCTAACGGTTAAACGGCTTGCTAATAGCCATCGATAGCAATATCCACCATATATGTATAAAGACGATAAGCTATTTGTTTCGTTAGTAAATGAATGTTTTAATTGTATAGGAAAATCAATTTCATGCATGGTTATGTCGTAGGTAAATCGTTTTCTGTCAGGAGTATAAAGTTGTAAGCTGTCTGCATAAAAATAGTATGATTTAAAGTTTACGCCATGAAACATATATTCGGCGCCTATCCATAAAAAATCGCGATGACGTTTGCTTAGAGTTATTTCTTCTTTGATTGAAAAACAAAATGCCATTTTTTGTCGAGTACCCGATGCAATATTTTTATTTGGTGAATATATCCCAATTACAGGCGACAGACTAATACGTGTTTTTACAATAAGATTTCTTCGATTTCCCCTAAGCGCCTTTCCCTCATTAGTTTGCCCATTAACAAGTATCGACACGGTAAAAAAAATCGTAGTCAATAAATATGTAAGGCTTAATTTCAATTCAGAAGATGGTAAAATATTATTTATTAATTGGAGCTTTGTATAAAGGCACTGTGCTGCATGGTTCGCCAAACATAATAGATTTAGCATAGGGCTTTAGTTCAGCAGCTAATAACACATAGGCATGTATTGGTACTGGCAAATTTCCACACCCCTTTATAACCACACGTTTGTCGGCATAGTCGCTATAATTTATTTCACTTAACGCTTTGTCAAACAAAATAGTTTCGAGCGTTTGTAAATCACCAAAGATTACTTGTTTTGCATAAGGTTGCAGGGCAATACTTATCAGCATATAGGCCCAAGTGGGAACAACAGCATCAGCCGTGCAAACGATGGCAACATATTTATTTTGATAACTACTCCAATCGTGTTGTTTAATAAATTCTCTAAAATCTTTTTCTTTCAACATTAATTCCTGAAACAATAATGGTTTTAAATCAAACAATACACGCTCACCTTTTGAGTAATATTCCTCTAAGTCAATAGTAACTATGCCACTATTAGCAACTTTATTGATGATTTCGTTTTCCATTATTAAAAGCTTTGTAATTTTTTGTTTTTTTTATTTCTCTTTATTGAAAAATAAAATTACATGAATCCTAATTCTAATTGCGCCACTTCGCTCATCATTTCCTTTGTCCAGGTAGGCTCAAAGGTTAACGTTAGGGCGGCTGAATGAATATTTTGTACGAGTTTTAATTTTTGTTCAACCTCGGCGGGTAATGTTTCGGCCACAGGACAATTAGGTGACGTTAATGTCATCGTAATTTTTAAGTCATTTGTATCATTCAAATCTAATTCATATATCAATCCTAATTCCCATATGTCTACAGGTATTTCAGGGTCAAAGCAAGTTTTGATTTCATCGATAACTCGCTGCATTAATTCTGTGTTTTTTGTAATGATGATTGCGCTCATTTATTTTGGTGATAATTAATGGTAGGAATTAAAACTTGTAATCTTTGTATTTGGTTGTAAATTCAGCATCTTCAAGCTTTGGATTAACTTGCAAATAATGGTAATCGTATTGTTCATATAAGCCTTTATCATCTAATACTTTAACGCCTATCGGCAAAAAATATAGCTGATCTATAAATAAGGTTACGTCTTTTGCATATGCATTTGGTACTTTAAGCTGTTGTCCTTTTTTAAGAATATCAAAATAGTCGTTTAGTTTAGGATTTACTTCTAAAATCATATATTCACTAATATGTAATTTACGAGCAATGGTGGTAATGCTTTCGCCTTCACCTACAGTGTAATATTCGTAACCAAAATCTTTATTAGTAATAATTATTTTATAACAAGGGCGGTTGTTGTATCGTTCCGATTCTTCTAATTTAAAATAGTGATCAAATTTATCGCCTACTTTAAGTGCCATAAATTCAACGATACTTCCGAAATAATCAAAACCCATTTCGTTTAGCGTGTGGTGCTGATCTTGGCGCATTAGATTTCCCAAAGGATCTAAATTTAAATTGACATATGGAAAAGAATTAGGTTTTACATAAGCCTTATTGTTATTCCAACCTTTTTTCCATAAAAGTTCAATACCAGTTATGTATAAATAAATTTTACGAGGATTACGAATTAATTTAACGGAAGACCCATAATAATTATAGCCGTTTTTGCCTCGCTCCGTAATTTTCAGACTGTATTTTAACCGCTCAACTGACTCGATGGATTTTATCATTTTAAAGATAATTTCCTTAGCAGTAAAATCCACTTTTTGGGCATAGGTATGATTTAAACAATATAGGCTAAAAAAAAGTGTAATATATAATTTGAAAGCTACTTTTGGCATCGACGACAAAGGTAAAATAAACTTTAATAGTTTATGAATAAATGTTAATTACTTGGTTATTAAATATTTACTAAACATAGCCGTATTTTTATAAATTTACATATAAAATTAAGGTAAATTAGAGTACATTCACGTTCCTAAAATGATACAATACAATCAAATAACACACTTAATTTCAGAGCTTTTATATAAGCATGATTGTGTTATTGTGCCCAATTTTGGCGGTTTTGTTGCGCGCCATCATAGTGCTCATTTTAGCAAAGGAAATTCGTTACTGCATCCACCAACCAAACAGTTGTTGTTCAATAAAAATTTGGTTCACCAAGATGGATTATTGGTATCGGCATTAATGGAAAAAAGCGCCATTACCTTTAATGATGCTGTAAATGAGCTTAATGATTACAAGGATTATATTCAAGCTTTACTAGTTGCCAAAAAACGTTTTGAGCTACAAAATATTGGTTTATTATATATAGATGCAGAAAATAGCTTGCGCTTTGAACCTAAAGCCGACGTTAATTTTTTATTAGAAGCTTTCGGATTTGAGCCAGTCGTGTCAAATGAATTAGTGATTGAGGTTGAAAAACCAATCATAACTAAACAGTTTGAAGATAGAAAAGCAATTAGTGTAGCCCCAGAAAAACAAAAGAAATCTTATGCTAAAATAGCGACCTTAGCTATTGGATTACCCGCAACCTTAGCCTTTTTGTTATTTGCAGCTTACTCAAAACCAATGAAGCCATTGTTACAATCTTCATTAAATCCATTTTATACACCTGAAAAAACATATACTCCCGATAAAAATCATGCCCGCAAAGCTTTTGTTATCAATGCAATTGAACAACAGTCTATCGTAGAAGATAATAATGGGTATGGTACTTTTAAGCTTTCTGAAACCGGAAACGTATTAGTTGCATCTTCAAATGAATCGGAAGTAAAAACTGATAAAACGGCTGTTTCTAAATATGTTAACACGACTAAACATACAAAACATTTTGATGGTAACTATCAGGTGGTAGTTGGTTGTTTTGGTATTGTAAAAAATGCAAATAAATTAGTTAACGAGTTGCAAAAAAATAATATGGAAGCTGGAATCACTGGTACTAATGCCAAAGGCTTACATGTGGTTAGTTGCGGTGGGTTTAATTCTAAAGAGCAAGCTACTCAGTTGTTAACCTCTATTAAGGCATCTTACCCAAACGCTTGGGTAATGAGTAAGTAATTTATTTTATTTTTGTAATAATAAAATCTTCTTTCTTTTCATTTTCGTTTTTAAAACCTCTCATGACTACATTTACGGTGCTATCATTTAAAATTTTGTAAATAATAATAGACGGGTAATCTCTAAAAGGATTTTCAAAGGTGTAGATATTGTTTTCTTCCTTAGTTAATGTAAATTTTACAGACTTATTATCATTTTGGTTTTTGACATTAAAATACATAAATATACCTTTGGGCGTATTTTCCAAGCTCATTGCTTGTCTAAAAAGTGTATCGGTGTTGGTAGAATCCATATAATAACCAAAACCTTTAAAATCTAAATTGCCATCATTCTCCCAGTTTTCGTAATAAGTCCCGTATGCAGATTTTAGAATATAATTACCATTTATCCATTTAAAATGTGGGGTTTTTAATTCATCATTTTTTGAGGAATTTTCATCTTGAGAACACGAAAGACATATAAAGCCAGTTATTACAGGTATAATTATGTGTTTTATGTAATTCATTAATTAAATATAAGAAATTTCCTCGTTAAAATACCGTTAAATAACTAAGCTATTTTATTTATATTCGCATATCTTGAAAACACTTCTTGTATTTATCATAAGTTTAGTATTTGTGAATTTTGTATTTGCACAAACAGACACGATTGCTAAGCCATTAGTAAAAGACACCACTGCCTTTAATCCAAAAAAAGAAGTTGCGTATGATGGTAAGCGATACAGGGTATATAATAATTGGATTACATTCGGTATAGGTCAAGGGTTTAATTCGCATTGGTTTAAAGACGAAAAGGATGAAAAAAATGCGGCTGTAGATTATAGTTTTCATTTGAAACAGTATTACTTTAGGTTAGGTGGTTTTATGAGCGGACGAGATTTCAATCAATTCAATAACTACTCATTTCATGCAGGTATAGGATTAAGAAAAGAAGCTGAAAAATATAATCTATCCATGTTCTTAGGCCCATCTATTTCTTATTTTCGTCGACCTTTAAGTGATAGTACTATTTACGGTTTGCAAACAGTATTAGGCAGTGTTATTAATAGGGTAGGGGGTTATGCGTGCGTAGAAGCTGTATATAAATTTAAGTATGATTTAGGTTTAGGTGGACAAATTTTTTGTGATTATAACGAAGTTCAAATTGTTTATGGAGTTAGAATTGTTGCTTATTTTTCGAGTGCTTACCGTGGTATAAAATATGGACGAAAAACAGCCCCTAAAAAAAAATAATTCTAAGCAATTAGATTTTATCATCGTTGGGCAAGGAATTGCGGGCTCAGTATTAGCTTTATCATTAATAAAATCAGGATACACTGTATGTGTAATAGATAAACAAGATTTATCTTTAAGTTCCAGAATTGCAGCGGGAATATGGAATCCAGTAGTATTTAAGCGTCTTACAAAAAGTTGGTTAGCGGATGAAGTTGTACCTGAATTAATCCATTTTTATGAATTCTTTGAAAAAGAACTGAATGCGTCGTTTGTTAACAAACGTTTTATTTTAAAGCCATTTTCGGAAGAACAAGAAAAAACATTTTGGTTAAAAAAAGCAGAATCAGAAAATGAATTTTTAGATAAATCAATTTACGAAGATTTTAAAGTAACAGACACGTATAGTATAAAATCCTACTCAAAAGTATTACAAGCCGGAAACATTGATGTGGCAACGTTTTTGGATGCTACTAAAAATTATATTTCTAAACATCACCAATTAATTGAAGAAGTATTTAATCATAATATTTTAAAACGAACCGACAATGGCATCGAATATAAATCAGGTTCTGCTAAAAGTATTATTTTTTGCGAAGGCCATTTGATTTCAAAAAATCCCTATTTTAATTATATTCCTTTTAAACCCGCCAAAGGTGAGGTATTAACGATAACCTGTAACGATTTGCATTTAGAAAATTCTATTTTTAATAAAGGATTTTTTATCTTGCCCTTAGGAAATAATACCTATAAGGTAGGCGCTACATACGAATGGGAAAACCTAAATGATATGCCTACAGAAAGTAAAAAACAAGAATTGATCACAAAATTAAATAATGTTATTTCTACGCCTTATCAAATTGTGAAGCATGAAGCGGGTGTGAGGCCGTCCGTTATTGACAGACGACCAGTGGTTGGTTGCCATCCTGAATACAATAACGTATATGTGTTTAATGGATTTGGTACAAAAGCCGTCATGTTGGCTCCCTATTTTGCAAAGCAATTAGTTAATTTCATTAAACATCATACTGCTATTGATTTAGCCGTTAATCCTTCTCGGTTTAATAAGTGAATTAAATATTTGTTTTATTGAGTATTAACTTTAACTTGTATGCTTTATTTATTATGAAAACTCTTTTTTTTAAATTAACTTATTTGATCTTTTTTGAACTGTTGTGCGCTTCATTTTTCGGGCAACAAAAAGATAGTTCTGCTCCAAAAACTATTGAGGTTAAAGAAGATATTAATGCTGCTAAAAAACGAAAATTTATTTATTCGGTTTCTAATCGCTTTAGTGATGATGAAAAATATGATGTGTTTAAATTTACGCCTAGCTCTCAAATCCCTGCATTAATAGTGATTAGAGGTCATTTAGAAGTAATTGGAAATCCGAACGAAAAACGCGCTCGTATAAATATTTATAATGTATCTAATAATGTGCTGATTGGAACTTATAATACGAATAGCTATACAGGTAATTATTTGCTTATACTATCTCCTAATGTAAAATATTTATTTAAAGTGGAAATCTTGGGTTATGGTACTACTCAAGAAATTGTGGAAGTTCCTCTTAAAATTGATTATGAAATTTGTCAGCAGGATTTAAAAATTAAATTAAACGAAAAAAACAAACCCGTTTTAGTGATTAATAGTTTTTTTGCTGATGAAAACGAAAAAGTATTTTACATCAAAACGAGTATAGATACCGCTCAAGTATATAATGAGAGCTCTCCGTTAATGTACAATGAATCGTTGAGTAAGCCCACTGCTAATGGTTATTCGAGTATCGATGAATTAGTTAAAAAGCAAGTAGAAGAAGAAAAGAAAAAGCCGGAAGAAGCCTTAAAGGCATTTAAAAATAATGATTTTGAAAAAGCACTATCAATATATGCATCATTATTAAAAAATGATGCAGGCGAACCATTCGTTAATTATTATTATGGTATATGTTTATTGAAGCTAGAAAGAAATAAAGCAAAGGCGATTAATTCATTCAAAATAGCATCTGCTTTTAAGGA
>ENA-OBIO01000817-OBIO01000817.1-metagenomes-genome-assembly--contig:-NODE-817-length-14434-cov-28.8416_pt1 | contig 14434 bp, 12 predicted proteins | sample MGYA00153383_OBIO01 | MGnify analysis MGYA00153383 | reverse complement strand
CCTGAACTTAATGAATCCTCAACATTTAAGAAATTGGTTTGCTAATTGTTGCTACTGTACTTCATAACAGCAGGAACTGCTGTATCTCTTCATTCGGCGTCAATCTTTCCCAAAAGGCACAAGAAATACATCGCTGCCAAAAGCTGCTTTTCGAGCATTGCGGTTTTATATTTCCCTTTGAAAAGATTTGCGTGGTGTGCGATCGTCCCCGTCACCTGCGCTTTGACAGTCAAAACCGCTTGCACGCGGAAGGAGAACCTGCGATCGAGTTTGCGGATGGATGGAATTTTTACTATTATCACCGCGTCAGATTGCCGGAAAAATACGGTCAAATACACCCGAACCAATGGCAATCCCAATGGCTGTTATCAGAAGACAATGCCGAACTAAAACGAGTGTTAATTGAAGCAATTGGTTACTTACGATCGTATTTGTCAATAATTAGCAGCAGAACAAATAGATAGTTGGCAGGAATATGCACTATTAACAATAGATGATGATGTCGATGTCGAACCGATTTATTTGTTAAAAATGACTTGTCCGAGTACGGGATTCATTCATGCTTTGAGAGTGCCACCTAACCTGACATCAGCTAGGGAGGCAATTCGCTGGGTAAATGGAGGTATCGATCCAGAGGAATTTTCCGTGCAGACTTGATATTAGCCAGGATTTCAGCGATCGAGAATGTAGTTGTTTTAATTTCAGAAACGAGATGACAATTCCTGGAAGAACGGGCTAGGCTAGTTGCAGACTTCTATTTTCATGCCAGAGATTACCTCATCAAATTTCTCTTACCGCTCAAAACATGGCACAACAACTAGCAATAGAAACTCGCGGGCTGACGAAACAATTCGATCGCCATATCGCCGTCAATGACATCGATTTGCAAGTAGCAGCAGGCGAAGTATGCGGACTCATCGGCCCTAACGGTGCGGGGAAAACTACCTTGCTGCGGATGTTGGCGGCGGCTGAAGAACCGACTACAGGGGAGATTTACATCAATGGGGATAGATTATTGCGCGATCGATCGCACCCCATACTCAAACAACGCATCGGCTTCCTTCCCGATGACTTTCCCCTCTACGATGACTTGACTGTTTGGGATTATTTAGACTATTTTGCTCGACTCTACAACCTCCAACAGTCCCATCGGCGATCGCGCATCAACTCCGTTTTAGAACTCGTACAACTAACCAACAAACGCAACAGCGTAATTTCTACCCTGTCGCGAGGGATGAAACAGCGCCTGAGTTTGGCGAGAACTATTATCCACGAACCGCTGTTGCTATTGTTAGACGAACCTGTTTCCGGCTTAGATCCGATCGCCCGAATGCAGTTTCGCGAAATTATCAAACTCTTGCAATCAGTCGGGATGACCGTAGTTATATCATCTCACGTCCTCAGCGACTTAGCCGAACTTTGTAGCTGGGTTGGTATCATGGAACTTGGATATCTGGTCGAAAGCGCACCTTTACAAGAACTTTACAAACGTCTGAGTCGCCAGCAAATTTTTCTGTCGGTTTTAGGCAATAACTTAGAAGCGTTAGTATCCGAATTAAAAAACTTTCCTTGGGTAGAAAGTTGGGAAATAGTGCCAGAAACTCAACAGGTGTGTGTTAACTTTTCGGGAAGCCAGGAAGATGCAGCAAATTTATTACGCGAACTTGTCGCGGCCAAGATTCCCCTAACAGAATTTCATTGCGCTCAAGAAGATTTAGAAACCATTTTCCTCAAAATGGGACACCAGCAAGCATCCTAATTTACTTTTTAAGCCTTTGTGCAAAGAATGAACCCTGAGTTATAACTGAGTTATCTACTTTACGGTTGGATCGGAATTATTTAACCACAGAGAGCGCAGAGGGCACAGAGGAAGAGCAGAGAGAATTACCAATCACCAATCAGTAATAACCTATGACACTCAACTTACTAGACCAGATAGGCAACTGGAATCCCCAGTTATTTCGAGAAATCAAGGGCCGCTTGAAAATGGGCAATATGGCGATCGCCTCTGCCCTTTCCCTCAGCGGTCAACTGCTCCTATTCATGTATTACAGCGCCCAGATAGCCGTTCCCTCTGAGAAGGACACTTACCCCTCTCACAGATTTTCCTTAGAGACTACCAATTCCTCTACCGAGGTACAAGAGTACGTCAGAGATGCCTTGGGCAACTTCGCGATTAACTGGCAACAGTGGTGGCTGGAGATATTCATTTGGCTGAGCATATTGAGCGTGTTAGCTTTATTAGTAGCAGGCAGTTATATGCTCGTCAGCGACTTAGACAAGGAGGAACGCCGGGGTACGCTCAACTTTATTCGCCTCAGTCCCCAGTCTGCCAAAACAATTTTTCTAGGCAAAATTTTCGGTGTCCCAATTCTACTTTATCTAGCAGCAATTCTGGCAATACCGCTGCACCTTTACAGTGGATTAGCTGCTCAAATACCCCTGAATGAAATTTTATGTTTCTATACAGCGATCGCAGCTAGTTGTGCTTTATTTTACAGCGCTGCGATGCTATTTGGATTGACAACCAGTTGGTTCGGAGGATTGCAACCTGCGTTGGCTAGCATTATAGTTTTTGTTTTTTTGTGGATTTCTGCGATCGTCGAACTCACGCACAGTGCTTGGGATTTACTAACATTTTTGTCTCCCAGTGCTATTTTGAAATATCTGCTTTTGGGAGTTGTTACTAAGTATCATGCTTTCCATTGGTTAGTTGGAGATTTGGAAAAGTTGCAATGGTTTTACTCAGAAGTCGGTACAAATATTGTCAGTGGCATTGCTTTGTCTCTCTTGGTTTGCGGTACAGGAACCTATTGGCTGTGGCAGGGATGGCAGCGCCGCTTTCCCAATCCCACTGCTACAGTTTTGAGCAAACGGCAAAGTTATTTGGTAGTTATCTGCTGTCAGGTAATAATTTTAGGGTTTGCACTCCAATCAGACCCCACACCCTACCGTAATATCAGCGCTTTACTTATCTTTAATTTGCTGATGTTCTTAGCTTTAATTGCAGCTTTAACATCTCAGAGACAATCTTTGTACGATTGGGCGAGGTATCGGCAACAAATCGTTCCTAGCAGTCAGAAGTTGTGGCGACGTTACCCGCTGCTCGATTTAATTTGGAGTGAAAAAAGTCCCGCTATAGTTGCGATCGGCATCAATTTGCTAATTTCAGTCATAATTTTAACACCTTGGACGCTGTTTGAAAAATTTGAGACCAACGGATTTTGGGGTGTAATTTGCTGCCTGAATCTCATCCTAATTTACGCAGCTATCGCCCAACTATTCCTATTTACCAAAGCCCGAAATCAGGAAATTTGGGCCGCCCGTACAGTGGGCGGTGCTATCTTGTTGCCGCCTCTGATTTTATCTGTGCTATTGCTCACCCTAGAAAAAGCTCCTATTTTCTGGTTATCTTCAACATTTGCTAGCTTTTGGTTTTCCGGGTCTTTCGCAGCCCTGTCAGGAAATACCTTTTTGCTATCCATACTCAGTCAGTGGAGTGTTTTGCTGTTGTTGAATCTGAAATTGCGATCGCAATTGAAACTCGCCGGAGAATCAGCTTCTAGGGCACTGCTAAAAGCTTGAATAAGAATACGCAGATCCCGGAGTTCTTAAAGATGTCGGGGATCTGCGTATAAGGAGGTAGCTTGTTAATTTAGTCAAACAAGTTTTGGAAAACATACCAACCATCACCGAGATAAAAAATATCTTGATCGCCATTATTGCTACCGGGCGCAAAGCTAAAAAATATCGCCTTGAAACCACCTGGTTTGCGAGATAAATCCCGAACGAAACCCTGATGTGCCCACTTGCCGTCAATCTCAATTGAGGTGACATTGGTTGTTGTCGGCGAGATTTCTGGATTATTTTGGGCAGAGTCAGATTTGTCGTACACGTCGTACACTCTGTAGACACCGACAACCTCAAAAGTTCCTATTTTTTGACTCGGCTTAAACTCCAATGCCTTCTTTTGAGAAGTTGCAACGTTTACTCGATCGGCCATTTTTTCCAATTCAGGCTTATGCAGCGTGAAATTCAACCATAATAAAAAATGTGCTGCCCAAATTATCGACAAAAGCAATGCTAGCAAAGGAGTAATCCACCAACGCAACTGTTTCAGCGATCGAGGTGCTTTGATGAGCCAGTATCCGGCGCGGATCGCCCAAATTAGCAAGATCGAAAGCCAAAGCAACCAAGCTAAACTATCCCAACTAAAATTAAAGAATAATAGAAGTAAAGGAATGTACAAAATTAATTTAAAAGGAGCCAAGAAAATGTTTCTTAGATCGATCTGGTCAATCACTTGATAGCTTGGCGACAAAAAGCAGCATAAGATAGTAGCGAAAGAGAAAAATGCTATGCTATTGAAAATCTTCCCCGGAGGTGTTTTTAATATTAAACAAATTTCCATTTTTGATTATTCCTAAATTTGTTAATACTCGATTTATTTTAAACTATAGCAACCGTCAAGACACCACCGATGTTCTGAATCCCTGAAACCATTTCGATTACTAAATTTTCCTGCTTCCTTCTGCTATATAATAAGTTCATCGCTAATTTGAACAGCTAAAACATAAAATGTTATCTCAAGTTTTTTACTTACTTCGTTCGCGAGCAGACGGCAAATATCTCTCAGCCAATCCTAATCCAGACTCGGCGGTGAGTTACCTGCTGATGTTTCGCGAAGACTATGATGCTTTGAGTTATCTGAATGCCCACGCGGCCGATGTTGCCGATCGATTCGGAGTAGAATCGATTTCTGGTTCGTCCGTAAAAAAGCTGCTCGAACGTTGGGGATTTAACGGTGTCGGGGTTGTTCAAGACCCGCTGTTACCAAATATTGACTTTTTGTTGACAAATAATTGACAATTGACAACATTTGTGTATAACCCGGTTTCTGGAAGAAATCGGGTTTTTTGCTGAAGTTTTGAGTCGATCGCCTGATCGAGCTTGTAAACTTCTGTGCCCCATATCTAGTGCAAATTGTCAAATTTATCAAGCTTTCACCCTAAATCTGAATCGTGTTGTATATTCATAGTCTGTTGATATATTCCGACACGTCAGTACACAACCTATGGTTCGAGAATTAGAGCGATCGAGTGCCCGCGAGAAACGCCACCTGTCCGATTTCCCCGAAACAGCACCCGCAGCCAATCCAGTATTTTTCAGGACGTACAGCCGCCGTACCGAGACAGGGCGGGAGACTTGGGCCGATGTGTGCGATCGAACCGTCAAGGGCCTCCAAAAGCTTGGAAACCTCACCCCCGAAGAAACACAACTCCTACACCGGATGCAAAACGAGCTCAAAACCCTCGCTTCCGGGCGCTGGCTGTGGGTAGGCGGCAGCAAATGGATTGAGCAACCAGAGAATTTTTCCGGCGCATATAATTGCTCCTCAACCAATATTATCGACTGGCGGGCCTTTGGCTTATTGATGGATTTGGCGATGATGGGCTGCGGCACCGGCGCAGTTTTGGAACCCAAATATATCAACCAATTGCCGCCGATTAGCAACCGCTTAACCGTGACAATGCAAGGCGAAATTGGCTCCACACCCGCTCAGTCGCGCCGTCAAGAAACCGAAGTCAAAATAGCAGAAAAAACCGCCACTATTTATGTCGGAGATTCTCGCCAAGGTTGGGTGAAATCCTATCAAACTTTGCTGGAATTATCCACAGATGAAAGATTTGCAGGAGAAGTTCAAGTTTACATCAATTTGAGCGATGTTCGCCCGGTGGGAGAACCTTTAAAAGGTTTTGGTGGAGTCGCAAATCCGGTGAAATTGCCCGACCTTTATCAGCGTTGCTCGGCAATTTTGAACAAAGCTGTAGGGCGGCAGTTAAATTCCGTTGAATGCTGCGTCTTGATTGACGAAGCTGCGGTGACAATTGTTGCTGGAAATATCCGGCGCAGCGCGGGAATTCGTCAGTTTTCTTTTGATGACGAACTCGGAGCCAATGCTAAAAACAATCTGTGGCAACAAGATGACAAAGGCAACTGGAGAATAGACCCAGAACGCGATGCCCTTCGCATGGCCAACCACACCCGTGTTTTCCATTCCAAACCTACATTAGAAGAATGTATTGAGGCTGTCCGCAAACAGTATTATTCCGGTGAAGGTGCAATTCAATGGGCTGGTGAAGCCGTAGCTAGAGCTAACGTTGATTTACTTTCTACACCTAGTCTTAAACTTGAGTTCTTGAAAGCTTACGATGAAGGAAAAGCTAAACAGTGGTTGCAGGAACGTTATCCTGACATGACTGCGGAAGAATTAGAGCATCGGTCAGTTCGTTTGGGCTTAAACCCGTGTGGTAAGTAATTTTGCCTCACGTTAAAAACCTCGCAAAATCGGAGAAGACTGAGATGTTAATTCCGAGGTAAGTAAAGGAATTAAAAATCCTTTACCACCGTAGAGCGTACCAGGTGAACCTTCTTAATTGAAGAACATAATCCTGGCAAGAGTGCGGGGCATTTACAACTAAAGTAAATGAAAAAGTACGCCGAGCTACAGATAATATGGAATCTGTAGAACTAGAGGATAAAAAGCCTTTAGGATAACAAAACTGGAAATCATCGGCTCTAATTTTCACTGTGTCAGTGGGGAGACTCTGCTAATTACTAGAGACGGACTGAATCAAATAAAGGATGTTGTTGGAAGTGAAATCGAAATCTGGAATGGTCAAAGATGGAGCTCAGTCACACCATTTCAGACAGCGAGTGATACCAATGACGGACGACGCAAACTTTATCGTGTAAAGTTTGCTGATGGAACCTATCTGGATGCCACTGAATATCATCGTTTCTTTGTCAAGGATCGATTTGGTAAAGTTTACCAAGAAGTTCAAACCAAAGACTTGATGGATACAAGTCGATATAGCATTCATACTGAACCTTTTACAATTCAGTATGAAGATGGCATGAATATCGATTCAAGTTATGCTTACACTTTGGGTGTGGCTGTAGGAGATGGAACTACAGACAAAAATGACAATGCAAAAGTTCGACTTTACGAAGGCAAAATGGCATTGTCAGTGGCAGGAAATAAGTCGCCTGAAAGAAACTATGACTATTTACCTGTTTTCACAGATGTAACTAACTTGAGCTTTTCTGGAGAATTTCTGAAAAGTTTGAAAGTTAACCCAGAAGCACTAAATGTAATTGCAAGCTGGAATCGGCAAGCAATTTTACATTTTATTGCTGGATTAGCCGATACGGATGGATCGAATACCAATAGTAATGGTATCAGAATTTATATCTCCGATCGCGATCGGGCTTTTAGAGTTCAGCTACTTTTGACCAAATGTGGTATCAGCTCATCGCTAAATCTTTGCGCTCATCAAGGAGCAATTACTAATTACGGTGTCCGAAGTCAAGATTTGTATTACTTGCAAATTACTGACTGTGGTGAAATTCCTTGTCAGCGGTTAGATGTGAGCAAAGGGACGAAGGCTAAATGCAAAGGTAAATGGCAAGTTGTCAGAAGTGTCGAAGAATTACCAGGATTGCATGATACTTACTGTTTCAATGAACCAGAGTTTCATAAGGGAGTTTTTGGAAATACCCTAACTGGAAATTGTAATCTTTCTGAGGTTCACCTCAATCAAATCGACCCTTACAACTTCAAAGAACAAGAAGAAGCTTTCACCGCCGCAGGTTTATCTGTCGCGGTACTTCTCAATCACAAATTTAGCGAACCTCGCTACCAATATAGCCGCGAATTAGACCCGATTGTCGGCGTATCTTTCACGGGATTGTTCGATTTCTTCGTGCATGGTTTTGGCGTTGAGTGGCTGCGCTGGTGGGTGGAAGGTCGCCCGCAAACCGACCAGGGAATAGCGTTTAAACAGCGGGAAGAAGAGTATTTGACTGGTTGGCGGGAGATTGTCGATCGGGTAGTATGGGATTATTGCGATCGCCATTCCTTAAAACGCCCAAATCGCTGCACAACCGTTCAACCATCCGGTACAAAATCTCTGCTGACAGGTGCTTCTCCGGGCTGGCATCCCCCGAAATCCCAGCGTTTCATTCGCCGAATTACTTTCGGCAAAAACGACCCTGTAGCCCTCGCCTGCATCGACTACGGATACAACGTGATTCCGTCCCAATCTGACAAAGATGAAAACGGTAATTTGCTGAACAATCCTTTCGACGAACGCTGTACAGAATGGCTGGTAGAAATACCAGTTGCTGTCAGTTGGGCAGATTTGCCCGGTGCTGATGAAATTGAGATCAACAAATTCTCAGCGGCAGCACAAATGGACTTTTATATGCAAGTGCAAAAGTTCTACGTGCGACACAACACCAGTGCGACTATTGAGTTGCGGGAACATGAAGTTGAAAGTTTGGGTACGCGGATTTATGAAGCGATTCGCGATGACGAAGGCTACATTTCTGCCGCACTTTTGTCTCGCTTTGATGCCCTAGAAACTTTCCCACGTTTGCCCTTTGAACCGATTGAAAAGGCAACTTACGAGACGATGTTGAAAGACGTTTTAGTGCGTCGTCAAATCGATGTTTTTCAGGTGGCACTGAGTCGCTATGACTTGGGTGAAATGATGGATTCTGGGCCTGCGGGCTGCGATTCCGACAAGTGTTTGATGCCGGAAACTAAGACCATGTAATCGCCTTTTATTTAATCCCCCATTTTTGGGGGATTTTTTATGTTTAATTTCAGGTTAAAAAAAATCGTAGGGGCGGGTTCACCTACCATAATGGCCTAAAACTAATAATCTCGTAAACCCGCCCCCACCTCACCAACAAGCTATAGCTTAATTGTATAATTAAAGCTAGCCTAAATTTTAGAGTTTGTAACTAATAGCAAGATGATTAGAGGTGCAATTCCCGATGATATCCCCAATAATTTATAAGAGCAAATACTGCTCCAAGACGCTAAGGCTCAACCTGCCATCATGATTCAAGGTGGCTCCAGCAGACCGCTAGGAGATTCTCCCAGATTGGTGGCTAACTATGGCGGTCAGCCTGAAAATTGGTATAAAATGGCTAGTAACCAAAGCGCGATTATCGAGGGAGCTGTCGTTGAAATCCATTGGTATAGAAATGCCCGCACCCTTCAAAATATCGAGTACAAAATAAAACGTACATACCCCAAAATTGCACCGAAAAACCAGTGAGGTTAATATAATATGAAGATTCGCTGCATTGCTAACAAAGGAACTGAACTGCCGGAAATTTACCTAAACCCACCTTTAGACATCACAAAAGAAACTGAATTTAAACTGATAATAGGTAAAGAGTATATTGTCTATGCGATCTCGGAATGGCAAGGTAATTTATCGTATTGTATTTGCGACGAGCGCTTTACTTATTATCCCATACACAATCCAGCACCGTTATTTGAGATAGTCGATGCCAGATATTCTCGGTACTGGCAAGTGCAATTAGCAACTAACGGTTTGTTAGAGATTGCTTTTGAGCATTGGTTTGACCTACCTGATTTTTATGACAAACTAACTGACGGAGCAGAAGAAGCTATTTTGATTTTTGATTAAAAGAACTCATGGACGCTGAAGCTGCAATTCCTCAACCCCGACCTTTCTCAGTTGAGGAATTGCTCGCGATGCCGACCTTGCAACCCGACAAACTAGCAGAAGTCCCTGGTTGAAACAATGTCAGAACATCAAAATGAACCTAGAGAATACGATGCAGTCAAGGGCGGTCAAAATCCGCCCCCGATAAGTGCTGCTGTCTTAGGAGGCATCCCCGGCATTAAAAGCCGCTTGGCTTCGCCCACTGTTTACGTTAGAGCCGCCGCACTCCCCGAAGCGCTCAAATATGGAGAAGCAGGCTTGGATTTGATAATTCAAGCATTGCACGATCAGATAATGTCTGTGAGATTTGCTACCTATTTGCTGCTGAAAGATCGGGATGAGGAGAAAATAAAACAATATTTACGAAATTATGATGCGTCTGACTTTGATGTCATCATAGAAGATGCTTATGGGGAAGGAAACAGCAGCGCTAACTCATTTGCTTTTTTCTTCCCCCAGCTAATCCCAAAATCCCCGACTTCTTAAATAAGTCCGAGTTTTTACCAAAATACTCCGAAAAAGTCTGGGATTTAACACCTAGATGACCCACTTATTTAAAAATATCTTTCCGCTTCTGCAACAGCAAAGTTGCGGTCAAATAAACGGCGGCGTGCAAGCCTAAAATTCCCCAATTCAGAGCTAAGTTTTGCCATGTTGGTTCGTAGACTGCGCTTTTCTCGAATAACTGCGGTAAGATTGTTCGATCGCAAAGTTCGATCGCTTGACATCGGGACAAATTATCCCAATCTTGAGGAACCAGCAAGTCAGCTTTCTTTGTGGGGATCTCGTCCCAGTATGTGTTCAGTCTTTGTCAGTTGCTAGCGTAAAACCTCCCCCTGATGGTCGATTTCTCAGTAGGGGCTGGCGATTAAGTTTGTTTTCTTATGGGTTTCACCTGTCATAAAATTTTAATTTTTAGATTTGAGATTTTAGATTCTGCGAGAATTGAGTATTCAAAACATGAGTAATGTTATATCATGTTTAATAATCAATGCTGACAAGCACCGCACTAATTCCAAGCTATCCCCAATTTCGATAGCTTTCAGGAAGCTGCTTTGGCACGAGATACTATTTCTACCAAGCTAATTCCTCCTTACCATGAGCTACTGCATTAATCCTAACTGCCGCCATCCAGAAAATCTTAACAACACTATCAACTTTTGCCAAAGCTGTGGCTCAAAGTTGTTAATAGACGAACGCTATCGGGTGCTCAGTGTTTTGGGACAAGGAGGCTTTGGCAAAACTTTTGAAGTCAGAGATAGAGACGGGACTCGGAAAGTTTTAAAAGTTCTCACTTACATTGAACCTAAAGGGGTAGAACTGTTCCAGAAAGAAGCTAATGTTTTGCAGCGGCTGAAGCATCGGGGACTCCCTAAAGTAGAACCGGATGGCTATTTTACTTTCAAGCCTAATGATACTACTAACTCTTTGCACTGTCTGGTGATGGAGAAAATTGAAGGTCAGGACTTGCTGAAGTGGCTGGAAATTCAAAACTATCAACCTATAACTTCGGAACAAGCTATTGACTGGCTGACGCAATTAACAGAAATCTTGAATCTTGTTCACAATCAAAACTACTTTCACCGGGATATTAAGCCTCAGAATATCATGTGCCGATCGAACGGTAAATTAGTATTGATTGATTTTGGGGCGGTGCGGGAATTTACAGAAACTGTTCAAAGAACGAGTGGAGAGGTGACAAGAATTTCTTCGGCGGGTTACACTCCGGCGGAACAAAAAAATGGTAAGGCTGAGCCACGTTCGGATTTTTTTGCTTTGGGGCGGACTTTTGTGTATTTGCTAACAGCTCAACAACCGATAAATTTGCAGGAAGATCCGCGATCGGGTAAATTGATTTGGCGTACTTTCGCGACTGGCGCATCGAAGCCACTAGCGGATTTGGTGGACGATTTGATGGCTCATTTTCCGAATGGGCGGCCGAAGGATACGCAAGTTTTGTTGCAGCGTTTGGCTAAAATGGTCGATCGACCATCTCCATCTCCCTCGCCGAAAACTCCTGGATTTGCTTTGGGATGGAAGCCTGCTTTAATCGGGATCGCAGTTGCTGGGGCGATCGCAGCTTTCGCCTTCGCAATTCAAAATTTCTCTAAAACTAAAGTTGAAAATTTATTAACTTATCAAAGTTCCACCCATCAGTTTAAAATCAAATATCCTGAAAAATGGGAAAAGCAAGAATCACAAAATACATTAATTAGTGACGTGGTTGTCTTCCTCGCCCCAAAAAAGAATAGCACTGATTCTTTTCAAGAACAAATTACTGTCAGCATAGAAGATTTGCCAAAACCGATGTCTCTAGATGAGTACAATCAGTCGTCTATTAATTCAATTAAAAATAATTTTAATGATGTGAAAATTCTTGAAGAAAATGCAAAAAGCTTTGCAAAAAAACCAGGTCATACAGTAATCTTTGACGCTCAAGATGGGCAAAAAGCTACTAAAATTATGCAAACTTGGACGCTGATGAATAATAAGGCTTATGTGCTGACCTACACGGCCGAAAAATCTGAGTATTCGGAATATATAAACACGGCTGAAGCAATGATGAATTCTTTGGAAATTAATTAATATAGAAGCAGCGGAGGATACGGCACTAATGATATAGAGGACACGGCACTGCCGTGTCCCTACCGCGATCAATTATAGGGAAACGGCACTGCCGTGTCCTGATTTCGGGTAACATTAATTCCGAAGCCACCGGATTTGATCTGATATCAATTCCGGCTGCGCCGGAATGATATAGAGGACACGGCAGTGCCGTGTCCCTACCGCGATCAATTATAGGGAAACGGCACTGCCGTGTCCTGATTTCGGGTAACATTAATTCCGAAGCCACCGGATTTGATCTGATATCAATTCCGGCTGCGCCGGAATGATATAGAGGACACGGCAGTGCCGTGTCCCTACCGCGATCAATTATAGGGAAACGGCACTGCCGTGTCCTGATTTCGGGTAACATTAATTCCGAAGCCACCGGATTTGATCTGACGAACTCTACAAGTTGATTTAACTATCCACCGGCGGTTTGATTTTGCCACTTTTTACCAAAATCTGTCAGCGTTTCCTTGGGAATTTGCTGCTGTAACCATTCCAAGGCTCGATTTTGGTGCGGGTGGAGGCCAGCCCGATCGTACACTTTGCAAACATCAACCAAATTAATCGGCCTGTTACCTGCTCTGGCGATCAATTGAGTGCGCCATTCTTCAGCAAATTTTTGCATAGTTTGGGCGGAAATTTTGCCCTGCAACCACTCTAAAGCTCGCTCTTGGTGAGGAGTTTGACCGCTGAGGTCGTAAGTATTGCAAACATTCACCAAGCTCAAAAAGCCGATCGGCGCTGCTGCTCTGGGTTGAGGCGGATTAGCTCTGGCTGCGGGAGTCGGTGCTGGCCGGGCTGCGGGAGTCGGTGCTGGCCTGGTGACGGCATTTTGCTGCGGCAAACTGCTGACATTTCTGAGATTTGTACCCACACCGCAAGCTAAATTGCTTCTGCCATAAGTCGGATCGGGAGGGCGAACATTGATTGCCGTTTTTGCTTCGCAGACAATTGAGACAGTCACCGGATTGTTTAAATTGCTGCTTTCTTCCAAGAAAATCGCTCCCACATAAGCTTTCATATCCGCAGACTTCGGTATTGCGTAGTGAAAAGCGCCTCTAGTCGTGGTGCGAATTGCAAAATTATAATCCTGTGGCAGTAAGATGGTAAACGTTTTGGCGATCGACGGCACAGAATTTAGAAAATTGCGGTTGCGCGAAACATAAGTTTGCTGACTGCGAACCATCGAACTAATTGCCGACTCCGCAGGCGATTGTGCTTCTCTCGCTGCAATCGGTTCCGGTTCTGGCGGAGCGAAAGCTGTTGGTGCTTCCACCGGAGCTGGGGCGGGTGCGGGGGCTGGGGCTGGTGTGCGTGCGGGTGCTGGGGCTGGGGCTGGTGCCGACGGTATGGGAGGCGGCGGTTCTATTTGCACGGGTGGCCTTTGGGCTGAGGTCGATCGATCCTCACGACCAACTTCGCCCCGTCTCGCCAGAAATATCTCCAAAGGAATGCCATAATTGCCCACAGCACCTTGAACGGCGCGCACGTCAGCTTTGCCATGAATTCCCACCAAACGGCCGTTGGTGTCTATTACGGGCCCGCCACTCATGCCGGGGAGAGCCTCACCTGTATAAGATAGGTCGTAACCTTCATTTGAGCCGGACGATCGACCTGTAAGACGAACTTCGTAGAAGCGGTAGTTGCGCTTGGTGTCTACTTGTCCGGGACTGGGATAGCCTGCGTAATAAACGGTTGCTCCCGGCAGTAAGTTCGCGGAATTGCCCTGTTGAGCAACGCTATAGTTTTGTTTGCTCTGGAACTGTAACACGGCTAAATCTGTTCCCGGCAGGGTGCGGGCCTCGTAGATTTTGTAGCTCATGCCGTCGGGGGTTTGGATGAAGCATTCGCCAGTCGTTGCGACAACATGGTTGGCCGTGAGGACTGTGTAAGTTTCTCCTTGGCGGTCAATTATCGCTCCCGAACCCTGACAATCCTTGGCAATCATCACCGTAAACTTCTTGGCAATTTCACCGATTTGTGTCGCTTCTAGGGCGGTTGCTGGCAATATTTGAACTGAGCCGGTTATTGCGATCGTCCCGATCAATGCGGCTGGAATTCTGCTATAAAATTTCGTCATTTTCCAATTATTTAATTTAATTTAAGCAATCGCAGGACGGGCTTACAGATATTTTCGATCTGAATTATGGATACTTGTGCGCCCTTACACAATTTCCAGGTTTATGAAGTAGGGACACGGCATTGCCCATTGGTGTCAACTTAAGCCTGAAAGCCTTGATAAATGTCGTTTTTACCCTAGTCCAGATCCCCCT
>ENA-OBIO01000816-OBIO01000816.1-metagenomes-genome-assembly--contig:-NODE-816-length-14445-cov-26.4741_pt1 | contig 14445 bp, 6 predicted proteins | sample MGYA00153383_OBIO01 | MGnify analysis MGYA00153383 | reverse complement strand
CGGCACCAGTCCACCTTGCTCCGGCGGCAGAGCCCGCACCTGCCGCAGCAACATATAACCGTCGGTGTCGGGCATTCCAATATCGCTCAACAGCACATCGGGGACAGACTGGGTTAAAACCGCCAAAGCATCGTCGGCGTTAGAAACTGCTGTCACGCTGGCCCCACAATCCTCAAGCAGAAAAACCACCAAATCTCGCGCATCGGTATCATCATCCACCGCTAACACCCGAATACCGCTCAAATTGAAAGATTCCTGTGGCGCAGTCTCCGCAGGAATTGTCGGAGGTTGCACGGGCATCAGGGGTATCCTGACGGTAAAGGTAGCGCCTTGTGCTTCGCCGGGACTGTCGGCTTTCACCGTGCCGCCGTGGAGCTCTACGAGATGGCGGACGATCGCCAATCCTAAACCCAATCCGCCAAACTTGCGCGTGAAGGTGCTGTCAGCTTGGCGGAAATAGTCGAATACATAGGGCAGAAAATCAGGTTCGATACCTTTTCCGGTATCAGTTACAGTAATTTGGGCTCTGGTGTCAAGGCGATCGAGCTTGACTGCGATTTTGCCTCCGGGCGAGGTGAACTTGACAGCATTTGAGAGCAAATTCCACACGACTTGCTGAAGTCGGCGCGCATCGCCCAACACCCTACCGATATCCGGTGCAAATTGAGTGCAGATTTGAATCGATTTAACTTCCGCCGACAGACGCACCGTTTCGATCGCACTGCCGATCGCCCCGACCAAATCCACAGGTACAATATTCAAGCTGACTTTGCCTTGCAAAATCCCCGACACGTCGAGCAAATCTTCGATTAACTGGGTTTGCAGTTTGGCGTTGCGCTCGATCGTCTCTAGGGCGTAAAGCTGCTTTTGGGGTGTCAGACAGTTCGATCGCAGCAGCTTCGTCCAGCCCATAATCGGGTTTAAGGGAGTCCGCAATTCGTGGGACAAAACAGCCAAAAATTCGTCTTTGACGCGGTTAGCGCGTTCTGCTTCTGCTCTGGCGGCCTTTTCCAGCGCTAGCAGGCGTTCCCGTTCCGCTTCTGCATTGAGGCGATCGGTAATGTCGGTGTTGGTGCCGCACCAGCGCAGTACATTGCCTTGTGCGTCGCGAATCGGCACGGCGCGGGAGAGAAACCAGCGGTAAGATCCGTCTTTGCCGCGCAGGGGGAAAGTATCCTCCCACGGTTCGCCTGTTTCAATGCAGCGCCTAAATTTGGCGACAACCCGATCGACGTGTTCCGGGTGGTGGACTTGCTGCCAGCCCCAGCCCTGCATTTCTTCTAGGGTGGTGCCGGTGTAGTCAAACCAGCGCTGGTTGTACCAGAAAATCCCGCCGCTGGCATCTGTCATCCAGGCCAACTGAGCGATGTTGTCAGCTAGAGCGCGGAACCGATCCTCGCTTTCGTGCAAGTCTTGGACGGCTCGCGCGTGCCCGATCGCAGGCCAGAGGCGAGCCACCACTTCTTGCATCACGGAAACTTCATCGGCCCGCCAGTGCCGCACCGCCTGTGATGTCACCACCAAAAGAGCCACCCAGCGCCCTTCCTCAAGGCAGGGAACACCGAGCATCGCGCGAACCGACAGGGCCCTGTAGTTATCGACCGCATCTGCTGTCTGCGGGTCTTTAGCAATGTCTGAGATGACTGCTGTTTGACCGGCCATATAGAAAGATTTCCGTTCTGGCGTATTAAAGTCGGAGAGTTGATAGGTGCCGACGACGCTGATAAGCTCGGGCTGGTGCCAGTCTTGCTGGGCAATTGCCCGATCGGCTTCTACATCGATTTCGTTCCATATGCAGCGATCGACCTGTAAATATTCTGCCAGACTGTGCATGGCTTCCCACAACATTTCTGCGGGGTCGGAGTGCTGGCGCAAGCGGAGTTCGAGCTCGGAGAGAAACTGCTCGTTGAGTTGGGCGATTTTGCGATCGTGAATATCGGTATTCGTGCCGATCCACTCGACAATCTCGCCGTCTCGGCCGCGAATTGGCACGGCGCGGGACAAATGCCAGCGATCCATTCCGTCGGAAGCCCGCCGCAGGCGGAACTCAGCTTGATAATCTTCTCCGGTGATTAGAGATTCTCGCCAGCGGGCTAAACCTTCTGCCAAATCCGAGGGCGGCACCAGAGACTCCCAATTGTTTTGAGCGGCTTCTGCGTAAGACATTCCCAGATATTCCGACCATTTTTGATTGGCAAAGCGAATTTCCCCGGCTGAGTCTACATTCCAAATCAGGTGGGGGAGCGACTCAGCCAAAAAGCGGAAGCGGCGGTCGCTTTCTGCTAAGCTTTCTTCGGCTCGTTTGCGATCGTCAATATCAATGCCGATGCCCACGCACTGCACCACCTGTCCCCCGCTGTCTTTGAGGGGGACAACTCGCACTAGATGCCAGCGGTAGATGCCGTCAAACCTGAGTACCCGACATTCTAGTTCGTAGAATTCCCCGGCTTGAATCGCCTGGTTCCGCGTGGCGGTAACTGTTTCGAGCTCCAGAGGATGCACTATTTCCATCGGCGCAGCCATCGGAAGTTCTGCCGGCACGATGCCCGTGTAGTTTTGCCAGTGCTGGTTGCAAAACTCTAACCTGTCGGCGGTGTTGATCCACATTAATTGCGGGACGGCATCGGCGAGGGTGCGGTAGCGATTTTCGCTTTGCCGCAGTGCTTCTTCTATCTGCCGGCGATCGGTTTTGTCCTGCATGATTTTCAGGAAACCTTGCACTTGGTCTGCTGCGCCGTGCAGGGGCATCATCAGCCCGCTACCCCAAAAACGGCTGCCGTCTTGGCGGACGTGCCAGCGCTCGTTTTCTCCTTTTCCCTGAGTCAGGGCGAGGTGCATTTCTAGTTCCGGCTTTCCGGCTGCTGAGTCTTCTGGGGTGAAGATGATCCGTCCGTCGTACCCGACGATTTCGGCTTCGGCATAGCCCAGCAATCGCTCGGCGCCTGCGTTCCAACTGGTAACGCCTCCGCTGGTGTCGAGGGTGATGATGGCGTAGTCTTTGGCGCTGTCGAGAATTAACTGGAGGCGGGTTTCGCGATCGCGCAGGGCTGCTTCTGCTTGTTTGCGCTGGGTAATTTCGGTTGTGAAGCCCACAACTTTGGTCGCTTCGCCTTGCTGGTTGCGGATCGTGCAGCCGCGTTCCCAAACATCGATCCAGCGCCCGTCTTCGTGTCGGACTCGGTACTCGCCTTCGTAGCGATCGAGATTTAAGATTAATTTCGGCTCGGCTTCGATCCGGGCTAAATCGACGGGATGGATGCGTTCTTTCCACCACTCTGGTGTTGTGGGTGCATCCTCTGCACGGACACCGATGAGGGAGGAGAGTCCTTCGGAACGGTAGACTGAGTTGGATGCCAAATCCCACTCAAACACGATGCCGTCGATCGCCCTTGTCGCTAACTGAAAGCGCTCGTTGCTTGCTAGCAAATCGAGTTCGGCTTGTTTGCGATCGCTGATATCTGTCATAGAACCCACGGCGCGCACCGGATTGCCTGACTCGTCCCAAATTGCTCGCCCTCTGGCTGAAACCCATTTGTAGCGCCCGTCCCGACAGCGGATGCGGTACTCGCAGCAGTAATGTGAGGTTTCTCGATTCAGGTGCTGCTGCCAATTGCTTTGCACTCTCTCCAAGTCGTCGGGATGAATCCAGGTCAAATATTCGCTGAAGCGGTAGAATTCTTGGCGATCGCATTCCAATATCTCTAAACATCGATCGCTCCCTACACAGCAATTTGTTTGCAGGTTGTGATCCCAAATGCCGTCGCTGTTGCCGGCACAGGCAAGTTGCCAGCGTTCTTCGCTTTCTCTGAGCGCTTCTTTGGTGCGATCGGCGCGATCGATCTGCAAAGCCGCAACGGCAAAGTCTGCCAGCGCGATCGCGATCCGCAAGTCTTCGGCATCGAATTGGCGATCGCGATCGTGAGAGACGATCCATATTGCCCCCAGCCGTCGATCTGCTGCCAGCAGCGGCACGACTAATGCTTCGGCGATCGGCAATTCTGGTTTTGGCAAGCCGATAAAGGATTGTTCTGGATGGAAGTACAACTGGGGAGTTTCGAGGTCTCGATCGGCTCCCGACAACTGCAATCTGCTGAGTGTGTTTGTTTGTTCTGCGGCTTCCCACGCACCCGCCAAGGCTTCCCACCGATATATTTGTTCGGAAGTTGCATTTTCTTCGAGCAAGCAGACTCCGACGCTGCCTGCCCTGCACAAATCTTGAGCGATCGCCACCAGTGTTTTGAGCAGCGTGCGGGGCGAGGTTGCCAGTTGTCGGGCCAGAATTTGCAGCGCCCGGTTTTCTGCTTGGAGATCGGGCGATCGAGGGATGCGGCGCGACAGTTCCTGGGCGATCGGAATGTCGGTTAAATTAGTTTGTGGGGTTTGCCAAGGTTCCATCAATTAGTCGTCTCTACGTTTTTCGGTCTTAGCTGGCGATCAATCGGCGCGAAAATTAAAGCATCTGCTATATGATATTATCTACCTACAGACAGAATCAGCTATCTATCTTGAGAATTACTTTTTAGTTTTCCTGCTAGTTGACTGCCTTCCTCGCCTTTGCTCTTGCCGCCACAATATGCACAATTTTATTCCAGAATCGCGCTTTTTTCCATATCTGACTTGGACGGAAATTCAGTCGATGCCGGACAAGGAAAATACAGTGATAATTCAGCCGCTAGGTGCGATCGAACAACACGGCCCGCATTTGCCTTTAATTGTCGATGCGGCAATTAGCGCGGCGGTGACTGGCAAAGCGCTGGCAAAGTTAGATGCAAATATTCCGGCTTACGCTTTGCCGCTTTTATACTACGGCAAATCGAACGAACATTGGCATTTTCCTGGCACAATTATGCTCAGTGCTCAGACACTTTTAGCCATAATTGGTGAAATTGCTGACAGTATTTATCGGGCAGGATTTCGGAAGTTGGTGTTAATGAACGCCCACGGTGGACAGCCGCAGGTAATGGAAATTGCGGCGCGGGACATTCATCAAAAATATCAGGATTTTTCGGTTTTTCCGCTGTTTGTTTGGCGGGTTCCGAATGTGGCCGCAGAATTACTAACTGCGAAGGAGTTAGAATTGGGGATTCATGCGGGGGATGCAGAAACAAGTTTGATGTTGTCAATTTTGCCCGAACAGGTGAAAATGGATCGAGCAGTTTGCGAGTATCCGCAGAATTTGCCTGCTGACAGTTTGCTGAGTATGGAAGGTAATTTGCCTTTTGCTTGGTTGACGCGAGAGTTGACACAAAGCGGTGTTTTGGGCGATGCGACGGCGGCTACGAAAGAAAAGGGCGATCGGATTCTCGAATCTCTGTCTGACGGCTGGGCACAAGTTATCAAAGATGTACACAAATTTCGACAGCCGGGAAGTAATTAAAACAGGACTGACGCATCGGGATCAGAAACCGAGTTTTTTACCTAATCTGCGGTATATAATCCGTCTTTTCGTAAAAAAACCCGGTTTCTAAACAAGGAGTGCGTCATACCAATTTAATGGGTCGTTGCATAGAATCCGATCCCCCCTAACCCCCCTTAATAAGGGGGGGACAAGATTCCGATCAAAGTCCCCCTTCTTAAGGGGGATTTAGGGGGATCAAGATATGTGCAACGACCCATTAAATTGGTATCAGTCCTATAAAAATTAAGAATTAAAAATCGAAAATAGTTCTAATTCGTGTCAAAATAAGTCTAACAAATTTTTTGAGTTGGAAAACTAACGATGAGTGTAACTCCTAAATTGCAGCGCGCATTTGAGCAAGGCCGCGCCCTGAAAATTATCAGCGGTTTAAATAATTTTGATGCAGCCAACGTTGCGGCTGTTGTCAAAGCAGCGGATCTCGGCGGCGCAACATTTGTCGATATTGCTTGCGATCGCGATTTGGTATTGATGGCAAAAAACTTGACAAATTTGCCAATTTGTGTGTCGGCTGTGGAACCAGAAAAGTTTGCGGCTGCGGTAGAAGCTGGCGCTGATTTGATTGAAATTGGCAACTTTGATGCTTTTTACGCACTGGGCCGCCGCTTTGAAGCTGAGGAAGTTTTGGAGTTGACTCGCGAAACTCGATCGCTATTTCCGAACATCACTCTTTCTGTAACAGTTCCCCACATTTTGGCACTCGACAAACAAGTGCAGTTAGCAACAGAATTAGTCAAACTTGGCGCTAACATCATTCAAACCGAAGGCGGCACCAGCGCCCAACCAATTCACGCCGGTACCTTGGGATTGATTGAAAAAGCAGCGCCTACTTTGGCCGCCGCCTTTGAAATTTCCCGCGCCGTACAAGTCCCCGTACTCTGCGCTTCCGGCATCTCCAGCGTCACCGCACCCCTCGCTATTGGAGCCGGCGCTGCGGGTGTCGGTGTCGGTTCTGCTGTGAGCCAACTTAACAGTGAAGTGGCGATGATTGCTGCTGTGCGCAGTTTGGTTGAAGCTTTGGCTTTGGTTTCGCGATCGAACTTTGCTATTTCAATTTAATAAGGAAGGAAGAAGGAAGAAGGAAGAAGGAAGAAGGAAGAAGGAAGAAGGAAGAAGGAATTTTGGCGTTGCTGATTTGGAGTATGATTTGCCTCCGAAATTTAGTAGGGGCAATTCATGAATTGCCCCTACTCTAAATTTCAGGGATTGCTATAGCGAGTCAATCATACCTAAATTCAGCAACGCTGAATATTTTTCTCCCTTCTCTATTCTCCCACTCTCCCTCTCTTCCAACACTTTTTTAATAATTGATAAACCACAGAGAATAATCATCTAATAACTGCTGGTTTTGGGAGATTACATCAACTGATTCAAAATCTGCTAAAGGCAAGATAAATTTTTGGCGATCTCTGATGCGAATCACTTCCACAAATATGCGGTCTTCCTCAATAAATAAATCATCCAACCGATGAATTGTGAAGGTATCAGTATGAGAAGGTTGAGTTTTTTTGAGCTTTGCATATTCTTTTTTGCTGCCAGAGCCCATTGTATATTCTTCTTCCCATTCAAACTCTTCTACGCCCGTAACGCAGCACGGCAATTGAATATTTTGCTTGATATAGTCGAGATATTTGATGAAATTTGTAAGGCTGGTATCAATACTTTTAGAGCCTAAAATCTGCCGAATTTTACTTTCAAATTGCTTGATATTAAATGGGAGAGTTTCCTGAAGATGGGAAAACATTTCTGGATCGAACCCGGAGCTTAATTCGGGTATTTCCATCAGCAGGCGCTGGAAGTCGTTTAGCGGTTTCGGTCTTCTGCCTGCTACAATGGTTTCATCTAGCTGAACTGCGGGAAGTTCGGCTTCAGAAGGAAAGGATTTACTTTGATGTGGGCGATCGTCGTCAAATTGAGATTTGTTAAGTTTAGGTTTGTCAAATTTAGGCATCGCTCGGTTCCGCTGTACTGGTTTATGAATAAAGTATATCTTGACATAAGTACATTCGTGTTTGATAAATAGGAGGAAACTTTGATGCAATTACTGAAATCGCCTGATGAATCGGAAGTCTATCAAGGGCAATTTGGTGAATTTACGATTACTCAAAGCGATCGCACTGGAGTGTTGATCTATCGCGCCGGATTGGGGGTGGCGGCACTCTGTTTGGCGATCGGTGCTACTCTAGTGCTACAGAGCGGCGACAACCCGATCGCCATCCAAGCCATAACGCCTGTTTTTGCTTGTTTCTGGATAGCTTTAGGCGTTAGTTTGGCAACTATTCACATTTACATGATTGCGCTGCACCGAACGCTACAGGTGTTTTGGGCGATCGGCGGCGCAGCAGCATTGTTTGTCGCCCTGCAAAGCAGCGAACCTTTAGCTTTAGCAGTGTACGAACATCCAGCCACCTTGTGGGGAATTGGCTTTACTTTTGCCGCCTTAAATGGCATCTTTTTCAAAGAAGCTTTCTGCTTCAACCGCCTAGAAACTAAGTTTTTGACTCCCGGAGTTCCACTCTTAATTTTAGGACATATTTTCGGCTTTTTGTCACCGGAAAACGAACAATTTTTGCTGGCATTGTGGGCGGTTTTGTTTATCATCTTTGCCGTGCGCAAGTTTTTTCAAGCAATTCCCCAAGACATCGGTGATAAGAGCGTTTTTGAGTATCTGAAAAGCCAATAATGTGGGAATAGGGCACCTGCGCTGAGCGTAGCCGAAGTATTGGGGATTGGGTATTGATGATTAATTTTATCACTTTCTCACTGTTTCCCTCTTCCTTCTTCCTTCTTCCTTCTTCCTTCTGCTATAAAATGAGAATTCGTCTAATCCGTCGTCGAGAAATGTGGGCAATTACTCGGGAAGGTTGGGTAATTGCAATCATCGGGTTGATAATTTCAATGACATTAATACTCGCAAATATCCATCCATTTCTGGCGGTGACATCGCCCATCAAAGCTGATATATTAGTAGTCGAAGGGTGGTTGCCGGATTATGCGATCGAAAGTGCGATCGCCGAATTCAAAAAAGGCGGATACCGCCAATTAATTGCAACAGGACTTCCGGTAAGTAAAGGCTACTATCTCGCTGAATATAAGAACTATGCCGAATTAACCGCCGCGACCTGTATTGCGCTAGGATTTGATAAAGACAAAGTAGTAGCCGTACCAGCACCGAGTGTTGTCAAACATCGAACTGCTGCTTCTGCGATCGCCCTTCGAGATTGGCTAGCTACTTCCGCCCTAAAAGTGGACTCAATCAATCTTTATTCTATTGGCACTCACGCCCGCCGCAGTTGGATTGTTTTCAAAGAAGTGCTGCATCCAGACATTAAAGTCGGGATAATAGCTGCGGAACCGCAAGATTATAACCCGCAGGAATGGTGGAAATCGAGCGAAGGTTTTCGGACTGTCACAGGAGAAATTATTGCTTATATTTACGCCCGTTTTGTCGATTGGAAAATCTAGTTATTAGTTATTAGTTATTAGTTCCTTGGAACTGAGATATTGCAGCCATGTCAATAAGGGGATTTTTCGTAGGATGGGGCGGATTTATCTAACCTGTTTGCTACGTTTTTGACTCAAGAGTAAACCCGCCCCGCCCCAACTAGGAATCTAAGAGGATTAATGATAAAATTATTTTCAGATAAATTGAGGGCAAATCGTTGCTAGAAGAACGCGCTTACTGGTTAGCATGGTCGCAAATCAATGGTATCGGGCCGATTTTGCTGCAAAGATTGCAACAACATTTTGATACTTTGGCCACAGCTTGGACGGCAAAATCAGTAGATTTAATGCGCGTTGACGGGTTTGGTAAGCTGATAATTGAAACAACCTTGCAAGCACGAGAAAAAATTAATCCAGAAGAATTTATCGAAAGACATCTGATTAAAAATCCCAATTTCTGGACGCCCGCAGATTCAGATTACCCCCGTTTGTTATTGGAAATTCCCAGTCCGCCACCGGTGCTGTACTATCGCGGTAATGTGGATGTCAAAGAAAATCAAGGAATTACGCCAACTGTGGCAATTGTTGGCACTCGTAGCCCTTCGGAATACGGCAGAAAGTGGACTCGCAAATTTAGTGCGGCTTTGGCTAAAAACGGTTTTACTGTGGTTTCGGGATTGGCGACGGGGATTGATACAGAGGCTCATACAGCGTGTTTGGAGGCGGGAGGAAGGACTTTTGCCGTATTGGGAACGGGAGTAGATATTGTTTATCCTAAACAAAATGAGCGGTTGTGCGATCGCATTTTGCAGCAGGGATTGGCAATTAGCGAATATCCGGCCGGCACTCAACCGAATAAAACTAATTTCCCGCGCCGAAATCGGATAATTGCTGGCTTAAGTCGTGCTACAATCGTGATCGAAGCTCCGCATAAATCTGGTGCGTTAATTACTGCTTATCAAGCGAATGAATTTTGCCGGGATGTGTATGTTTTGACGGCAAGATTGGATGATGAGCGTTCCTTTGGTTGTTTGGAATTGCTGAGTAAAGGTGCTCATCCGATTCTGCCGAATAGCGATCGACTCTTGAGCGAAGACCGGTTGTTGGAAATGCTCGGAGCTATGCCAAAATTGGACACACCGGAGCAGTTGTCGCTGTTTTCACTAAATCCGACGGTTGAGAAGCCAGTGCCGCTTCTGGAGCCGGAGTTGGCTAAGGTGCTAAGTGCGATCGACTCTGAACCGATTTCTTTTGATACAATTGTCGAAGTTTTGGGATTAGAGGCGGGAACAGTTTCGAGTATACTTTTGCAACTGGAATTAATGGGATTAGTTTCGCAGTTGCCGGGAATGCGATATCAGCGCTGCTGATTTGAAATGTTAGGATACAACCATTAATAACACGGCAATTGAGGACACGGCACTGCCGTGTCCTAATTTCGGGTAACGGGTAAAATCAACCGATTTGGATGATGAAATTGCCCTGATATCCCACTCCGATACAACCATTAATAACACGGCAATTGAGGAGACGGCAGTGCCGTGTCCCTACCCCAAAAACATCGATTACCGATTAATTGTAGGGAAACGGCACTGCCGTCTCCTGATTTCGGGTAACTCAAATTAACCCGAAATTGGCGGCACTAATACTACTAGCAGAAACTCCGCTAAGACTTGCCAAAATCTCCCCAGTTTGTGCAAAGCGGATTAATGTTGCACCGCTACCTTGAACAATTGCCAATTGCGAGAAACTCAGCCCGTTACCTAATACTAACAAGTCTTTGCCAACCTCAAAGTCATCAATGGTATCAATACCGGAATTGGTGGAAAGCAAGAATCGATCGCTCCCTACACCCCCTAATAAAGTATCATCTCCCAAATCGCCACTGAGGAAATCGTTACCCTCACCTCCAACCAGAATATCATTGCCTTGACCGCCACGCAGCGAGTCGTCGCCCTTTTCACCAATCAGGATATCTTCACCTCGATTACCGGAAAGGAAGTCATTCCCCGCACCACCTGTCAAAGTATCAAAACCCTTACCGCCGTAAAGCGTATCGTCACCCATTCCACCATCTACCAAGTCGTTGCCCTGATTGCCATTCAACCAGTCATTGCCACCTAGCCCAAAGAGCAAATCATTTCCTTTTTTACCGCGCAATATATCATCGCTAGCGCCGCCCACCAGGGTATCATCGCCATCTGTACTTTCAGCGGTATTTTGACCATCTTTAACGAATTCAATGCCACTGCTGGGTAAAGTGTCATCGGTTGTAGATGGTGTATTGGAGTCATCGGTATCTAAGGTATTTCGGAATGTTGGGTTGTTGACTGTCGCCGACTGAATTTGGGTGTTCAGAGATGCACCAGTATTTTCGGAAATCGCCGACTGAATTGTCTTACTTCCGGCTGCGACTTGCTGTAAATCTTTGGCTACTTCTCCTTGTTCGACTTTTTGGATGCGGGCTATTTGGGTAGCGGCATCTGAGGGCGAGGAATTGTTGGATGCGATCGCCTTAATTTGCTGATTTCCCTCGGCAATAATTTTCGCAGCATCCGGGGCAATACTAGATAGTTGCGGTACTTGCAGTTGACTCGCCGCCGACTGAATAATCGCCTGCAATTGTGTGGAATTGCTTAAGTCTAGAGTTCCAGATTTAATTTGATTCGCAACGGTGGAAATGACGCGATCGGCAATCTCATTTTTAGCGGTAGTTGAAGCACCGCTAATTAAATCCGTTATCAAAACAATGGTATTTTGTACCTGAGCGTGTGCTGCATAAACCGCCAAACCGTTCGGATCGTTTTGAGTAATTGCCTCTAGCGGATCGTAGCTAGTCAAGTCAATTGCTGACGACAGTCCCAGTGCAGATTTAACCTGAATTTGCGCCTGATTTTTGTCAGTACCTTGCTCGACTAGCTCGGTCAATAGAGTAGTTAACGGAGTGACGACAGTAGCATCTGGTGTGGCAAACAGGGGCGTTTGTTGCGGCAAATAAGTAGAGGTATTGATACCGTCTATCAGTACAATTCTGCCTTCATTCGGTTCGAGGTCGCCGCTGTTATTTTTGTCGAATTTGTCAAGAGAGACATCTAAGTCAAAACTACCATCCGCGTTAGTAATTGAGAACGGTTCGCTGTCATCTTTGACTCCATTAAAGTTGGCATCGAAGAAGACAGTCGCCCCTGCCATGTAACCGTTAATAGCTTTACCCCTAGTGCTAGAACTAGGCCCTAAACTAAAGCTAGCTAACTCAAATGTGGCAAAGTTATTATCGTAGACTGTTTTGTAATCTAATCCGCAGGGATAAGGTATGGTGAAGCGCTTGCGAAATATTTTGAAAGTTTTTTCACAGAATTTGACTGAAATTACCTTAGCTTCTGCGCCCAAGAAAGCATTGACTTTTCCTGTTACATCAAACAGTGCCGATGGTTGGCTAATGCGAGAAGTGATTTCTGATACTCGGATTTTGCCATCACCGCCTTGTTTAGGCTGGAATTCTCCAATATCTATCAGATCGATTCCGACTTTTCCTTGAATTCCACCTTTGACATAACCGGAGACAATTTTCGCATCTATCCCAGCACCCACCGCAATACTAGCGTCAAGAGTCAGTTCGTCAACATCTGCGCCTGTACCGTCTGCATTTTCGCGATCGCTCACATAAAATCCATCCAAAACTTGGTCAGCAGAACCCGCAGCAAAATTGGAGTCTTTCCACTGACTTAATCCGTAGGTATCGTACCCAAATCCTAGATGGGCTGAAGCACTAAACTTACCTTCGAGTAGACCCTTAAGCGGCCCCCAAATCGGAAAATCTCTCCGAATATTAAAGTCAAATTCTAGTTTGGGTATCTGATAGCTCAACACCGGAACATCCGGTTTACCTATCAGCAATTGAATCGCGGTTTCCGGTTTAGTCAAGAGTGGCAAATCAAAGCCATCAATATCTTGTAAAGCATTTAAGAATTCCTTGACCTTGCCGCTTGTTTTGGAGTTAATTTGTTGGTTGGCGGTTTGCTGTTGTACAGCAGTTTTTGGGACTGAAAAAGCAGTCTGAAGACGATCGCTTTGCTCGGCAACATCTATATTCTCCAGAGTGTAAGAACCCAAGTCTATTTTATCGGGAGAGTTTGCTATTTGGGTTGCCAAATTAACAACCTTATCAATCTTAGCAACCGCATCTAAAAAGCGAGTATCGATATCGCGACCAGAGATTTTTGCTGCCAGTTCTAGTACGCTGACTTTGCCATCCCCATTTTTATCAAATTGCCCCGCTAGACCTAGTTTAGACAGTAACTTGGTGTCGGCATTCAGAAAGTTGATAACTGGTCGAAATGGTTTAATAACATCGGAAATTTTACCGATAATTGGTTTCGCAAAATTATTGACAAATGTCCCCAAATCTAGTTGCATATTGTTAAATGCAACTGTGGGCTTTTGCGGCCCAGTTAATTGACCGTTAGCGTAATTTAGGATTGGCCAATTAACAGCTAAGTCGAAGTTATATGAGGGGAATGCAGCATTGCCGTTGATGCTGGTTTTTCCGGTGAGACCGAGATTAGCATTGCTCGTTAAGTTGGCATTGAATAAGTCTTTGAACTGATAGTTCCCTTCCAGTTCCGGCAAGGTGAGGCGAGATCCATCATTGGGCAATCCCAGATTGTCTAAGTCATTGAGCTTGACTTCGAGGTTGGCATCGACTTTAGTAGGGTTGTTGATATCGTTTGCCAGGTCAACTTGGAAAAAACCTAAGTTGCCTTTAGCCTTGAATTCATCATTTAGAGCCAAGTCAATATTGGCGGTTAACTTGGTTTTGTCAGTATCTATGTAGCAGCCGAATTCTTTGCTAACACCAACTCCTAGGGACAAGTTGTATTCGTATTTTGATTTCGCTTTCCCATCGATGTTTAAACCTAGAACTGGAACTCCTAAATCTTTGGAGAGGTTGATATCCGGGAACTGGTATTTCTTGCCAAGTGTAATTAGCAGGGTGCTTTCATCGATAGTTGAATTTCCATCTACTTTGACATCAAAATCTGGCCCTAAAGTATTGCGGATGCTACTTTCTAATTGACTCAGACTTTGATTATCCCCATTTTTAATCGTATCGACTAGCTTACTTTTGAAGTTGTCAATAAAATTTGGATAAATGTCTTTGAGGGGACCGATGATTGGCAGTTTAATTGTCTGTAATTGGTTGTCAAGAATTTTCTCAAGTTGATTCAATCCAGCTTCTACGCCACACCAATTCTTCTCTGTGCCGATGATACCACCAGCAGGTGTGTCATTGCCTCCAATGCCTACCCTTGAAGGTCTCGGCGTCGGAGTCGGAGTGACTGATGTCGTCGGTGTCGGAGTCGGAGTAACTGATGTCGTCGGTGTCGGAGTCGGAGTGACTGATGTCGTCGGTGTCGGAGTCGGAGTGACTGATGTCGGTGTCGGAGTCGGAGTGACTGATGTTGTCGGTGTCGGAGTCGGAGTGACTGATGTCGGTGTCGGAGTTGGTTCTGGTGTTGGTGTCGGTGTCGGCGCTACATCGTTATCGGTAATCGCCACAACCACCCCAGCAACCACAATCCCGT
>ENA-OBIO01000813-OBIO01000813.1-metagenomes-genome-assembly--contig:-NODE-813-length-14463-cov-21.5534_pt1 | contig 14463 bp, 16 predicted proteins | sample MGYA00153383_OBIO01 | MGnify analysis MGYA00153383 | reverse complement strand
ACGACGCAGTTTCCGATTTCGGTGAAGGCAGTGCAGCGGGCGGTGGCGTGGTGGCGGGATATAGATCAAATCCGAACCCTAGAGGGCAACTACATTACCAATCTATCCAGTAAAAACAGTAGATATCACCTTCACAAAAAGTGTTCCATATAGAAGATGCTTGTTGCCGGATAGATGCTTAGCTTTGGCACTGTTGTCAGCCGTGAAAACGACAATTTCTTTATTAAAGGCGGACTAAGTAGATGCCTAGAGTGCAAGAATAAAGCTCATTAAAATTTTAAATCAGGTCAGCAAAACTAAAGTGTTGCGTTAGATTATTGATCTAACGCTGTATGGCAGATTAAAAGACTAGATGGTGTGAACGGATTCGATATCGGGATGACAGGATTCGAACCTGCGGCATCCTGCTCCCAAAGCAGGCGCGCTACCAAGCTGCGCTACATCCCGTCTCTTCAGACTTACAAACAATAGCACACCTTTGTAGCAAATCACTTTGTCTGATAAAACTCATTCAGAATCCCGCTTCCAAACTGCGATAAACTAAGCCCACACTACTTCCCTCCCTCATGCCGCGCCTCAAATCCGCCGACTGGCCCATCGAAAATTTACCGGGTCTCTCTGAATCCGATCGCAATACCCTTACAAGTCTGGGCTTCACCTCCACCTTCGACCTTTTACGTCAAGCCTGGAGTATCGGTGGAAAAGAAACTCTGTCCGCCCGATCGGGTCTCCACATTCAGCACATCCAAAAGTGGGTCGCCCTGTCTGACCTCGCCCGAGTCCCTAACGTAGGCTGTGAATACTGTGGTGTCCTTCTACATTCCGGCATCGCCACCCTAGAACAACTGTCCCGGACTCCCGCCGGACCCCTTCACCGCCAAATTGCCCGCTTCCAAGTCGCCTTATTTCGCAACCCCGATCGAATCCCCGACCTTGGCCAAGTCAACATCTGGACCCAACAAGCCACAACTCTTCACCACCAAGAAAAGATCCAAAAAACCCAAAAAATTCAACCCCAAAACCCCAACCCTCCGACGTAGGATGCGTTGAGCGAAGCAACGCCTCATTCCAGTTCCGATCTCCGGTCCCGCTATCCCCAAAACCACCCTTCCGGATCAATCCGGGTACCAAAACATCCCCTTAATTCCCTCCGGATCCGGCGTAAATCCCAAGTTTTTATAAAAATTGACCACCTGAGGATCCGCAAACAGCGTGATATTGCTAATATCCTCATTCCGTAATTTCTTAATCGTAAACTTCATCAGCGCCTTGCCCAGCCCCTTACTCTGATAATCCGGATGCACTACCACATCCCAAATCGTCGCATTGAACGCATGATCGGACGTCGCCCGTGCAAAGCCAATCATGCGCTTACGCACACCCTTTTGCTCCCACATCGACGTCACTAAAAAGCTGTGTTGGATCGCCTTCTTAACCTTACGGAGTGGACGCCGGGACCAGCCCACCGCATCACATAGCTCCTCCAATTCATACAGATCGATCTCACGCTCCGTGCTAAAAAACATGCGCGTTGTAGATCGATCATCTCCCTCAAACGAGGAATAATTCTCCACAGTCGCCGTCGAAACCGCCGAGACCTCGGAGGATCCACTGAACAAACTTTTCCAGAAACCCATGCGGACGCGGCACACAGCACTAAATGAACTTCAATAATATTATATCGTGATTGCATCGCTGGATTAAACGCAGGGCCAGATCAAGTTTCAACCGACGGGTCTGATCGCTTTATGGCTTCATCACATTCATACCGATCGATTCCGCAATAAAACACATATATCGATCGATTTAGGGCATTCTTGTCTAAGGTCAACTTTAAATTCAGTCATTAAGGCTCCACCTTTAAAGATTGATGTTGCAACCAACCCTAAAATGCCGACCTCTAGGCGACACACCACTTTTCTATGGCTCTGGGTCTGAAACCAACGACGCTCGAACTTCTCAAGCGCTTTAACCGAGCGTTTCCCCAGTTCTATGAGCAGTTTGTCAGCAGCGACGTCCAACTGCAGAATCTGCGGCTTGCCTACCAGCTTTACCGCACCCGGCAAGCCATCATCGAACTTCGGCCCGACGGAACGAAGAGCGCCTTGCACTTTGCCTATCGGAACCAATCTTTTCTCCTCAGCGACATCTTCGGAGTTCTCGCGGCCTATGGGTTAACCATTCATAGCTTGAGCTTATATGGGCAAATCTATCCGCCTATGCTGGTGTTTATCAAGCTGATTGTCTCGCGCAGCGGTAAAGCCCTCACCGAAAAAACCTCCGAAAACGTTTGCCGCGCCGTCCGAGAAGCACTGGCTGGACGCTTTGAAGTTGAAGAAATGTTGGCGGTAGAGTTCAACCTGGACGCTGGACTGGAACAGGTCGAGACAGAATTTTATGTGGATCCTGTTTTTCACTTGCCAGCTCTGCTGATCGAAGCCGATAACCAACCCGGTCTTTTCTATAAAGTGATGTACGCCATTTGGCAGGAAGATCTGCTGGTGGTCAACGCCAATCTACTCGTATGGCGAGGAAGAACGCGACTGATTTTATACCTATTGGGTCCGAATGAAAGCCTTATCCCGGAGTATCTAGGGCAAAAAATTGCTGAAGGGGTAAAACAGCGTCTCCTCGGACGACGATTCTAGCGATCGCATCCGCGTTACGATAGACCATGGTGATTTAAATTCCGCCATGATGAAGATCGACACAACCAAACTAGATGTACATTCCGACTGGATTCCTGCCGAATCTGGAGATTCGAGTGCCCCAACCTTAGTTTTCATCCATGGCTGGCTCCTTAGCCGTCGCTACTGGGAACCGTTGATCGACACGCTCAAGGTTGATTTTTCTTGTCTTTCCTACGACCTCCGGGGATTTGGGACCGCTCATGAATCCATTGATAAATCGTTGAATGAGCCGAATCTTTACACCCTAGAAGCTTACGCAAAGGATCTACAGACCTTACTCGACGATCGCGGCATCGATCGGGCTTGGTTGATTGGACATTCCCTTGGAGGGAGCATTGCATTGTGGGGCGCACATTTGATGGGCGATCGGATTTCTGGCGTCACTTGCGTGAACGCTGGGGGCGGTATTTATTTGAAAGAAGAGTTTGAGACGTTTCGCAATGCGGGACAGCAAATGCTGAAGTTTCGGCCTAAATGGCTGGCAAATGTACCGCTGCTTGATCGTGTCTTTGCCCAAGCATCCGCTTGTCAAAATCTCGGACGAGCGTGGGGACGCCAGCGCCTCGTAGATTTTGTATCCGCTGACTTTACTGCGGCAAAAGGGAGCTTGCTCGAATCAACTACCGAAGCCGAGGTTCATCGGCTTCCACAACTCGTCTCCGAACTCCAGCAACCGGTCCACTTTATTGCTGGCGATCTCGATCGGATTATGGAACCTCGCTATGTACGACACTTAGCCAGTTTTCACCCAAAATTCCAGCAGTGCAACGACAGCGTTCTCGAACTGACCCATTGCGGCCACTTTGCCATGGTGGAGTATCCCGATCGGGTAGGCAATGCGATTCGGAATGCCATAGCCCAAGCCCAAATTAAAACACCATGAAAAATCAGGCAAGCAATCAGGCCAGCAATCACCCAAGACCCAAAGCGGCAAGTTTTCAACCCTCCAACGCCTTGTTCCAACCCTGGGGAAGGCCCGTACTGTTGATCCTTTTTGTTGGGTTAATGGTGCGATCGATCATTGCCTTCAAACTCCCACCGGGCTATGACGAAGCCTACTACTACCTCTACACCCAAAACCCCGCTTGGAGCTTCTTTGACCATCCGCCCATGGTGGCGCTAACGACTGCACTGGGTCTCTGGATCTCTGGCGATCAGGTGTCGCAGTTGACGATTCGCGTTGGCACATTGCTCACTCACACCGCAACGTTAGCCGTTTTGTACTTGGCCGCTGTCCGACTCTTCGGTGAGAATATCGGACGATTAACCCTGCTTTTAGCCTCGATCGTTCCAATTTTTTTGGTTGCCTTCGGAACCTTGACCTTGCCGGACGGGCCGCTTATGTTTTTTTGGGTGGTCGTGCTGTGGGGAAGTGCTGAAGAATTCTTCGGGGCATGGGATGGGACAGAACTCCCGTCCAACCGCGATCGGCTGACCGACCAACCTAATGATCACCTAGTCTATCGCCCCAGCTATCGGCTAGCCATCTTGGGCCTTTTTGTGGGGCTGGCCTTTACAAGTAAATACCATGGAGCCATTCTGGGAGCTGGGCTAGTCGGATTTTGTCTTACAGCACCGCCCTTTCGGCGTGCCCTTTGGTCGCCGTGGCTTGCATTAGGTCTAGTCGCTTTTATGGTTGCGATCGCTCCGGTGATGCTTTGGAATGCAAACCACGACTGGATTTCATTCACCTTCCAAGCTGGACGTAGCGTTCCAGCGACATCCTACAACCTGTTACGACTTCTCGAAGTGATCGGCATCCAATGTCTGTACCTATTTCCCACGATCGGCGTGCCGCTCCTCTGGGTCAGCGCCCGCGATCTGCTCCAACAAATCCGCAGTCCGTTCATCCGTCGATTGCGCCCTAATCAGCCCGAAATTATCCTGAAAAAACGGCTGGTTCTCTGGCTTTCCGCCCCCGTTTTTTTGACCTTTACGCTGATTGGCGGTTATCGACAGGTGCTCCCAACTTGGACCATGCCGGGATGGTTTGTGGCGACAATATTGCTGGCGATCGCGGTGGATCGATGGCAGCAAAAAGCCCCCAAGATCATCCATAGGTGGCTCATTGGTACAAGTTTAAGTATCCCCATCATCCTTGCGCTGACCCTATTTCACATTAGCGACGGGATTGCCCAAAAACCCAGTCAGAACGCCCTATTGGGCGGATTGATTCCAGCTAGTCAGGACCCGTCCATTCAGCTTCTTGATGTGGTCCAACTGCGCAACCGTTTCAGCCAAAACCCAGCCCTCATGCGTGCCCTGAAAAGGAGTGACTTCGCCTTCAGCAACCGCTTTCACTTGGCCGGACATTTTGCCATGGCGATCGATCCGCTTTTCCCCATCCCCATGACTTGCTTTGACGCACGGGACATGCGCGGGTTTGGCTATTGGTCGAAGGCGACGGATTGGGTTGGCAAAACGGGACTTTACCTTACCACCGACGAGTTTCAGACGCCTCCAGAAGATTCGGCGAAGACTTTTCTTCCTTACTTCAAACAGTTTGAAAAGGTGGGTGATGTTGCTCTAACCCGAGGCGGTATCACGGTCAACCGTATTCATATTTACCTCGGCAAGACGCTCATTAAGCCCTACCCCCGTCCGGCCCAAAGTAGCCTGGGGGCATAGCTTTGTGAAATGGGGAACTCAGAGGGATCCCATTTGGTCTACATTGTTTAAAGATATTCAGTAAAGTCTCAGGTTGGGATTATGCGATCGCCTTGGAAATCAGCAGTATTAAGTCAGGTTTTACTCCTGAGTATGGGGTTTGGCTGGGTGAGCACGCCCGCTCAATCGGCTGAGAATGTTGCTAACAGTGGTGCCATACGAGTTGCTGAAAAATTACCCAATGAACCGATCGGCGCATCTGCTGTTGTCAGTAGAAACCAGGTTGCTCAGCTTGTCGAATCGTTTCGGTCGATCGCCCAGCAGTCTACAACGATGAAGTCCACGACGCTTTACAGTGAGTGGCGCGTCAGCAAACAAAATATTGGTCCCTGGACTCAACAATGTCTCTCGGCAGAAACCACCCCGGAGGAGTTCGACAGCAATCCGGGAACAGCATCCAAGGTTGTGACCTGCGTTATTGGGAGAGTCTTCAATACAGAATACAAGAATAGCGATCGCGATGAAGTTCTAGCCGTTCGTCGCACAGCCGCTTGGTGGATGACAGGAGACACCAGTCGTTACAACAGTCCCGGTACAGCCGCTTATACCCAACGAGTCCTAGACGCCTATCAGAGCCGAATTTCCATTGCCAGTGCTCCAAGGGCTGAAAACCCAAACAAACCGATCGCAAAGCCTGCGAGTCAGCCTGCGGATCAACCTGAAAAATCAAAGCCCGCCATCGTCAAGCCTACGAAGACTCCAGAGAAGAAACCGATCTCCAAACCCAGTGGACCGTCTACCGATAAGGTAAAACCAGTCGCAGCGGGTCGCAGTACGCCCTACGATCGGTATATGAAAGCAGGCTATGATGCCGAAAAAGCACAGCAACCCACAACTGCACTGACTTTTTTTAACCGTGCCCTTGATGAGCGACCCGGTGACACTTACGCCACCACCGCTATCCAAACCCTTGAAAGTAAACCAGTGGTTTCACCGACGACCCAACTACCCGTCAAAGCTTCAGCTAAACCAACGCCCTCCTCAAAAGGCAGCGTCATTGTTCCAACGCAATATCCAAGTAGGGCTTTCTAGAACGAACCCAGATGCATGCCTTCGGGGCTTTTTTGGTAAAGAACGCCTAACCTTGCTTATCCATTGCTCCGTTATTCACCCTAGCTTTACCCCATATCTCCCGCCCTATGAACTCTCTTCTCAAACCTGTTGTTTTGCTTAGTACACTCTTGGGGACCGGAGCGAGTGCGATCGTTTTTGCAAATCCCGTTCAAGCGGCGGAGTGGGTTAAGGTCACTGAAAACGCAGCGAAGGACAGCTTCTTTATCGATAGCAGCACCATTAAAAAAACTGGCAACATCGTTACCTACTGGGAATATCGCGAATTCGTAGAACCCAACAACGCCTTCCTCGAAAACAAGCCTGAACAAGACAAACCGCTCTACGGCGTGGTAATTCGATGGACAGCAGACTGCGGAGCCAAAACTCAGCGTCTTCGCCGAGTCAACGCTTTTACCACAAATCGAGAACTGCTCCAGCGCTTTGATTACGGTGAAACGGGAACCCTCAGTCAACCTCGCCCCGGCAGTAGCGGCTATGAAGTCCTCGAAACCGCGTGCAACCCCAAAAAATTAGAATCCAGCAAGCCCATCACCAAGTCCGGAGGCGTCAAGCTAGGAGAAACCAGAACGGGAAGCACGTCAACATCCACCCAAGCGCCTCGCATCCTTTAGGACTTCAAAGTAGGGCGTCCAGGTCGATTAAGTTCCTTGCATTTTGCTTTAGCGGCATCAAAGGCGACTTGATAGTGTTTGTCGCCCAGCAGGAGGTCGCCGTAAAACTCGTAGGGCATTCCACTATAAATCGGCAGCGGCGGATCTTCGGGATAGTCTTCCTGTGCTTCGACGATCGCTTCTTGCAGGTCCGGAACGTCCAGGTAGTGCGCCGGAAAGTAAAACAGCTCTTCACCATTCTTCTTGAAATGCCGAAAGCTCGGGTCAATTCGCGTGATTCCATCGGCAAGTTCTAGCTCCACCCAGGCGTGCTCCATAGGCGATTCATCTCCCAGCTTCAATAAAAAACCCTGCACGTACCGAATCTCTGCCGTATCTCCCACCTCAGAAACCAGCGCGATCGCCGCATTCGATGCATTGTCGAAGGGCGTTGTGGGTTTCGAGGCGATGGTTTTCCCAAGGCTACTCGATCGGGCAGAATCCAATTGAATTACTTTATCCATGGGTGTCTTCACAGCGCTCAAAGGCTTAGCTTAATAACTTTAGTTTATCAAGATTTCAGTAGACACAGACTGCTTCAGCCATTTAACGGATTATGCCTAAGTCAGAATTGAGACTGAAAACTTAGCGCAATCGATCAAGACTTCAGGGCAGGGGCCGATCGGGTGGCCGCTTGATTTAAGAAGATCATCCAGTCATTGAGAGTCTCGAAGGCTGTGGGATCGCAGCTTCCGTCGTACATCTCTCTATCGTAGATATCCCGATCGTGCGTCTCCATTGACCCTACGATCGAACCTGTCGGGTCAAACTCCTGCCAAAACGCTTCCATGCAGGTCATTTCCCAATCAAACCAACAAATTAACGGTAATTGTAAATCGACTACCATCCGATCGCTGGGCACCAAGCGTCCTACTACTAGCCCCGAGGACTCCGCTAACGACCGATACACAAACTCCACCACCTCGGAGCGAATGCCCAACGGTCGCCAAAACCGCTGATGCCAGTCATTAACCGCATACTCCGGACGATCTGATAGCGATCGATTCACCCGTCGCCGCAACTTTAAATCAGGACTCATGTCTGAGTAGGCTCTCAGGGTCTGCCACCTATTTTTGATTTCATGACCTAGCCGATTCAGCATGATACTCCCAGAACCTTTCGGCTCGCCCCAGACGACACATATGGAACACAAGACAAACACAAGACTATTCTCGCCTGATAGTTTAAACAAAGACCCGTCAAGAAACGTCAAGAAAATTTCACTTTTCATAGTATTCCCCATCTCTAAAGCAAATTAAAGATCACTCCCCAAATGCTTCTAGGCCCGTTGGTATTAAGCAAGCTGTTCCGTAGGCAGCCTCGGTCTGCAATGCTGCACAAATGGGCACTCCGATCGCTGTCGATCGCACGGTTTGCCATGGCCTATTTTGAGCACCGCCGCCTGCGGTGTAGACCTGGGTCAGGGGGCTTGATCCAAGCGTTTGTAACAGTTGATAGGCTTGGGCTTCGATGCGGGCCATGCTTTCGAGGAGTCCTTGGAGGAATAGGCGATCGTCTGTGGGCTTTGGCGTCAGACGAGGTGAGAGCAGGGGATCACAAATGGGAAACCGTTCGCCCGGTTTGAGCAGTGGATAGTAGTCGAGTCCGGTGGACCGATGTGGATCGATTTGCTGACTCAAAGCCGTAATTTGTTCTGAGGTGAAGAACGATTTGAGGACTGCGCCCCCAGTGTTGGATGCCCCCCCTACGAGCCAGCGATCGCCCGAGAGCAAACTTAGCCGATGACTATAGATTCCATAGCGAGCGTCTTCAATTCGAGTTGCGCTGAGGAGCTTGATCACTAGGGTTGATCCCAGAGATGTGACGGCTTCTCCGATGTGGGTCGCTCCGCTGGCGAGAAAGGCGGCAATGCTGTCGGTGGTTCCGGTATAGACGAGACAATCCGCCGGAATCGAAAACCGATCGCACCACTGAGACTGAATCTCACCCACTGCGGCACCGGGCGATCGAACCTCGGGCAAACGCGATCGGGCCTCGGGCATTAGGGACTGGAGCAGCCACTGGGGATAGCACAATGCCTCCACGTCGTAGCCAAGTTTTAGCGCATTGTGATAGTCGCTAATACCGAGCTTCCCATGGAGCAAAAACGCCAGCCAGTCCGCCTGATGGAGAAATGCAGCGGACGCGTCAAACTCTGGCTGTTGCTGGAACCATCGAAACTTGGCGAAGCTGGATGTGGCATTGACCACCGTGTGATGGGCGGGGGCGATCGATTGGATATCCAGCACTTGATCAATGGCACACGCGTCGTGGTACATCAACGGTTCGAGCAGCACCTCCCCTTTGGCATCACATAGCACCACCGTTGAAGAAGTGCCATTAATCGCAATTCCCGAAAGCTTCGATCGCACAATCTGGGGCAACTGTCCTATCAGATCCCCAAGCGCCGATCGCCAAGAATCCGCCGTTTCCGCCAGACCCGTCACTCTCGACTGCGCCACAATAGTTTGCTGGCTATCAATAGCGATCGCCCGTGCCCCACTCGTCCCGAAATCAATCCCCAACCGATATCGCGTGCCCTTCACCATTCTCAATTCAGATGCTGCTTCACCCATGCCACCGCACCGTCCAAATCCGCCACGACATCGCCCTCCGGAAGAGGTGGACGAGGAATCATCACTACGGGCATCCCCATTTCTCTGGCCGCGACAATTTTGGCGTAGGCCGCATTACCGCCGCTGTTCTTACTGACGATCGCACCAATACGGTAGTGGGCCAGCAGCTCTTTTTCGTGGGCCACATCAAAGGGGCCTTGATCCAGCAAGATTTCGCCCGGTGGCAGACGCAGCGTAGGTTCGGGCTGGGTGATCATGCGCATCAGGAACCAGTGCGATCGAAGTTTTGAGAAGACGCTCAACTCTTGGCGTCCGATGGTCAAAAACACGCGATCGGCAATCTCCGGGAGCTTATCCGCCGCCTCTTCTAGGGTACCTGCCTCGATCCAATAATCATCCGGGTGACGAACCCACGGTGAACGAGAGAACAACACCCTCGGAACGCCGACGTTTGCTGCGGCCATTGCGGCATTGAGCTTAATTTGGACCGCAAACGGATGGGTCACATCTACGAGCAAATCCACCTGCTCATCTTTCATATACTGAGCCAGTCCCGCCACGCCCCCAAACCCGCCCAACCGTACTCGACCGACGATCGGTACATTGGGCTTTGGTGTTCGGCCAGCGAGAGATGCAATGGTTTCTACGTTGGGGAGGGAGGCAAGCTGAGGAATAAGCTTCGCAGAGTCACCTGTCCCGCCCAAGATTAAGATTCTAGTCATAACGAAATCCAGCAGCTACCACTCATTTGTAACAAATTTAACTTCAAAATTTTAAACCCTCTATTGTACATAGACTAGTCCGAATTCAATCCCTCAAATATTTCTCCTTAAGAAATCGTAACGATCGTTCGTAATCTTTAGTCTTCTCAGGTCTCATTCATCCATTGCCAAAGCGATTTTAGTCAGTGGTAAGATGTTCTCTAAGCTAGGGGTGTTCACTGCCGCGAGATGCGAGACCATACCATTGGATTTCACGCGACAGATGGACTGAGAAAACCACCCTTAGAACCTGACTGGGTAATTCCAGCGTAGGGAAGCTCTTTATTTTTGAGGAAGACTCATGGCGTTGCGCACAAGCTGGATCGAAAAACGGGCGGGACATGCCAACACGTCCCAAATGCACTATGCCCGTCAAGGCATTGTCACGGAAGAAATGGAGTACGTGGCCAAACGGGAAAAGCTCCCCACCAGCCTGATTCTGGACGAAGTGGCACGCGGACGCATGGTCATCCCCGCCAATATCAATCACCCCAATCTCGAACCGATGGCGATCGGGATTGCCTCCTTATGTAAGGTCAACGCCAATCTCGGCGCATCGCCTAACTCCTCCGACCTCAACGAAGAACTCGAAAAACTTCGGATGGCGGTGAAGTATGGCGCAGATACGGTGATGGATTTATCCACGGGCGGCGGCGATCTCGATAAGATCCGCACAGCAATTATTAGTGAATCCGTGGTGCCGATCGGAACGGTGCCGATTTATCAAGCGCTCGAAAGCGTCCATGGTAATTTCGACAACTTCACCGAAGATGATTTCCTCCACATCATCGAGAAGCACGCCCAGCAGGGCGTTGACTATATGACGATTCATGCGGGACTCTTAATTGAGCACTTGCCACTCACCCGGAGCCGGATTACCGGAATCGTGTCTCGTGGTGGCGGCATTATTGCAAAATGGATGCTGCACCATAAGCGCCAGAACCCGCTCTACACGCGGTATTCCGACATCATGGACATCTTCAAAAAATACGATGTCACCTTCAGCCTCGGCGATTCGCTTCGTCCCGGCTGTACCCATGATGCGTCTGATGCGGCGCAGTTGGCTGAACTCAAGACCCTCGGACAGCTTACCCGTCGGGCTTGGACGGATGATTTGCAGGTGATGGTCGAAGGTCCGGGACATGTGCCTATGGATCAAATCGAGTTCAACGTCCGCAAACAAATGGAAGAATGCTCCGAAGCGCCTTTCTATGTGTTGGGTCCATTGGTCACAGACATTGCTCCTGGCTACGACCACATTACCAGTGCGATCGGTGCGGCGATGGCAGGCTGGTACGGTACGGCAATGCTGTGCTATGTCACGCCTAAAGAACACCTCGGCTTGCCCAATGCTGAAGATGTCCGTAACGGTTTGATCGCATACAAAATTGCGGCCCACGCAGCGGATATTGCCCGTCATCGTCCCGGCGCACGCGATCGGGATGACGAACTGTCCCGCGCCCGTTATAACTTCGACTGGAATCGTCAGTTTGAACTCTCTCTCGACCCTGAACGAGCGAAGGAATATCACGACGAAACACTCCCCGAAGATGTCTACAAAACCGCTGAGTTCTGCTCAATGTGTGGACCGAAGTTCTGTCCGATGCAAACCAAGATTGAAGATGGTGAACTCGAAGAGTTGCTGAAGTTCTTGGAGAAAGACGGCGATCGCGTGAAAGCTGCGGTTTAACGATCGATTGATCCGAGTAAAAGGCGATTGAGAGGAATCTCGATCGCCTTTTTAGATTTTCAGCCCGGTTCGTCACTCCAGTGGAGCAAAAACTTTATGAACAAGGTTAATCAGTTATCGGATGTGGATACGTTTGATGAGGATGCAGTAGTGTTGCAGGTTCGTCCTCGTGCGAATACACCTGTCACTCTTTTAGTCCCGGATGACGTGTTGGCATCACTTCAACAAGTGGCGATCGATCGGGAGATGTCGTTGGACGGATTGTTGAAACTGTATATTGGCAAGGGTTTGAGGGTCGATCGAAGTCAGAAATAATTGCTGTAGTGCTGGGGAAGGGCGATCGGGTGAAGCTGCGGTCTAACCTCTGAATCTACGTTTGATTAATGTTTAGGGCGATCGGGAGAAGAGACTTTGATTAAGGTTTCGTCTTTCGATCGTTTTTTACAACTAGGTCTGTTTGAATCGATTTTACAGCGTGCAATCGGCTGACAGAAGCGGTGTTTCTGTCTATAATGGAAGAATAAGTGGAAAAATTCTTCTTTCGCCTTAGGGGATCTGCGGACCTTTTCTGCCTATCACTCTTGATTTAGCTACATATGTGGAAATTTTCTATCTACTAATTGTTAGGCTCATATTCAAATGTACGATTTTGATTTTGCACTTTCGTTTGCCTGTGAGGACCGATCATTCGCAGTCCAGCTTGCAGCACTGTTGAAGGGTGAGGGTGCGAGGGTCTTCTACGATATGGATTTCACGGCAGACCTTTTGGGGAAGGACCTGTATCAAGAATTTCAACGCGTTTACGGAGAGAATAGCAAATTCTTTGTGCCATTCATCTCCAAGCACTACATCGAAAAGAAATGGCCAAAGCACGAACTCAAACAGGCACAGGCACGCGACTTTAAGTCTGATGAGGAATACATATTGCCACTTCGGATTGACGACAGTAAGCTGCCAGGTCTAAACGACACAGTCGGTTACCTGGATCTCCGTTCAACTTCTATTCCCGAAGTAGCCAAGCTTTGCATGCAGAAATTGAACGGCAACCTTGTTGGACCGATGACTTCCAGGGTTTCAAGCGAAGTTCGTCTTTACCAATGGCTAAGGGAACGAAATCCCGATGCAATACGCGCACTCGAGTCAGGTGCAACGCAACTGCTGATACGCGTGGGCACGAATCGTTCGCAGCAATTAGGTCAACTCGTTGCATCCGTTGGGCAATCTTTGTGTCGCGGTCAAGACATGCACAATACCATTATCAATGGTGGCTATGGACCTCCTGACTGCATTGGGTCTATTGACCCTGAACCGCATACGACATATTGCCTCGAGTTTGCCAGCGACTTTATCGCGCGTGTTCGAGCCTAACAAAATGTTGGACCGAAGCCCCCGTCGGTCCGTTTCGAACTTTAGAGACTGTGTTGGCGGGGGCTCGGTCAACATGGCCGTTAAATCGACACTGAAGCGATCGCTTTCCCAAAACATACGATCGTCCTCCCTCATGTGTGCGATCGAGAACGAATATCGAAGACTAGCTGCGATCGACAAAACATCAAATGTTAAGAGAAAAAACGATCGATCGTTCTGGTGAATCGATCGATCGCCCTTCCTCATGTGTGCGATCGAGGGCGAATATCAAAGACTAGCTGCAATCGATAAGCTATAATTCTCAAAGTAAAAACTAATTTCAATGTTATGAAGTGGAGAAAAGCTGAATCATTTTTGCTTGGCATTGTAGCCCTTCTAGTGATTACTGGAATAGGGATTACCTATGCGATCGGAAAAGCGTTTGATGATACGTGTGAAAATCAACTGCTATCCGAAGTTTTATCACCAGACCAAGTTTACCGAGCTATCGTCTTTCAATGTAGTTGTGGGGCAACAACAGGATTCTCAACCTAGGTGTCAGTACTGGAAGCTATGGGAACATTGCCAAATAAGTCAGGAAATATCTTTGTTGCAGATACCGATCGTAGAAAAGCTCCAAGTGTAAGGGGGTGGCAGCCCTAAAATTAAAATATCTCGGGTAAGCTCACGTTCTATTCATTTAACCCATCACAAAAATGCAAGAGTATTTTTTTCTAATCCCTATGTTTTGAAAGTTTCTGCTAGATATAATTCCTTCAAATAGTTTATTTTCAATACTTGATATAGGTGTAATATCGTCCCAAGCTATGGTGCGCATGGACAAATTTGACTTCGTTTCAGCAATCGTTTTATGAAGCTATACGATCGCTATCCTTAGTATCCTACGCACCAAAAACGATTACCAAATCCGGCCCATACTCAAAACAAAACCGGGCATCACCTCACCACAATCGATCGCACTCGGCCCATCCAACACCACCGGATCTT
>ENA-OBIO01000812-OBIO01000812.1-metagenomes-genome-assembly--contig:-NODE-812-length-14475-cov-61.0507_pt1 | contig 14475 bp, 14 predicted proteins | sample MGYA00153383_OBIO01 | MGnify analysis MGYA00153383 | reverse complement strand
ATTATATAATCCGAGCATTCCCTCATTTTCCCATCGATTTAACCAGTTATACATAGTCTTATAACTAAATTTAAAGATTTTTATCAGATTTTCATTTTTGACATTTTGTGAAACCAAAATCAAAAAATGTGCTCTTTGGCGCACTTGATGATGTCTGCTTTTGCGATAAATTCGGTTTAGCAATTTCAACGAAAGTGGATTGATATCTCGAAGTAAAAACATATAAAACCTATTTAAATACAACTTAATATTTTTAGTATATCATATTAGTTGTTTTGTGTAATTAATTTTGTTTGACTACTTAAAGATGATGACACGATGTTCGGTGGCAAAAACAACGATTTGCTGCTAGGCGACCTTGGCGACGACGTACTCTACGGCGACCTCGGTTCTGATACCATGAGCGGTGGTGGTGGAAATGACATTTTTGCGATCGGGCGAGTTGGCGACGGCAGGCCCACATCCACCACAGGCGGCCCCGGAGTTTCCGATGCTGATGTGATTACCGACTTTCGAGTTGCAGGAAACGATGTCATTCAACTGTTCGGTGGCATTCAATTCAGCGATTTGCAGTTTATTGATGGTACAGGATCTAATGGGATTGCGATCGGCAATACTCTGATTCGCGATATCGGCACCGGCGAGTATCTAGTCAACATCCAAGGCAAAACCGCAGCCGAACTTACCGCGAATCCAGCTTGGTTCCAATTAGCCGGATTCCCAACCCCGACCCCAGCACCAACTCCGACACCCGTTCTCGGTGCTGGCGTCTTAAACTTCAGCCAGCCTATTTACAGCGGCAAAGAAGGAGATATCGTGACTGTGAATGTCACCCGCACCGGCGACACTCAGGGCGCAGTATCGGCCAACTACATCATTACTCCCAGCGCAGTCAACGGCGCTACTCCCGACGACTACACAGCCGCACCCGCTCAGACAGTTAGCTTTGCAGACGGACAAACTGCGGCTCAAATCAGTTTCAATCTGAAATCTGACGGCTTAACAGAAGGAACTGAGACAGCGCTTTTGCAACTGCTGCCTCCGGTTGGTGGCGCGACTTTGGGCACTTTACCCGCAGCGATTTTTGGAATTTCTGACCAGCCGACAGTACCCGCAACGCCGACACCAACTCCTCCCGGCGGCATTCTCAACTTCAGCCAGCCTACTTTTAACGGCACTGAAGGCGGCAATGCTACCGTGCAAGTTACGCGCACCGGAGGCAGTCAAGGCGCAGTCTCTGTCAACTACACTGTCTCTCCGGGCGGAGCTAACGGTCAAGCTAGCCCCGCTGACTACAATGTGGCGCAGCCCCAAACGGTAAGTTTTGCTGACGGCGATACCTCGCCCAAGACTATCAGCTTTAATCTCGTGGCTGACGGTATCGCTGAGGGAACTGAAACGGCGATTTTGCAGCTTCAGGCTCCCGTAGGCGCTGCGACTCTCGGCACTCTACCTGCAACTATTCTGGGGATTTCTGACGTGTTGGTGGCGCCGACTCCGACTCCTTTTCCGACTCCCACACCTGCGCCGACTCCGACGCCTGCGAGTGTTTTTCAATTCAGCCAGCAGAGTTACACGGTGAATGAAGGTGGTGTGGCTACAATTAACGTTACTCGATCGGGCGGGACTGGTGCTGCGACGATCGGCTACGCTACTGTTGACGGTTCGGCATTATCTAGCGGGACTGCACCTGATTACACAGTGGCGGCTGGTTCCCTGAATTTTGCTCCCGGGCAAAATAGCGCTAGTTTCACGATTTCGGCTTTGAGCGACATGATGCTGGAATCGGCGGAAACGGTGAATTTGGTGCTCAGCGGCGGCAATATAGGCAGCAATCCATCAATCTTGACGATTCTGGATGTGCCGCCCGTCCCAACTCCGACACCGACTCCTTTTCCGACTCCAACACCTTTTCCAACTCCCACGCCTGCGCCGACTCCGACGCCTGCGCCGACGCCGACTCCGGGTCAAAACACGTTTTTCTTTAGTGCGGCGACTTACAGCGTCAACGAAGGGAGCACAGCTCCGATTACGATCAATCGCGGTGGCGACCTTTCTGTGCCCGCAACGATTTTGTTCCGCACAGGCGACGGTACTGCTCTAGCTGCGGGCTCTCAACCGGATTACACGGCTGTAGTTCAAGCGGTGAATTTTGCACCCGGACAAGCTAGCGTGCAAGTTCCGGTTCAAACTTTATTTGACAGCCTCACAGAGCCTACTGAGACGGTGAATTTGTTCTTGAGCGGCGGTACTTTGGCGAGTCCTTCAGCAGCCGTTTTGTCGATAATTGATACTACTGCTGTGCCTCCTACTTTCTTCTCCTACGGTTCGTCTCCTGGTTCTGTGGCTGACGGCGCTGCTGGAAGTTTCACGATTAACCGCAGCGGCAATACTGGGGTTTCAAGTTCGATCGACTTTTTGATTGTTGCTCCCGGTGGCGGTCAACCTGTCAACAATGTAGATTTCAATATTGTCGGGCCGTTTGCTCCCAAGCCCTCTGGCGGTGCGGTGAACTTTAATCCCGGTCAAACGAGCGTCACCCTCACGCTTAATAATGCTCCTGGTTTGACTGGCGGCGTGGTGAATCTAGGTTTCGGCCCAGGATCGATCGGCGCTCCAGCATCCACTGCAATTACTCTACTTTAAGACTGTTAGTAGGGCAAGTAATCCTTGCTCTACTAATATGTCTGCAAGTAGTTAAATGTTTTTTGAATAAGCTTTGCCATCTAAATTTTTCCTCTTGTTGCCACTCCGTTTGGGGCGGTTTTTTTTATGGTAAATTTAGATAAGTTTCCAACAAGGAGAATAGTTATGTCTGTTCAGACACAAAGACGGCTATTTACTGTGAAAGAATATCACCTGATGAATGAGGCTGGCGTTTTTGGTGAAGATGACCGAGTAGAACTCATAGAAGGAGAGATTATTCAAATGGCTGCAATTGGTACTCGTCACGCAAGTTGTGTCAAGCGTCTGCTGCGGCAGTTTAACATTATTCCCGATGAGCAAGCTATTATTGGTGTGCAAGACCCTATTCAGTTGACGGAGCGCACTGAACCTCAACCTGACTTTGTATTGCTGGAACCTCGTGCTGACTACTACGTCACAGCACATCCAATACCGTCTCAAGTTTTGCTGTTGATAGAAGTTTCAGATAGTACAGTTGATTATGACAGAGATATTAAAGTCCCTATCTACGCGCGATCGCTCATTAAAGAAGTTTGGCTGGTAGATTTAGTTGAAAATTGTTTGGAAGTCTACCGTCAGCCAGGCCCGAACGGTTATAGTTTAATGCTCAAGTTTTGGCGCGGTGAACAAGTTGCGCCGCTGGCTTTTCCCGATTTAGAAGTGAGCGTTGATTTTATATTGGGTTAGTATGAATAAGTAATGGCAGCTTACGATCGAGCGATCGTCGCCATTAAGCCTGAGAATGCGGAAGCTTGGCGCGATGGAGGCGCAGTTGTATCAGAATTAAAGCAGGATACAGACAAAATTTAATCGGGTAAAAAAGAGACTTAAATTCAGCTATACTGACTTAGGGGCAAATAAGGTGAGCGCGATCGCGATTAGTATCGGTGACCTGGCGAGACTAACTGGTGGGTAGGTAGGCCAGGGGGGCTTGAGTTACTAATGGAGTCCGGCTCTTCTGATAATTGTCTGAAAATTAGAGTGCTTTTTCCACATGACCCCAAAACAACATCAATCTGAAAAGTTAGAAGCCGATGTAAATCTTCTGTTGCGGCTGTTGGACAAGGAGCCATCGTTGAGAGGGAAGCACGGCACTGCCGCAATTAAAACTTCCCGTGATAAGGCAATTGATCCCAGATTCGAGATTGTCTTTGCGGGGACGTACAGTGCTGGTAAGTCGATGCTGATCAATGCTTTGCTAGGGCAAGATTTGCTTTACAGCAGTACAGGTCATGCTACTGGCATCGAATGCTACATAGAGTATGCCAAGTCGTCAGAGGAAGAACGAGTTGAACTTACGTTTCTTAGCATCTTAGAACTACAGGAAGAGGTCAAGGACAGATCTGAAAAGCTGGAACTAAACTTAGTTGACGTTGACATTACTCAAGAGATGGTAATTCAAAAGTTAAAGCAACAATGTCAAAAAATTACTGGAGATCATAAGGGTTCTGGGAAAACTGAGAAGGAAGGCGAAGCAGATGGACTGCTGGCATTACTTGAGGGATTTGAGGATAACCGCAAATATATCGACTCATCGAACAATAAAACCTATGGGATGGAAGAGTTAGGTCTTTCCAACAAGAAGGCACATGATTATGCTCGTCGTGGCAAAAACAGTGCTGTTCTCAAGCGCATTAAATACTACTGCCATTATCCCCTGTTAGAGGATGGTAACGTCCTAGTTGACTTGCCAGGGATTGATGCCCCAGTGCGAAGAGATGCAGAATTAACCTATCGCAAGGTTGAAGATACTAACACCTCTGCTGTCATCTGTGTGATGAAGGCTGATCAAGAAGGGGAGGCAATGCAAGCAGAACAGAAACTAATAGAAGCAATACGGGAAAACTCAGGAATTGGCGATCGCGTCTTTTACGTCTTTAACCGCATCGACAAAACTTGGCGTGACCCCAAACTGAAACAAGAACTGGACGATCTGATTAGCGAAGCCTTCAGTAATACACGAAGGGGAATTTATGAAACTAGCGCATTGCTGGGTTTCTGGGCTAGTCAACTCAAAAATATAAGTGAAAGCGATGATCGCTGGGGACTAGATACTATATTTGAAGCCGAAACCAGTAAAGGCTCAGATGGGGTTGAAGGAACCCCTTCATTTGTGTTGGAGTTCCTTGATTATTGTGATTCCGATAAACTACCAGTTGATAAATTTACTGATATTGTACGGCGTAAAACTCAAACTAAAAATGAGCAATATTTGGAGATTATTAATCGTTATAAAACCAGTATAATCGAGCAGTTAATTCAGGATAGCGGTATTCAAGAATTTAGTAATGCTATCACCCGCTATCTAACCGAGGAAAAGCGACCCGAATTATTTGCTAACCTAGCTAGCGATATTAACGAACTCTGTAACGACTTGTGGGAATCTTACTTAGAAGAGCGCCGTCAGTGGAAAAAGAAACCTGCAAATATTGCAGAAATGACAGAACGAGATTTGGTACAGATAGAGAAAGAAGTATGGGATATTGGCGAAGCATTTTACCGACAAATAGAAGAAGAAATTAAACTATTGGTGATGGATAGTTGCGAAGATTTTCAGCAAGATTTTAACAACCTTCGCCAGAATATGCAGGAAAATCTCACCGAGTTGATAAAAAACTTTTCTATATTAGATGCCTTCGCCAATACCTGCCGCAATCATCGTCATGTCACAGCGCCATTAGTAGCTGTTTTGGGACAAGCCTTCTATGACATTGCGAATGGATTAGAGAATGTTTTGGTTAAGGAATCCGAAATTTTGATTGCTCGTTTTTTCCAACGCTTGATTAAGCGAGTACGCAAGCAACAATACTACGGTCAGCTTCGTAATTTGTTGGGTGATGATTGTGAAATTGTCCAAGAGTTACATAATATAGAAAAAATAATTATTGAGGGCGTAAAGGTTTTGGGGAGTGCAGAATGTGTGTTTTATGTGATCGAAAGCCCAAACCTTTATGATTGCGAAGATAGCATTTGGCTCTATCAGTTTCGTGAAACTTTGCGAGAAGCATTTCGTAGCAGAAATGTTAAAGGCATGGGGGGCGCAGAACCATCCATCCGGGAATTGTTAGCCCAAGATTTCCAACCTAAAATTGAGGAAACAGTAGAAGTAAGTTTTGGCCCAAAAATCATTAAAATGTTGAGTAAATATTTGCTGCCAATGGCTGATAAAAAACGTCAATTGATTGGGCAGCAGTCTGCTCGCGCTCGTGTCAACAAACGGCAAGCAATAGAAAAAAAGGCTCAAGCGAAAATCGACGAGCGTAACCAGAAGTTGAGAGAAGTTGAGCTAAAGATTTCCGACTATAACCAAGCTGTTGCAGGTATTAATAGCTGCTTAGAGGCTATGAAATTAGACTACAAGCTGCCTACAATACCTGAAGATAATTCGAGTGCCATGCCATTTTTCATTGACGTAAATTCTGTAGAGTCAAATAATATCTCACCAGAACCGGCTTCCAGTTTCGACTCAGCAAATGATTCGAGTGCAACACAAAATTATAGTGAGACAAATCCTGTAGAGTCAGATGACAGCCCCGAACCTGGAGCGAGTGCCAATCAGCTAGCGCGACCTAATTACCAGGCTGCTCAATCCGAAAGTTCCAAAAAATTAGAGAGGGGTGAACTTGTGGAGGGGAGAGTTACTAAAGTTACGCCAGATGTCGTAGTTGTCGATTTGGATGGTACAGTTGGGTTGCTCCACATAAAGAATGTTAGCGAGGGCTTTGTTAAATCTCTCCCGGATCTATTTGAGGAAGCTCAGCTAATCAAGGTAATGATTGTTACACTGGATGATGATAAGGGTCGGATTTCTTTGTCTACTAAGGTTTTGGAAAATTATAAGGGCGAGATCCTGGAAAATATGGAGCAGGTGATGACTGATGCAAAGGGTCGTGTTCCTACAGCCCGGAAAAAACTGCCTAAGCCATAAGCATTTGTAGACTGGGTATTGGCAATATGCCCCCACATGACGAGCCTGGAAGTGTCTGATTTTATAATCTCTACCAAAAATGTCTTTGACGAGAAAAACTCCGCGAATTTTAATTCCACCCAAGGTGAGAAAACTTGTTTTTGAGCGCGATGGAAATTGCTGCAAAAGCTGCGGCAAGACTGACCAAGAGACTAATCTTACGATCGATCACATCATTCCCTTAGCTCTTGGAGGCTCAAATGACATCAGCAATCTGCAAACGCTTTGCTTCGATTGCAATAGACGAAAAAAAGACCGTATTGACCCCCAGTTCAAGCGTAGATTCAGCAAATGAAAAGGAAAAAGTATGCCTGAAACAACTCCTAACTATTGGCCTGCTATTTTGGGTACAAGCATAGCTGTTTTATGGTTGATTAATACAGGATTATCAATTGGGTCTAGCAAACAATATGATAATTATATATCAAGGTTTATCAAATTTTTTAATAAAAAACCGATAATATTACCTTCACTAATCGGGAACGCTTTGCGCGTTCGGGATAGCTTCGCGCGTACTTTTTTTACAGCAGAAATATCAGAAATTCCGAAAGATCGATCGCACTTACTATCTTCCCATCTCCTCACCCCATCCCCCTTATTAAGATTTCCTTAATTGCTTCGATCGGGTACAGACATCAGTGCTACCATTAACAGCTTAGCTAGGGGTGCCCGAAAATCCGGGCTGAGAAAACACCCTTAGAACCTGAGTCTGGGTAATACCAGCGGAGGGAAGCTGTTTATCAAGGTAATAAGATATGCGTACCGAATGGATCGCTAAGCGTAGCGGGCAGAGCAATGTTAGTCAAATGCACTACGCTCGCCAAGGTGTGATTACTGAAGAAATGCACTACGTTGCTAAGCGAGAAAATCTCCTGCCAGAGTTGATCCGCGCAGAAGTAGCCCGGGGAAGGATGATTATTCCGGCTAACATCAATCACACGAATTTGGAACCGATGGCGATCGGCATCGCTTCCAGATGCAAAGTGAATGCTAATATCGGTGCTTCTCCCAACTCTTCTAATATGCAAGAAGAAGTTGACAAGTTAGTATTAGCAATCAAATACGGTGCTGATACCGTTATGGACTTGTCCACTGGTGGTGGTAATCTGGATGAAATTCGGACTACGATTATCAAAGCTTCAACAGTGCCGATCGGCACTGTGCCGATTTATCAAGCACTAGAAAGTGTTCATGGTAACGTGGAAAGTCTGACCGCCAATGACTTTCTGCATATCATTGAAAAACACGCTCAACAAGGCGTAGATTACCAAACTATTCACGCCGGAATTCTTATTGAGCATCTGCCATTAGTGAGAGACAGGCTGACTGGAATTGTATCTCGCGGCGGTGGCATTTTGGCCCGGTGGATGCTACATCACCACAAACAAAATCCCCTCTATACTCACTTTAACGACATCATTGAAATCTTCAAAAAATACGATGTTTCGTTTAGTTTGGGAGATTCTCTGCGGCCTGGTTGCACCCACGATGCGTCAGACGCAGCTCAATTAGCTGAACTCAAAACTTTGGGACAATTAACTCGAAAAGCTTGGGAACATGACATCCAGGTAATGGTTGAAGGCCCAGGCCACGTACCGATGGATCAAATTGAGTTTAATGTCAAGAAACAAATGGAGGAATGTTCCGAAGCACCTTTCTATGTTTTGGGGCCGTTGGTGACAGATATTGCTCCCGGTTATGACCATATCACTTCGGCGATCGGCGCGGCGATGGCTGGTTGGTACGGTACCGCAATGCTCTGCTACGTGACGCCGAAGGAACACCTCGGTTTACCGAATGCTGAGGATGTCAGAAACGGGCTGATTGCCTACAAAATTGCGGCTCACGCTGCTGATATTGCACGGGGTCGTCCGGGTGCACGAGACAGAGACGATGAACTCTCGAAAGCGCGTTACAATTTCGATTGGAACCGTCAATTTGAGCTATCATTAGATCCAGAACGGGCAAAGGAATATCACGATGAAACTTTGCCAGCAGATATTTACAAAACTGCTGAATTCTGTTCGATGTGTGGCCCTAAATTCTGTCCGATGCAGACTAAGGTTGATGCCGATGCTTTGACTGAATTGGAGAAGTTCTTGGCTAAGGAACCTGTCGCGCAACGCTAACCCGATTGATTGGTAGGGCGGGCATTTCCCGCCTTACTTACCCAGAGTAATTTGGAATGATTTAACCGCAGAGGCCGCAGAGAGCGCAGAGAAAGAGAAGAGAGAGATGAATAATTCTGATGCCAACGGATTTGATATCAATTCCGGTTACATCGGCATGATATAGAGGAGACGGCAGTGCCGTGTCCCTACCCAAAATAGTATTGTAGGAACACGGCACTGCCGTCTCCTGATTTCCAGTAATATTAATTCTGATGCCAATGGATTTGATATCAATTCCCTGATTGATGCCGATCAAACTGCATTTTTGAGAGGAACTCGCTTGGCAGAATACAAGACATTCTGGATAACTTCTTCAGCAACAGCTTTGACTACATTAACACTCACACTATTTCCCATTTGATGATAGGCTTTATCATCATTGGAATGCAGACTAAAACTATCTGGAAAACCCTGTAAACGCGCGGCTTCACGAGGAGTAATTCTGCGAACTCTATCATTATGGTAAACTCCTAATCTATTGGCATCGCTAGCAACAACTGTGACAGAAATCTTAGCTGGATCGAGAAACTTATATACTTCAAAGGAAAAGTTACCTGATACAGGTTTGTAAAGTTGATTGTTCCGTTGCAGATACTTTTTTGTTACCAGAGAGTCCAGAATTTCATCGAGATTAGGATGAGCAAAAAAAGTAGCTATTTGCTCTTTAGTTAAAAGCTTCCCATCTTGGTGATGTCCAAATTCTTTATTGCGCCTTTTTAATATAAAAAGATTCATCAATTCAATTTCGTCCAAACTGCACTCGCCTCGCAAACCCAATTCCCAAGAATGAATCGAATTGCCGCCACGATAGTCAATTAGCCGCATTCCGTGCAGTCGGCTGAAATCATTGTTAACGATTTGTTTTAATGCGTTGACAAATTCTGGCGAACAATTATATTTTGCATCTGGATTATCTTCTAATATATCTGCAACTGTGACAGGTTGACTTAAGGGATAAAATAACGAGAGTTGTTGATGGTTAGAGGAATGGGAATCTTTTGGCCCTAAGTCTGAAACTAACCGAAATTGTGGCGAAGCATTTAAAACTCCTACTAGGTAAACTCGGACGCGGTTCTGAGGTAAACTAAAGTTAGAACTGTTGAGTACAAAGTAATCGAAGCTATAACCTCGGCTGGTCATTTCACCTTTGATAGTTTCTAGGGTTTGTCCGCTGTCGTGGGAGACGAGTCCTCGCACATTCTCGAAAATAAATGCTTGAGGTTTGAAAGTGTCAATCAGTCTTACAATCTCGAAAAATAGCGTGCCTCTGGTGTCTCCAAAGCCTACTTTTTTGCCTGCGTAGGAGAAGGATTGGCAGGGAAATCCTGCTAGTAAAATTTGATGTTCTGGGAGTTTGTCAATTAGTCGGATGTCGCCTGAAGGTGTGTCACAAAAATTGGTCTGGTACACTAATTGAGCGTCGGGATTGATTTCGCTACTTAATACGCATTCTGTTTCCAGATTCAAGGAACGAGCAGCGGCTTCAAAGGCTAATCTCATGCCGCCTATTCCTGAGAATAAGTCAATGAAACGAATTTTTTGCATGGCCATAAAGTAGACGGGTCAAAACTGATATGTTATACCAAATCTGATAGCATCGGAATGATTAAACCGCGAAGACACGTTCCCCGTAGGGTTCCCGAAGGGTAGAGCGCGAAGGAAGAACAGCATCTTCTTCTTTCCCCCCTTGGGGGGGTTCTTCCTTCGCGTTCTTTGCGCCTTCGTGGTTCATTTAATCTTACGACCTATTAGCCATCCACTTTTGCAGATCCTCAATCGTAAAAACCGCCTCAAATTCCAATCCAACAGAGCGATAAAACTCGACCCCACCTTGCTCTCGATCGATCAGAGACAAAATGCGATCGACCTTATAACCCGCACCCCTCAGCCTTTCCACCGCCTGCATCGCCGACTTACCCGTCGTCACCACATCTTCCAAAACCACCACATTCGCGCCCTCGGACAGCGTTGGGCCCTCAATATACGCCATTGTCCCGTGTCCTTTGGCTTCCTTTCTGACAATTAAAGCTGGTATCGGTCGATCGCCCAAAGCCGAAACTACACTCACCGCAGTTACCATAGGATCGGCACCCAAAGTCAAACCAGCCACCGCCTCCACATCCGCCGACAGCATCGATAACAGCAACCTCCCCGTCGCCAAAGCACCTTCAGGATGCAGTGTCACAGGTTTGCAGTTAATGTAATAGGAACTTTGCTGTCCCGAAGACAGCACAAAATCGCCTTCTTTGTACGCAAATTCGCACAGCAAATCCAAAAGTCGATCGCGCAACACCTTTAAATCACCAGTATTCATAACTTAACCCTTGTACAAAACACAAATAATCCGCCGATAATCAGTTTATATTGGAACCGTAATTAACCTAGAAGCTTAAAATCATGGGTCAAAACTTAAAAAACCTGAGTAGTATGTTGATCATCGCGATCGCATCTGCCACATTAGCATCCGTCAAACCAGCCCAAGCAGAACCTATTAGATTACAGCCCGTCGCCGACAGCTTTAACCGACAATTTTTCGAGGCATCTGGTGACTTTTACCACAACGTCAGCTTGCAAGGTTACTTTGGTGACTATCTAGGTATCGGTTCCCCCAGCGGCGTCGTTGCCTTTCCCGAAAAAGAAATCGAGCGGGATGCCAGCCGCATCAACGGCATCTACCGGCGAGTAATGCAGCGCCAAGTTTCCAGCGATCCAATTCTCCGCGTCCCGGATGCCGTCAATCCCTTCGATTCCTCAGTCATGGCGCTGCCTCCTGCTTGCCAGCTAGCACCTCAAGCCAGCGGTTGTTTCGCTCCAGGAGCCCCAGCCCAAGATCAGTTTGTACCTCAACCTCAGAGACAGCAGCAACAGTCAGAGGCAGTTCCAGGCCCCGTCAGAGGACTTTATCAAGTGTCGCCGGCTGGTGGAAATTAATTGCCAGTTCGGAATTAATATTGCCCACAGTCAGGAAACGACCTCGTGCCGTTTCCCTACAATTAATCGGGCGATAGTTATATCAATTCCGGTTGCATCGGAATTAATATCACCGGAAATCAGGACACGGCAGTGCCATGTCCCTACAATTAATCGAGGTAGGGAAACGGCACTGCCGTGTCCTCTATATCCTTCCGGCGCAGCCGGAATTGATATTACATACATCGCAAGTGCGATCACTCCGGGCGTCCCGCCTCGCAAGCTACGATTATTTTGGGGCGCAAGAAACGGCACTGCCGTGTCCTCGATCCTCGTAGGGACACGGCACTGCCGTGTCCCTACTTGAGAAACTACAAACTTAGGATGAAACAATGCTACCGTCAGGCATGATTGTTTCTTTCAAATAAGCGCCGCTCAGATTAGCTCCGGTCAAGTTCGCTCCTCTGAGATTTGCCCGGGTCAAATTTGCCCCTCTCAGATCAGCTTTGCCGAGGTTTGACCAGCGCAAATCGGCAGCGCTCAACTCTGCAAAACTGAGATTTGCTCTAAAAAGATATGCTCCAGTAAAGTGAGCTTCACCGAGGTTAGCTTTAGAGAAATTAGCTGCGTAAAAATGTGCTTCAATCAATTCGGCTTGAGTGAGATTGGCTTGACTGAGATTAGCATGATTGAAGTTAGCGCCGATCGCATTAACTCGAAACATCACCGCACCCGTTAAATTCCCATCTCCAAAATCGGTTTGTTGGAGATTGGCACCACTGATATCCGCCCCAATTAAATTAGCGTCGCTCAAATCAGCTCCCATGAGGTCTGCTTCTCGGAGGTTACTTCCAGTTAAATTGGCTTTAATTAAGTTAGTTTCGAGCAGTTGTGTTCCAGCAAGATTTGCTAAACTGAGGTTGGATTCGGCGAGGTTGGCAGAAATTAATTTAGCCTTAAATAAGTCTGTTTTAAAAAAATTGGATCGCCAAAGATACGCACCTCTGAGATTGGCTTCTCGGAGGTTAGCTTCGCTTAGATCCGGTTCGAGAGTTGGGTTGAGATTTCTCCAGTCAATCCAACTAACTGCACCTTTTTTCAGCAGTGCTAAATGCTGTGTATTTGCCATAATTGCATCTCCTTTAAGGGCTATTCCTTGCGGCCAAAAATTGCTGGATTATCTCGCCCAGCCACACCTTCAATTGCCGCAATTGCTGCCTGGGAACCTGCTATAATGTCTCGTTCTGCTCCGCCGAGGTAAAGCCGTCCAAAACTACCTACAGCCTGAACCTCTAGGATGTTAATAGATGCGCCTTTTTCTGCTTCATTTGCCGCTAGTGCTGCATAAGCGGCTGGTTCTACTTCTAAGACGTAAAGCGTTTGTCCCGCCAGCAGCAACTGTCCGCGGCGGGTGCGGTTGATTAATTGCGTTTGGTGCGGGTCAATGTTGCGAATAATTTGGCTGGAAATCACCCGCGGTTTGATACATTCTTCTCTGCGGACTCCGATGAATTCTAGAATTGCTTTTCCTGCGGCCCGAGTTTCCCCCTGCTGGCCCGAATGCACTTCCAGAAGGCCGTACAAGCGTTCAACTATCTGCACTCCAGGGCGCACGGAGGCGGATTTGAGGGCGACATCGGTAATTCGGTTAATTTCGATACCGGGCGAGATTTCTATCCACAGCGACGCATCCCCAGGTAGTGGCAAGAATCCGGCGGCGATTGTGCCGATGTATGCTGCGTGCTGTGGCTGTAAGTTGTCTAGAAAGACGTAGCTGCGTAGCTCTATGCCCAAAAGTTTTTATCTCCGTCGATCAAGTTCCAAGTGTTGTCTGTGCAATATCTGAGTTTACCTTTTTTTGTCAACAGTACATTGTCTGTATGATTGTTGACTGTTGACTGTTGACTGTTGACTGTTTGAACAATACCGATGGGGCCGGAAACGATATGAGATACTACCCGTGAAGTGACGTTTTGGGCTTTGCGAGCCATGTTTAATTTCGTGCGGCTGCTAAAAATTGGATATCAATCTGTAGTAATAGGTGGAATTTAGCAATGTTTACTGCTACAGGTGGATTTAACTTTAATAGCCGATCGCTAAAGTGGTGATAGTTAAAGAACTTTGCCAACAGAGAGCATTTGAATTATGAAACGTTCTGACTTATCCAAAGCAATCGGTGCAGGTATTATAGCTGCTGGTTTAGCGATTGCACCAGCTCATATGCCTGCTTCGGCTCAGACTAATACAGCTCCCGGTACTAACAGCACCACCACCACAACTCCTCGCTCCGATGTCTACAATGCCGAGACAAATCGCGATTTTGATTGGGGATGGTTGGGCTTGCTCGGCTTATCTGGTTTGCTCGGTTTGATGCCCAAAAAACGCGAAGAAAATGTCCGCTATACAACTACAACGGGCGATGGCGATCCAGCAGTTCGCACCGATTACCGCTAACAATCGAGTCTTAGGGCTGTGGACATGATGCAGGGACAGGATGTTTTAACCTGTCCGAATAGCGCTAATAATAATCAAAAAACCTCCATCTGTGAGGTTTTTTTGTTGGATAGAAGAAGGAAGAAGTCATATCAATTCCGCTCTTCATCGGAATTATATAGAGGATACGGCAGTGCCGTTTCCCTACCTCGATTAATTGTAGGGACACGGCACTGCCGTGTCCTGATTTCGGGATTAATTCCGATGCTACCGGAAGTGATATCAAAACAATATTTGTAGCAACTAAGA
>ENA-OBIO01000806-OBIO01000806.1-metagenomes-genome-assembly--contig:-NODE-806-length-14533-cov-4.49061_pt1 | contig 14533 bp, 15 predicted proteins | sample MGYA00153383_OBIO01 | MGnify analysis MGYA00153383 | reverse complement strand
CTGCTCGGAGGGTGTGAAATAAATATTGACTGCTCTAACTTCTGAGCTAATTTTATAGGATGTTTGCACATCTCCAAATGGTGATAATAAAGACTCGAAAAAACCTTTAGCAAATTCATCATAAGGAAATCGAGTCATAGGAATAATTAAAATACAACATCTCGATCGCAATTCGTAATACTATACAACAAGCCCGACAGCGACGATCGAATGAATAATAATAATTGTTCGATCGAGTGTCGTCCTAGTATGATTGGCAATACCTACCAATTTAAATCGATACGGTGTAGCAATTTCAACTTATTTTATCGATTTTGAAATACTCGATCGCTAATATAGCAATCCTAAATTAGATCCTTAGTATCAGATACTGGTGCGTTACGGCTTGCGCCTAACACACCCTACGTCTCATCAAATGAATATTTGTGTCTAGCTACTACTTAATCACTACTCTCGATAGATTCTTTTAGAGGTGATAGTTATGTTCGATCGATTGCACATATCCGCGCTCGTGCCAATTATTAGTTATTTCGATCGCCACAATGACATATACCTGTTTTAAGTTTTAGTCGTTATTTTCCGTCATCATTGGTTTCACCATCTTCGACTTCAGCTACTTGAACCGATCCGTATAGGGGAAGAAAGCGACTAAAAGTCAAGAACTCGGAAAGAACTAAAATAAAAGAATCCAGCGACTTTTCTAGTTCTTGACAATTTATATGTATAATTCACATTCTAAGAAAGTACGCCAACGAATAAATCGATCTTATTAAGGTAATCCCCAATGCACTATTTCCGCGACAATCGCCATAATTTAATTAATAGCCTGCGAAAGCAAGGGATATTCCTAATTGGGTATCTAGCAATTTTGGGTATTGTTGCTTGGCTGTGTACTGAAGTATGGGAAAAAGAAGTATTTAGTTTCGATCGATCTTTCTTATTGTGGATTCATCAATTTGCCAATCCGCAACTCGATCGCATTTTCCTATTTTTTACAGCTCTTGGCGATCCGCCAACTGTAGTCACAATTTTTATCATCACGATCGTTTGGCTGGCGATGAAGAAGCGATATGCGGACGGGATTAGATTTACGATCGTCTGTGTGGGTGGGGTATTAATCAATCAAGTAATGAAGTTATTTTTTGCTAAACCTCGCCCTGAATTATGGCTGAGATTAATTACCGAAATTTCTTTCTCCTTTCCTAGCGGTCATGCAGTTGGTTCGATGGTTGTATATGGTTTTATTGCCTACATATTAGCCAAAAAAATGCAGCAGCATAAACAGTATGTTTATGCTGCTGCATTTTTACTAATTATCGCAATCGGCTTGAGTCGCTTGTATCTAGGAGTTCACTATCCTACAGATATTATTGCTGGATATGGAATCGGATTTCTCTGGCTGATTACTTGTTTGAAAGTAAGGTTTTAGTAAGTCTCAGGTACGACCTTACCTCGGAATACCAGATAGTTATAGATGTTGTAGAACAACATAATCGGAATCAGCACCCCTACAAAAGTTAGCATAAATACCAAAGCACTAGGCGAAGCTGCGGCTTGATAAATAGTGATCTGGGTCGGAATAACGTAGGGAAATACAATTAGTCCTAAGCCGACAAAACTAAGTAAGAAAATTAGCAGTGTCCAGACAAATGGGGTACGTTCTTCTTCGCGATCGATACTTTTAATTAGCAACCAAATTAACAACACACCTAATACTGGAATCGCCGCAAATACATACACCTGTGGTGCTGCAAACAAGCGTGTCCGCGTTGCTTCATAAACTACTGGAGTAACGATCGTAATCAAAACTGCCCCGATAAATGTCGTAATCGCTGCAATTTTGGCAGTGCGAAAGTGAGTTTTTTGTAGCTCTCCTTCAGTCTTCAAAATCAAGTAGGTAGAACCGATCAATACATAGCCTTGAATGAGGGTGATGGCGACTAAGAGCGATCGCCAGTCGAGCCAATCCCAGGTAGAACCAGTAAAATGACCAGCAGCATCGACAGTAATCCCTTCAATCACACTACCGAGCGCAAAACCTTGCCCCAAAGCAGCGATGAAACTACCGATCCCAAAGGCATAGTTCCAAAAGAGTTTATTAGTGGAATGTTCCCGAAATTCAAATGCTACTGCTCGAAAAATCAGCCCAAATATCATCATGAAAATGGGCATATATAGGGCAGTCAGAATTGTAGCATATGCCAGGGGAAACGCCCCAAATAATGCGCCAGCCATCACAACTAGCCAGGTTTCATTGGCATCCCAAATATTTCCTAAACTAGTCATCAAAATACTGCGGCGTTCTTCATCAGAGCTAGTCAGAGATAGAATTCCCACCCCCAGATCGAACCCATCGAGGATCACATACAGAAACAGAAACAAACCCAAAATCACAAACCAAACTTCTGGTAGAAAATGTAATAACGCGTCCATGAAATCTCCTTACTGTTGTGCTTCTACTGGTCGTCGATCTGGGATTGATTCTGCTGGTTCTGTATTGATGAGAAATTGACCGTCCGTGCCTGGTAATGGCAGCTCAAAATTCGGCCCTTCGCCGATGATGCGACTAGCAAAATATAGCGTCGTGAACAACAAAATTGAGTAGACCGTCGTAAACAGAATTATCGTCGTCAGGACATTAGAAGCGGGAAGATTGGATACTCCATCTGCCGTGCGGATTTTGCCATATAGTACCCAAGGTTGTCTTCCGACACAACGCACGATCCAGCCAGACTCGATCGCAATATAGCCCAAGGGTGCAACCAACATCCAAGCCCGTAGCAACCACTTCTGCGCTCCAATCTCTGCGGGTGCAAGTTTGCCCCGATACCACTGCAAGACACTCCAGAGCATCACTCCTGTGAGCACGAAACCAATCCCAATCATCACCCGAAAGGAGTAGTAAATCAGTCCCACCATCTTGGGTCGATCGTTTCTCGCCCATTCATTTAGTCCTGGTACGGGTATTGTGAGATTCTTGCGAAATTCTAGGATATAACCCAAGCCATTGGGCACGGTGAGTTCCCACGAGTTCCGGTTGTGAGCTTCGTCAGGGATTGCCAATAAGCTCCAGTCAGCAGGCTTACCAGCGGGACTACTTTCCCACTTAGATTCCATTGCTGCTAGTTTCGTCGGCTGATACTGAGCGACTTGCTCGGCACTGAGATGCCCCAGATAGATTTGGAGTGGTGCTACAGCAATTACTGTCGCGAGCGCAATCTTCAAAGATTGACTAAAAAAGGCTTGATGCCGTCCTTTGAGAATATACCAAGCACTGATCCCACCAATTAGAAATAGTGATGTTTCGAGTGTTGCCAAGAACATGTGGGCAACACTTTTGACCATGAAGGGATTGAGAATCGCTTGAAAGTAATCACTAACTACAAACTTGCCCTTGACCATATCGCCGCCAGCGGGCGATTGCATCCACGAGTTCGCCGATACAATCCAGAAGATCGACAGGTTGGCACCAAAAGCCACCATGATCGTGGCGAAGTAGTGAATGATGGGCGATACTCGTCCCCAACCAAACATCATGATTCCCAAGAATCCAGCTTCGAGCATAAACGCCATCGAAGCTTCAAAACCTAAAACACTCCCAAAAAAGTCCCCGACAGCTTCGGAAAAAGGCCCCCAGTTGGTGCCAAACTGAAACTCTAGTGGCAACCCTGTCGCGACCCCAATCCCGAAATTTAAGAGAAACAGCCTCGACCAAAACCGGATGTGATAGTAGTAATCTGGAAGGCGCGTTTTTAACCACAGCCCTTCGAGCACTACTAGATAGATAGACATCCCTGTTGTAAGAACAGGCCACAGCATATGGAAAAGAGCTGTCAAAGCAAACTGCATTCGCGTGAGGGCAACGGTATTTGATAAAATATCCATGTCTGTCCTGCTAATTGGTTTGAATTTTCATCTGACCTATCCCAATCATAAACAGTTTCTCTAGTGAAAAGCTCGATCGCTCTGTCATAAACATGCACATCTAGATTCATTCGTCAACCGTAGCAGCCGTCTTGGGGTTGGGTTGGTGACTCCTGCAAATTTACTACGCTCCTATCACGATCGCGTCTTGAGGATTTAACTTGGAGTTGTGACATTGCGACGCTATCCGATGGTACTTCGTGAATTTTCTAGCTAAATCTAGTAACTCATTGGCGCATCTTGCCTGAGAGCGTCGTACAATCTAAAATTAGAACCAGACACAATTACTAGGTGTTCGCTATGGAAGAATGGCAAAACGAAATCGCTGCCGTGTTGAAAGATGTAACTGAGCTGTTTGATGGATTTGGTCGCGAACTCACAGAATTAGTAGAAGAAGTTGCCACTGGAGCAACGGAAATTTTTAATCTCCAATGGGATGAACTGACGGAAGTGTTCGCAGAAATCTGGCAAGAATTGGAATCAGACTTTGAAACACCGACATCCTTTAACTGGGATATTCCCCTCTCAACCTACCCGACACCAGATCCGGCAATCAATCCGGCTTGTGTGGGTTGTCTCAACTACAATGGTTCCGTCTATGGTGGCAACTTGCTAGTTTGTGGGATGCACCCTTATGGCTGTAATAGCGATACCTGTACTGATTGGGAAGGCGAGAACGATCTAAACTAGGAAGATAACTAATCACTAATGACATGAGCCAGGACAACACAGCCGCAGTCGCCACAAATCCGATCGAGATGAAGTACGGGGAACGGGAAATCATCAACGGCGAACTGATTACTTTTCCCAACCCTCGGATGGGACGACGTTACAATGTGGAGATTAGTTTGCCAGAGTTTACTTGTAAGTGTCCCTTTTCTGGCTATCCTGACTTCGCCACGATTGGGATTATTTACGTACCCGACCAAAAAGTGGTCGAACTCAAGGCGTTGAAACTATATATCAATAGTTTCCGCGATCGATATATCTCCCATGAAGAAGTTACCAATCAAATCTTAGATGATTTTGTAGCGATCGCCGACCCCCATCAGATTACTGTCAAGGCTGACTTTTCACCACGCGGAAATGTCCACATGATTGTCGAAGTCAAGCATGAGAAATAGGCTTTAGGGTTTAGGCTTTAGGCTTTAGGACTTAGGCTTTAGGACTTAGGGTTTAGTGGTTTGGACGGTGCTTACTATCTGTATTGTGGACACGATCGATGCGATCTGCTCCTCGACTCAATTTACCCGATTTAGTTGGCTAAAATTACTACTTTTCGGGTGCTTTGCAATATTGAGTTAGTCCCGTGGCGAGATCGCGTTCGGGACTAAAAATATTGCGAGATTTTCGTAAGCCTTCGTGTACCTTGGTGGACTTGCGCTCTTTGATACTGGCGACGAGTTGCTTGTTGATTTCCGTCGCACCTCGATACATCGTCAAAAATTGACTTTGATAAGTCTTGAGCTTTTCGTCACTGACGTTGACCGAACTGAGATCTTTTGACGCTTTATCAAAAATGCCGACGAGTTTTTCGATCGTGGGGACATCACCCTTAGTGCCAGACTCAGTGGTAGTTTTGGTATCGACCACCGTTTGATTGACTACTTTGATGATGTCGGCGCACTGGGATACCTTGGTGCTAGTGCAACTTGTAGCCAAAAGACTCGCAGCGATCGCGATCCCCACAATCCCGATCCGCTGCAATTTAAATTTCATCTGTTCTACCTCTTCACACGCGCTAAACGTTCTTAATTTTAGCTGATAAGGGGTAAACAGTTGATAGCGGATCGGGATTGTGAAAATCGGCTCAAAATTGGTCTTTACGACCCCGAATTTTCGCAAAGGTTTCGATCGGGTCGCTACTGGCTGCGCTGGTGTGGAGAGCGGCGGTATCCCAGCGCAGGAAAGGATTAGTACGCTTTTCGATGCCGAGCGATGTTGGTACTGTGGGAATGAGCTGTTGACGGGCGGCTGTGACGTCAACTAGTCGCTGTTGGAGTTCTTGATTGGTAGGATCGACGGTGACGGCAAATTTGAGATTGCTCAAGGTATACTCATGGGCGCACCAGATCCGCGTATCGTCTGGTAACTGGCGTAACTTGGTCATCGAGCCGACCATTTGGGCTGGAGTCCCTTCAAATAATCGACCACAACCCCCAGCAAAAATGGTATCCCCACAGAATAGTTCGCCGAGGGGATCGCTCGCGACTGGTGGGAAATAATAAGCGATGTGGGCGCGAGTATGTCCGGGGATAAAAAATACCTCACCAACTCGATCGCCAAATTCCACGCGATCGCCATCGACTAAGTATACTTGTTGTCCGGGTATTCGTCCTCGATCTTCTGCGCCACCATACACACGCACGTCGGGAAATGCGGCGATTAATCCTTTGTTTCCACCGACATGATCGCCATGATGGTGAGTATTAAAAATTGCGACTAACTGGACTTGGTGACGGGCTAATTCAGCAAGTACTGGCGCAGCCTCAGCCGGATCGACCACTGCGGCAATTTGGCGATCGAGGTCGAGGATCAGAAAGATATAATTGTCTGATAAGACAGGGATACGAATGATTTCCATACGTCAAAATTCAATAGGTCTGAATACCTTCTATTATCGAACTTCTCCACGGCTACGGGGTAATAGATCGATCGCGCTGATGGGCGATCGCATTTGCCAATTATCTCATCCCTGACGTTCCGATCGACAAGCTGTATGTCTAACCGCTTGTGATAAGCGAATTGGTAAACGAAGAGAACTTGTGGGCTGCGAGTTTTCCTTGTGGGGGCAGAACCTGGATCTTGGGGTTCCGACCCCCAGACCCCCCGTTGAGGAGCGGAACGCCGCCCCTCAAACTCGCCCTTCAGATGGATGGCTGGTGTGCAGCGGAGTGCGGCGTTCACTCCATTCTAGATTTTAGTTGGGAGTTACTCGATCTGGCAGAAGGATCGCGATTAAGAGAAAGGATCGTCCTTTACCCATTCACCATTCACCATCCACCATTTACCATTCACCATTCACCATTTACCATCCACCAGACATAACACTCTAATTCGGCAGCCCATTATTATTATCTGGGTTGATTTGAGGCGGTTCGGTTGGAGGATTGAGCTGTTGTTGCCATTGCTGAATAAAGGCTTGGGCTGAACTGTAGGCTGAGGTGGTATCGGGGATGACTTTGGCGATCGAGATCGCGCGACGAAGATTGCTGGTAGCGGTACTTTGGGCGACTTCTAGCATTTGCCCGCTCCAGTTGTCCATTGCCAATCGAGCTTGACCGCGCAGGGCGGAGCTTTTGGGGACGCGGGCGGCGGCTTGAATGGCTCCTAGTAGTGATTCTGGGGTACCACTTTCCGCCAATTTTTGGGCGGCGGCGAGGTTGTTTGCGGCTTGAAGTTGTGCTTGCCAATCACGCACCCGCTCTTGGCTTTGAGCTGACATCGCCCGCCCTGCTCCAATTCTTTGCGCCATAGTTACCGCCGCAGTGAGATCGCCACTACTAGCCATACTTTCGGCTCGTTCGAGGATGGGGCTATCTTGTGCGCGTTGGATGTCGGCTGTCCATTGTTGGATTTTCTGTTGTGCTTGCGGATAGAGAGCGCGTCCTGGGCGAATTTGGCTCAATTGAGCGATCGCATTTTGGACTCCTTCGATGGTACTGCTGGCGGCGAGAGTATCGGCTGTCTGCATGTAGGGTGTATCTTGAACTGTTTCAATCCGCTTGCGCCACTCGGTGACGATTTGAGCTGCTTCTTTACCGCGCGGATTGCTGGTAGGGATGCGTTGAGCCTCAACGATTGCGGTTTGGAGATCTTTGATGTTGCCAGTTGCCGCGACGCTCTGGGCGCGTTGGAGCGTTGCTAGATCCTGAATTTCGAGCTGCCATCCATCCAGAGATTGTTGGGATCTCGCGTGCATGGGGCTATCAGTTTGGATACTTTGCACCAGCGAGATCGCTGTTTCTAATTCCGCAATACTGCCATTGACTGCGTGAGACTGGGCTTGCGCCAAACTTATCAGATCTTGCCGTTCGGTTTTAATTTCTGAGGTTTCGGGGGTTTTGTTGGCGATTTCGAGTGCACCTTGCCAGTCTTTGCTATCGAGTTTGACTTTAGCTAGTTTGAGCATCTCGATGGCTGCTTTCCCAATCATCGTTTGGGCTTCAGTATGTGCAAAACTTCTAGCATCGATTTTGCTGGCGATTTCGATTGCTTTGAGTAGTGTTTTTACTGAAGTATTTTTGACTAATTGACGTGCTTCATCTAATTTGGCACTGTCAGCCTTGGCAATTTGAACTAAATCGGCTAATTCTTGATATTTAGTTGTTGCCCAGTAGCGATTATTCAAGCGGGTTAATTTGACTGCTACTGCATAAGCATTTACCCATTTCGAGCTATTTAATAAGTCCCGAGTTTGACGATCGAGTTTGACACCTTTGTTCCAAGTTTCTTGCCATTGTCCCAGTCGCTTGGCGACAATCTGATAAGCGGGAATAGTATTTGGGACATTTTTGGCAGCTTTGACTGCTTCATCATAGTTGCCATTTTGATAGCTTGCTTCTGCCAATCTGAGAATTGCGAGCGACCATCGCTGCATATTACTATCGACATATCCCCGCGTGGGATCGTCGGGGGCGACATCTTTGACGAGATTGAGCGCGGCGACTAAATCCGGCAAGGTTTGCTTGCTTGCGGCTAATTGTCCACAATAAACTCGCAAGGATGCTGAGGACATCGGTACGAATATTGCTGGGCAATTGGGCACTGCATTTGGATTGAGGATTAATCCCAATGCTAGATAAACTAGTCCACCAGAAATACCTAAGGTGATAATTGCCCAGAACACCCAACTTCGGATGAAAGACAGTCGCAACCACTTGGGCATCTGGTTCACTAATAGTTTAGTGACTTGGTTTGCCTGTTCAAAATCAAAGCGGGAGTTTGGTTTTGCCAAAACTTAAAATTAGAGGGTAGAGGTTAGATAGTTGATAGTTGATAGTTGATAGTTGACAGTTGATATTTGACTATCTAGATTTCAGGCATTTATTGATGCGTTCGCGGAGCGTACCGAAGGTAAGAATTATCTGGATCGCCTTACTTAAAGCTATTCTATTACTGTTTAGCTCCTTTTTGTTTCTTGAAAGATTAGCCCGATCGCGGTGGTTAATCGTTCTAATTGTAGCTGTTGATGTGTTGCCATTAGTGAGAGTCTAATTCTACTTGTGGGTACTGTCGGCGGACGGATGGCTGGGGCAAAGATGCCTAGTTGGTTGAGTTTGTTCGCGAGATCTAGTGCTGTCTGAGGATCTGGTAGTTCGATACAGATAATTGGCGACTCGGAGGGAATTAGGTGCAGATCTGGCAGCCGTTGGGCGATCGATTGTTTGAAATAGGTGATATTTTGCCATAATTGTTGTTGGAGTTGGGGCGTGGTGCTAATTATCTCGATCGCCGCAGTCGCCGCAGCAGTATCGGCGGGGGATAGTCCAGTAGTATAAATCCAGCTTGCACAACGATTTTTGAGAAAATCGATCGTACTCCCACTTCCAGCGACATAGCCGCCCAAACTACCAATTGCTTTACTTAAAGTACCCATTTCAATTAGTGGTTGTCCCACCAGATCGTAATGTTCGACGACACCCGCTCCAGTTTTGCCAAAAATACCTGTGGCATGAGCTTCATCTACCAGTAGCATGGCATGATGGGCGATCGATAGCTCCAGAATATCTGGTAACGGGCAAAGATCGCCATCCATACTAAAAACAGTATCAGTAATAATTAGGCAGCGGCGGTAATTGGCGCGATGCAACTGCAACTGCTGACGGAGATCGTCAACATCGCAGTGATTGTATGCGATCGTTTTTGCCCCACTCAACAGTGCCCCATTTTTGAGACTAGAGTGATTTAATCGATCGCTCAAGATCAGGTCTTTGCTGCCCACTAGAGCCGCGATCGTCCCCAAATTTGCCAGGTATCCCGAACTAAACACTAAGGCAGCTTCAGTGCCCTTTAAACTCGCGATCGCGGCTTCGAGATCTTGATGGAGTTGCTTGTGTCCGCTAGTCAACCGCGAACCTGTTGCCCCCGTACCATATTGTTGAGTCGCCGCTATCGCCGCCCGAATTACGCGCTCGTCACCTGCCAAACCGAGGTAGTCATTACTCCCAAAGTTGAGTAATACCCGATCGGCGATCGTCACCTCAGTACCAGGGAGACTAGCGATCGCTTGGGGAGATCGATACCAATTTGCCTGTCTAATCGTCGCTAACGATCGATCGATCCAAGCATAGGGATTTAATTGATTCAATTTTGGAACTCTCGATCGACTAATATATGAAAATAACATTATCCCAGCTTATTCATGGTAGAGATCCAGTTTTCCAGAGGTATCACCGAACCTGTTATTCCTGATGTCCGGCTCACCAAATCTCGCGTCGGCGAACAGGGTAAAGCAACATTTTACTTCGACCATCCAGCGATCCTCGGCAATGAGGTTAACGAAGACGTGACGGGGATGTACATGCTTGATGAAGAAGGCGAGATTACTACTCGTGAAGTCAAAGCAAAGTTTGTCAATGGCAAACCCGCAGCATTGGAAGCAATCTATATCATGAACTCCACAGCAGAGTGGGATCGATTCATGCGGTTTATGGAACGCTACTCAGCCGCAAATGGACTAGGATTTGACAAAGCTGAATAATTAATTAGCTCATGCTCGATCGCTCGTCCCAACCCCATCCAGATCCGCTCCAAATCGCCATTAACTGCGCGGTTATCACTGTCAGTGATACCCGTACACCCAGTACAGATCTCAGTGGTGAATTAGTCAAGCAACTGCTGCGATCGGCTGGGCACAAAATTGGCAGATATCAGATTATCCCAGACGAGCCAACCCAAATTTGGGCTGAACTAGATACAGCGAGAGACACCCAGCCAATTATTAGTGCGATCGTCTTCAATGGTGGTACGGGTATATCCCCCCGCGATACCACCCATGAGGCGATTGCTAGTGTGCTCACCAAAACTTTGCCTGGATTTGGTGAAGTCTTTAGGTGGCTCAGTTATCAGGAAATTGGATCGCGGGCGATCGCTTCACGGGCGATTGCGGGTACATATCACCACCTACTCGTCTTTTCTCTCCCTGGATCGCGCGGCGCAGTTCAATTAGGTATGGAAAAACTCGTTCTCCCCGAACTCGTCCATCTCGTCACTCAATTAAGATGAAATCTTCAGACAGCAATAAAAGTACTTCTCCAAACTGGATTTTATCAGGATTTATCTGTTTATTCGTTGGGGGTGCTATTGCTACGAAAACTTTGTTAACAGTCGATAATGATTTAGAGATTAAAACTAAATTTAGGGGACAAAGCTGGCAAGTAAATCTCCAGTCGATCCGCAAATACACGACTGAGATCGATAAATTTATCGAGCGGGAATTTAGCCCGATTGGGGTAGTACTCCGCAAACAATCTACTCAACTACTGACACGTACTAATGAGATATTAACTGTCCGTAGAGATTGGTGTGTGCCCACACCAGAATTATCAACCGTTCTAGCCCAGGCAAAAAAATTGAACCCGCTCGAATCCGATCGTTCCACCCTCAGCGAAACAGATCGCCCGCGCGAATTCTCAACCGATCTCAAGCAGACAGCCCACCGCCCCAGCCCGAATCAAATACAGCCTCCTCATCTACCCAATTCAGATCGAACCGTGAGCAATTGGTGCTTTACTACAGGTACAAAAAAGTAGATGAATATACTTGAATCTAATAAAATTTAGGTTTCAAATTTTCGATCTTGAATGAGTTCTGTTAATTCCTGGAGCAAAATCTTTCCGACAGAATTACGCGGGATTCGATCGACAGAAATCCACTGTTTAGGGACTTTATAATTACTAATCTTACCGCCGATCGCCTTGGCTAAGATCGCTCCCGAAACCAGCGGATCGTTAGGGACATATATCGCCGTCACTACCTGTCCCCAATAGCGATCGGGCAACCCTAGCACCCAGACATCAGCAACTAATCCAGTCCCCATAATTGGCTCGATAACCTCGATCGGAAAGACATTTTCGCCACCTGTAATAATCTTGGCACTACTTCGACCTAGAATAGTTAAATAGCCAGATTTAGGCTCCACGGCTACATTATCGAATGTACCTAGATCGTCAGAATCGAAATAAGTTGGTGTATCTACATGGGGAAAATAACCCAACATTAACGATTTAGCCTTAATGCGGATCGAGCCTGCTTGACTGTCATCCGATCGAGTTAATTCAATTTCTGCATGGGGTAAAACTCTACCACAACTATTATTACCGGCTAGAAATTCTGCTGGTTTAAGGCTGGTAACTTGCGATGCAGTTTCAGTCATACCGTAGGTTAAAGCTAACGGCAACTTGGCAATCCTCGCTCTAGTCAACAGCTCTAGACTTGGCGGTGCCCCACCGAGTAAAATTGTGTGAAATTGTGCCAACCAATTTGCATCTAAATCTAATAGTTTCGATAATTGAGTGGGTACGAGCGAGATAAAATAATGCTGGAGATCGATGCGATCGATAAATCTAGCCGGAGCATTACAAAACTGATGAAAATCGACGATAAATAACTTACCATCAGTTAGAAGCGATCGCCACAACTGCATCAAACCACTCACATGATAAAGCGGTAATATACAGACGGCATTAATTTCACCTACTTCATAAAATTCCTGGAATCCCCACACCGATGCGCTCAGAGTTTCCCAGCTATGGATCGCAAATTTGATTTCTCCAGACGATCCTCCAGTCGGAATAGCGATCTGATGCTGATGCTGATGATTTACCTGTGCGGTTAATTTGGCGACTCGATCCCACTCCGCTGTACCCCAGTGTGGATTGCCTAAAAAGATCGGTATCCCCAAACGGCATCCAGCCATCAAACTGGTGATGAATTCGATCGGGTCGAGTGTCGCGATCGCGATAAAATTGGGCTGGGATTGGCTAAACTGAGCTAATTTCTGTGTGGCTAGATCGATCGCTACACTACCATCGATCCCCACCAACCATCCCGCCTGTAACCGTTGACTGAATAAATCATAAATCCACTTACCATTCACCATTGACACTTCGGCTTCGCTCAGTGCAAGCCATTCACTCACTACCCCAGATATCTAATTTGACACTGGGAAGGAACTAGCTTTTTTCCTCAATCTAGCGATCTCGATCGCACCAGCATCGCTAATTTACAAAAAACTACCCTCAACTACGTACTTACACGATTGCAGAAGAGGGAATAGGAGATATAAAGTTGAGTAAACGAGATATAGAGATGTTGAAAAAGCGATAGCACAGTAGACAACTGAATTAATCAGTGTTTTTACTGACTACTTGGGGTAAACCCATGCTGTAATTTAACACTCTACTGTCGAGATTATAACCGATCTCACCGTTTTGGAGCAGCGATCTGACAAAATGTTCGAGATCCGAGCCGATCCGACGTAAGTTATACTCAGTCAGATCCGCACCACTAGAGGCTTCAACTAATTCATCAAATTGTCCATAAACCTTCCGCAGTGCATCCTCACTCCAGACGAGTTCGTTGTCAGGATCGATATCTAATGTCAGAGCTTGTTCGCTGGGAATCAGCTCATTGTTCTCGATCTGAGCTGTATAAATATGAACATGACGAGTTGTAGATTTTAGTAGCATATCTGAAATGATCGATTAAGGACAGAATTAGTAAGTTTTGCTGAATGTATCTATCTTAAACTTTTTTACCCCTGATTCGGGTTTTAAGCCCCCATCATCTTCACAGCCTTAAATTAATCTGATTAGCGATCGACAACTACAGATCGTTTACTCAATAGTAGGGGTTTAAAGCCCTACCAGGCAACTAAGCGGGAGACAAAGGCGAGATGAGGAGCACGAATCGCTCTCAACTGTCAACTGTCAACTGTCAACTGTCAACTGTCAACTGTTCACCATTCACCTTTCTTCTTTCCGAAACTCAGATGGACTCATCCGCATCGGATGTTCGGGATTCCAGATCCCTTCGCCCATGAGTCGTGCGTATTGACTCCCACGGATAAAACGATCGCGATACTTAACACCACTAATATTAGTACCAGTTGGAGTTCTCATACTTGCCAAAACATATCCATCTTTGAGTAATTGCTCGTTGAGGAGCCGCCCATCTTTCCACAGATAGACAAACTTTCGTCCGTATTTGTCTGCTGCTGTATCATCAAATTCGATACTGATACTGCCTTTAGCTGAGATATCTATTAGTTCCTCAAGTCGTTGTTTTGCTTGCTTTCCCCAGGGTTCTTGAGCGGGATCTGGCGCATCGATCCCAATCAATCTTCCTTGTTGAATGACTGGAGGTTGTTGGGAGTTGTCGATCCACTCTACAGATTGTCCACTAGTAACGCGACTAATTTGTACTGTTGGATATTTTGGTGGCGATGCTTGACAGCCAGCCAATAGAACCAATCCAAGTATCAGCAACCATTCACGAGATCCCAATCTACAACTCCTCATTCATCTCAACCATGTCTTAAAAAATTAACTCTCAACTGCTTGCACTGTTGGCGTTAGCCTGCCGTAGGCAATGCGTAGCCGTTGGC
>ENA-OBIO01000805-OBIO01000805.1-metagenomes-genome-assembly--contig:-NODE-805-length-14545-cov-3.56846_pt1 | contig 14545 bp, 18 predicted proteins | sample MGYA00153383_OBIO01 | MGnify analysis MGYA00153383 | reverse complement strand
CCCTTCGCCGGTGTCGGTACGAATGATCGCATGACACGATGCTTCTCCCGCCACGGCGGCGGCGCAGACGCGAGCGAAGCGTCCGCTCGCGAGACCAGCCTGGAAATCCGTCATGCGGCTTGCGCCCGCCGGCGCGATCGCAGAAGGCGAATTCGCGATGGGCGCCGCCGGCACGGAATTCGATCCACCGGAGCAGCCGGCAACGATGGTTGAACCTGCGGCAAAGGTTGCGAGAAGAACGAGTCGTTTCAAATGATTGCCTCGTCAGAAAAAAGTGAAAGCCGCGCCGCAAGAAGCGACGCGATTACCTATGGCTATGCGCGATGTGCGAGTAGGCCGCCTGCGCTGGTTCGAGCGTCGATTTGTTGAAATTATTCCTGACACAAACGTCCATGAATAAAAGGACCGAAGCTACGCTTCTGACCTTTACCAATGAGTGTCGACTTCGTCTTACTTCGCGAAGACGCCGCGCTGGCGCATCAGCTCGCGATAGAGTTCGGTATGCGTCGCAAACGCAGCACGCCCGTGCGCCCAAAAGGCGTTGTTGAGCATGACGAGGTCGCCCGTGGGAAGTGGTGTCGGGACGGCAGCGCGCTCGAGCGATTGCGAGAGTTCGTGAAGATAGGTTGCTTGCGCGAGTGAATCGGGATAGACGAACTGGTCGATAAACGAAAGACACGTCTTTTTATCGACGTGGAAGAACGTCGGTCGCTTGACGATCTGCGTCACATTTTTGCTCGGTGGCGATTTGTACGTGAGCGGGACCGTCGCGAGGGGATGATTCGCGAAGTGGTCGAGCTCGGTCCAGTCGTCGAGATGCAAGAGCCGCGATTCGCCTCCGCGCGCATTGCGCTCGGCGAACTTCATCATCAGCAGCCAATCGGTCGCGTCGTCGACGAACGTGCCGTCGGTGTGGAGCGTCATGTCGCGATACGCTTGGCGCAGATACGAATCACTCACATCGGTGTGCTCGACCGTAAATCGCGCGTAAAACGTTTTCGACATCGCATCGAAATTCGCCGGACCGACCAGATGCGCGACGGCCGTGCCGAAGCGTACGTAATCCGCGTCGCTCTGCGTCGTTCCGGCGACGCCGATCGTCAAGCCGCCGGTCTCGCGATCGGCGATGATGCTGCGAACCGTCTCGCCAAAATTTCCACCGAGCGCGGCATCGAGTCGTTTCCCGATGATGAAACGCATGAATGGCACGTACTCGAGTTCCTGAACGTCGATCGTCGCGACGTCGGCAAAGAACGCGCGCAGGGCCTCCGGGTCGGCATCGATGTGCCGGATTCGGGCGTGCGTGGGATGCGTACCGACATGAAATGCGCGGCGGGTTTGCAGCATCTAAAATGCTTCGCGTATGTGCTCGTTTTCCCCGTGCGGCTTCTGCGACCGATCGGGTCGTCGAAGGCACCGTAGCAGGGGCTTGATCATGCGCGGCGCCGAACAGCTTCCGCCAATGAATCGGCAAGCGTTCTTGGCCTCATCGGCCGCGCTCGTCGCGTTACCGCGCATCGCGAAAGCGACGGGCGGTCTCGACGTTGCGGGCCAAGCGGCTCAACATCCGATGCGCGTGTTGCTCGCGAGCGGCACCTTCGAGTTGCCGCGCCCGATCGACGCGTGGCATTTCGCGTGGGGAGAGCGGACCTACCGCGGGAGTTTTGCGACGATCGCGCTCCCCGATGGGCGCACGGGCCTCGTCAATACGCTTCCGCTCGATGCGTACCTCGCGGGCGTGTTGAGTAAAGAAGTCTCCCCCTCGTGGCCTGCCGCCTCGCAGCAAGCGCAGGCGATCGTTGCGCGGACGTACGCGCTCGGAAAACTTCGGCCGCTCAAACTCTACGACGTCGTTGCGAGCGAAGCCGATCAGCGCTACGACGGGATCGACGGCGAATCGGTCGAGGGTCGCTCGGCAGTCGAAATGACCGGCGGCACGATCGTCACGTTCGCGGGCGCGCCCGCACATGTTGCCTACAGCAGTTGCTGCGGCGGTGAGACCGCCGATTCGGGCGATGTGTGGAACACGCCGTATCCCTATCTCCGTGCGATCGTCGATCCGCATTGCGCGAATTCACCCGGATATACGTGGCAAGTCGACGTTCCCACAACCGCGATGCAGAGCGCGTTCGGATCGGATCTCGCCGGCATCGGCACCTTGCGGGCAATCGAACTCGCCGCAACGTCGCCCGCCGACCGGCCGCGCGCGATCCGCTTCATCGGCGAGAGCGCGACCTTCGAGGCGTCACCCAATCGCTTTCGGTCGTCGCTCGGAACGAGCGTCGTGCGTAGTACGTTCGTGCGCGCGGTCGCATTCGCGCCGGGAGCCAGCTCGGTAAGCGTAAGTGGCACGGGGCACGGTCACGGCGTCGGGCTCTGCCAATGGGGCGCACGCGAATTCGGCGCCGGTGGCGCGAGCGCGCACGACATCGTGGCGTTCTACTTCCCCGGTACCGATCTCGGGCGTGCCTAACGATCCCGATGCGCTTCGTCTGACCGATGCGTATCGTTACGAACTTCCGCCGCAACGGATTGCGAAAACGCCCGCGGAACCTGCCGATGCCGCGCGCCTACTCGTCGTGGGTGACATCGGGTGCGACGACCGCACGTTCGCATCGTTTGCCGACCATCTTCGCCAGGACGATGTTTTAGTCATAAATGAAACGCGCGTCATCGCCGCCCGGTTACACGGCACGCGCGAGCGCGGCGGGGGCGCGGCGGAAGTGCTCCTCTTGCGTCCGGCAATAGGTGGCGCGTTCGATCTACGCGCACGCGCGTGGCACGCGCTCGTCCGTCCGGGACGACGCTTGCGAACGGGGGATCGCGTCCGCTTCGCCTGGACGGACGACGATTCGCGCGACGGTGCGACGGTCGCCTCGATCGACGAAGTTCGCGAAGACGGATCGCGCGTCGTGCGCTTTGCCGATGATTGCGATCTTGGGAAGCTGATGGATTGCTGCGGCGAGTTACCGCTGCCGCCGTACGTCGGCGAAGGCGACGCCGCACGCTCGGCTCGCTATCAAACGGTCTTCGCGCGCGTGCCCGGCAGCGTCGCGGCGCCGACGGCCTCGCTCCATTTCACGCGACGCGTCCTCGACGCGATTCGCGTACGCGGCGTCACGATCGTCCCGCTCGTGCTCGACGTCGGAATCGGTACCTTCAAACCGATGGCCGGCGACCGCATCGACGACCACACGATGCACGCCGAGCGCTACGACATCCCCGAGATGACCGCAACGATCGTCAACGATGCCAAACGCGCGGGCAGACGCGTCGTCGTCGCGGGCACGACTGCGATGCGCGCGCTCGAAGCTTCGGCGCGCGCGGACGGGTACGTGCACGCCGGTGCGGCAGAAACCGATATTTTCATCACACCGGGCTTCAACTTTCGCGTGACGGACGCACTGCTGACGAACTTTCATCTCCCCGCATCGACGCTGCTCGTACTCGTGACGGCGTTCGGCGGCTACGATGCGGTCATGCGAGCGTACGCGCACGCGATCGCGCGCGAGTATCGGTTTTTTTCGTTCGGTGATGCGATGTTCGTAACGCGCCCGAACGCAACGGTCTAACGTACCTCGAGCCGAAACGAGACCTCGTTTGCGCGCTCGCCGTTGCGGACCCGCGCGCGCACGCGAACCGTGTACGTCGCGCCGACGGCATCGGTCGAGAGCGTGAGCGGAAGCGTCGCCCGGCCATCGACCACGTCGACGTCGTAGCTGCGTGGATCGACACGCGAGACATCGTCGCCCTCGACGGCGGCCGCAAATCGACACGCGGCTTCGAGGCATGCGAACCGCAGTTTTCGCTTGCCGGATAGGGCGGCCCGCGGTCCGTCGACGCGCACGACGAGCGATTGCGCAAACTCCGTCTCGTAACCAGGTCCCGTCGATGCTGCGAAAGCGTGCGCGCGTTGCCGAGCGCCCGCGACGATCGTGAGTCGAAGTGTCGACGCAAGCGGGGCGGTCGACGTATGCACGACGCGTGCGCTCCCGAGCGCGCAGCCGTAGGCGATGACACCTATGGCGAGTGCCGACAGCGCGACGGACGCGCGCGTCACGCTAGTAATGGAACGTCTGGGCCGCATACACGCCGCCGCCGATCGCGCCCGCAACCTCCAGCAGCACGACGTGCAGCGGAATGAAGGCCTTGCAAAAGCGACACCTGCCGCGCAAGATCAGCCAGGACAGGATTGGAACGTTGTCCCATGGCCGGATACGTTTGTTGCAGACCGCGCAATGCGAAGGCGGTCGCACGAGCGATTCGCGCAGCAACAACCGATCGATCGCCAGCGCGACGAACGAACCGAGCGCGGCGCCGAGCGCGACGCAAAAGACGATGGCGATCTCCACGCCCGATGGTTGGCCGCCCTCGCATCGGTCCCCCTATATTTCGCGGCCGAGCACGCGCGTCGTGCGAGAACCACCCCCGCTCGTCACCGTGGATCGCGTTCCCACATTACCGCGATGGACGAATACGCCAGTGCTCGACCGAATCATACGGTAACGTACCGTTGGCGACGAATCCGTCGACGTTGCGCGGGATCACGTCGAGTTCGCGACTTTGGTAGAGCGGCAATAAGGGAACGTCGTTTGCGACGAGTCGCTGGACGCGCGCGAGTTCCGCACGTCGAGCTTTGTCGTCGAGAGCGTGCGCCGAATCACGCAATGCCGCATCGACGTGCGGATTGCAATACCGCGCGTCGTTATAGCCGTGCGGTGCGCGTTCTCGACACGCGAAGAGCCACGAGACGTCGGGGTCGACGTTGCTGGAATAACGGGCGAGTGCGAGATCGAATTTGCCGAGCACGAACCCTCCGCCGTCTTCGGCCCGGTCCCAGGTGCCAGCCGGCGCGATCGAGATCGGCGGCGGCCGCACCCGGGTCGTACGTCGGCCACGGCGCGTGTGGATCGTCCGCGTAGCTGAAAAGACCCCGCCACGCGTCGTGGGCTGTCGCGAAGCCGCGCGTGACGTCGGCGACGAGACGCACGCGGTCGATGCCACGCGCGATCGCGCGACGGATGCGACGGTCGGCGAACACACCGCGCTCCGTATTGAACGCAACGATCGAGGCACCGGTATAAGGGAGATTCGACGTGCGGTATCGGGGCAGTGCGGCGTAGTGCGAGCCGAGGCCGACGTCGCCGCCGAGCAGCGCGTCGAGTTCGCCCGTTTTGAGCTGCACGAGCGCGGTCGTCGTATCGGGGAGGTTGGCAACGAGATGAACGACGCTGCCACGATCCCACGCCGCCACACGGTACGGCCCCGAACCGATCGGCTTGGCATTGAAGGCCACGTCGTTGAGTTCGGGTTCGTTTGCGAGCAGATGCTCGGGCAGGATCGCGTAGTTGCTATCCGGTGTGAAGAAGAGGTCGACGATCGCGGCATCGCGTTCGCGCAGTCGGACGACGACGGTATGCGCATCCGGCGCCGCGACGTCGCGTAATCGAACGTATGGATCGCGCGGACCGTGAAGACCACGTCGGCAGCCGTCAGCGGTGTGCCGTCTTGCCAGCGGACGTCGTCGCGTAAGCGATACGTAATCGTGCGGCCGTCGGGCGATATTCCGCCGTTGCGGCGGGTCGGCACCGCACGCACGCGGCGCTTTGTCCGATCGCGATGTATCGCCCTACCCGGACGTGGAGTCGCTGCCACATCCGATGCGCTGGTGTTTTGGGTCGAAGAGTGGCGACGTGACGCCCGACCCACCGCTGCTTTCGATGGGAGCGACGTTGAAGACGCTCAGAATAAAATTGATCACTTTCGCAACGGAGGGCGGCATCCGATACCCGACGCCAGCCTTGACCCAAGCCTGCATGTCGACTTGCCGACACGTGACACCGACGATAACGCTTCCCGCATCCGAGCCCCGCGTTACCCCGGCCGTCAATCCGAGTCCTACGAAGGGGCCGGTGACGAAGCCAAAGGCACCAATGCCGACGATCGCTCGCACTTCGTAGGTGATGATGAGGGCGTTGATGCCCAATGAGATGCCCGAGATCGAATCCATCAAACTTTTACGCACGATGAAACTCCCGGGTCCGCTGGCACTGCACGTGCTGTAGTGGCATTCCATCTTGAGCGAACCCGCGAGCGCGTAATCACCGCCGGCCGTAAACTTCGAATTTTTTGCCGTAAAAAGAGTTTCCAGCATGAACGTCTGGTGTAGCGTGAACGCGAGTGGAACCGGTCCCCCGAGTGGGACGCTCAGATCTATCGGTAAGAAGACGAGCTTCTTGAGGTTATCTTTCGGCGCGAAGTCAGCATTGCTGCTCGCTTCGAAATTTAACGTCAGCCCGGCCGTGTTATGCACCTCGAATTTTGCGGTCTCGATCCCGCGCGTCGTGATGTTGATGTCATACGAAACGTACGGATCAAGCATATGCAGTGCGACCGATCCGTGTACCTGAACGGGAGCCAGGGCAGCGTTCTTCACGGGGCTGTTGAAATTCATACTCAAACCGCCGTCGGTAAACGGGTTAAAGCTGAAGCTCGGTGTGATCACTTCGGGAGGCGGCCCGATTCCCGGCGGCAGCAACGATGCTTGGGCAAGCTGCAGCGGCAAGCGCGCGGGACGGCTTTCGTTGAAGCTCGCAAAGACCGGTTGGATGTCCGCGACGCGCGGCAATGATGGAACGGGCGCAGCCGCGAGCGAGGTTTCGGCGCCCGGCCAATCCGGAGCCGAATACGATCGCATCGCGCCGGCATCGACGGTTTGATTTCCGGAAAGATGCGCTTGTTGAATGACGTCGGTGAGTTGAACGGGACCGAGGGTGATGCCGAGATCATTACCGTTGTGTGCAACGTGCAACACGCGGCCGACACCGCGGCCGGTGAGGAACATGATCTTGCCGGGCATCAGATCCGCTGCGCCCGGGGCGCTCGCATCGATCGTCCACGTCAGACCGTTGGAACTCACGGAGCGAACGGCCGACGCGCCACCCTGCGGAATGATGACGTCGGGTTGATAGACGACCTCGGAGTTGCGTGTGGGTGCGACGCCGTATTGAAGCTCGGCATCGCTCAAGGAAACGGTGGGGCCTTGGGAGGATGTTGCGCTGCCAGAAGCTCCTGTCGACCGACTCGCGCAGCCTCCTAACAGCGCAGTCGCCAGAAAGAGCGCGAGAGGAATCACGAGCAGCGTCTTCATAATCGCTACGGTGCTAAAACGTTCGTCCGAAAAGCGTCCGATTCGAGTAAAGGCTCTCGAGCGCGATCTGACGCTCGACGCCGCAACGACGAGCGCCGATCGATAATGTATAAACCGGTCGGAACGACTTAAAGATGTCGTAGTGCTGCGGCGAGTACTTTTTCACTCGTCGCCATGTCCGTGGTGAAGCCTTTCATGTCGATAACACGTGCACTTACGAACATCCCACCTTTGATCGCCGTCGCGCCGAAGGTGTGCATGGGATCGGCACGAGCTTGCGATTGACTTTCGGCGAGCTTGGGCCCTGACGCCGTAATGAGCGTGAACAATAAACCACGCCCCACACGTTCTTTCGGATTATACCCGCAAGCGGAATGCGTCGAATCGCGTTCCGGACGTGCGCTTGCAGCCCGGCCGACCGAGAGAGAATTCCCGACGATCGATTCTATTTCTGCAAGCGGAAGGACGCTGCAGGCGAGCCGCGGTGACGCGGCCGCGGAGCCGATCGTAGCAGCTGTGATGATTGCCGAGGCAAAGAGACAAACACAAGGTGAGGAAAGTTTCATTGGAAGCACCTTTCAATGTATGACGTAAGGTCGTGCGTGAACGCTAGCAGTGTTAGCGTCCGAAACGAGTCCGAACACGTGCGCCGCAAGCCGTCCACGATACGCCTAAATGACGACGACCGTCGAGATCATATGTTCGGTGTCGTCGTGGAAGACACAATGCACCGTATACGTTCCGGCTTTGGTGAACGTTAGGCTATAGCTCTGGCCCGGAAAGAGGATCCCGGAATTCGAAAACGCCGATCCATCGAAGGTCGTGTTTCCCGTCGGCGCTCCCGGTGGCCTGATCGTCGGGAACGGCTGGCCGTTTGCTCCGATCGAGACAGTGTGTGGTTCGTTATTCGAGAGATTGGTCCACGTCAGCGTCGTGCCGACCGGGATCGTGACAGATTGGTCGGAGAGCGACGGCGACGATAGGAACCGGAGCACGGTCGAAGATGCGACGGGCGCTCCACCGGATACCGCAGGCGAGATGCCGACAGCAAGGTGCGTGCCATCCACGGGGTATGGGAACGTGGCGAGTGAAGCCGACGCGGATGTGAGATCGGTGCTTTGGCCAGTTGCAGCCATGGCATCGAGCTGCGCTTGCGTTTGCGGATACGCCGTCCCGGCTGCGCGAACCAGTACCGTCCCGATCATGCCCGGATGGATGAGGCATCGGTACGTATAGGTACCGACTTTCGTAAACGTCATCGAGTAACTCCCACCGAGCAATTGAAAACCCGAACTCGAATACGCCGTGCCGTCAGTGGTCGTCGATCCACTCGGCTTCGCGACGTTCGGGTCGCTCGGTGGCGGCACGGGTTGGCCTGCGGGAACGATGGCTACCGTGTGTGGTTCTCCCGTGGGAAACGCCCACGAAACGGTATCGCCGACGTTGATGGAAAGCGATGCCGGGTAGAAGTTAAGGCCCTGGAGGGCTTGGTTTTGGTCTTGCGCGCCCGTTACGATCGCAAACGTAGAAGCTTGCGGCGCGTTGGGAGTGAGGGTTGTTGTGCTTCCACTACTGCATGCGGTAAAAGCAAGCGATGCAGCGATAAGCACGGTAGGCAAACGCATGAGACGGTCCTTTCAAGGCCAGATGTCGAGTTGGTAAGCTCTGTAAAACGAACCATGACCGACATACCGTCCGAATAGCGTCCGAGCAACCTTAGATTTTTTGTAAAATTGCGGCGAGCGCATTTTTGCTTTTCACAAAATCGAAGCCTTCGACCCCCGCAACGCTCACACTAACCGCAGTCGGAAATTATTAAGGCACCTAGACGCTTTATTGAGCTAGGCTTGAAGACCGGAGAGCCTCCAATAATGGCGCGTCCTTCCGAAATCGGAAGCCCGTTGCAGGCAAGCTGCGGAAATGCGTTTGCTGGGGCAATCGTTGCCACGCCAATAAGCGCCGAGGCAAAGAGATCGAGATATCGTGAGGGAGCATTCATCGAAAAGAGCTTTTCTTTCGTTTAATCGGCGGATGCAAACGCCGACATTGCGGCCCGAGATTCCGGATTAGATCTTCTGAAGAACGGCAGCGAGAAGTTTATTGCTCGCTGCCAAATCGATCGCATCGCGGGTCGCGACGCGGACGGCTGCGAACACACCGGCGGTTTTTGTTGATTTGGCGCGATATTTTGCATTCATTGCCGCGAGCTTGGAAGCCGGTGCATAAACGAGATTGAGCAACGCGCTACGCCCCGATCCATCCCTCGCGCCGTCGATTTGTGTCAGTAAGTTCTTATCGGGATTGAGAATCGAAACAGAATCTCCGATGATTGCGCGCACATCAGCAATCGAAATGATGTTGCATGCGACACGCGGTGACGCGTCTACGGAGCCAATCGTGAATGCGGTTGTCACGGCAACGGCTCGGAGACACCTTTCCATTAAGGGCTGAGTTCGTACGCTACCTTAAGCGACGTTGCTGTCCGATAAGCGTCTGAACTCGTGCGCTCACTGCGCGCCACGGCCGGAGACGCCGAGACGCTGCTGGCTGGTGTTTGCCGGCTCCGCGAGGAGTGGATAGTCATAGTTAGCTTGACTATTTACGTCATTCGTGGGGGCGTCTTTCGCCTTTCCTTCGAGTTTCGCAGCCGCGCCGGCTACGATGATCGCGACCTTCGCGTAGGTGTCGCCGATCCAGTAATAAGGATTGCCCGCGACGATGTCGTGAAGTCCACCCGCGAGATGCTCTGCGCCGGTCAAGTCGCTGCCCGCTACTTGGGCGTTTGGCTCAGGGCCGGCCGCTTCGCGTGCGTCTTTTCCCGTGCCGAATTTGCTGTACTCGGTTAACGTACGCTCTGTGATGTTTACGGCATTGTCGCCCGTAATCGCAACCCGCACCATGTTCAGACTCGCGACTTGGATCGGAGTTCTCGGCGCACTCAGGGCGGTGTTCCCGATCTTTCCATACGCGACGTCGCGTGAATCGAGAACATACCCGCGATTGCTGAAGAGAGCGGTCTGACCTTGCTTCGGACCCGTAAGCCGCAACGTTTTAAACCGCCACGAACGGACCATCGCACCCCGGATTGAGGTGACGTCGGGGCGCGCTGCATACGTCGCATCGACCGTGTATCCGCCGCTCGAGAGATGTGTCGCACGGCCGATGTCATCCAGCGTTATGCTGTACGATGGCGGCCTGAATACTTCGACATCGGTGGTGGAATACGACTCGGGGAAGAAGCGGACGTACGTGCCATTTTCGGCGTAGCTCCACGGGCCGGCGGGTACCTCTCGACTGCCTTCTCCGATCGGCGCTTTGCCACGCAGGACGGCCAGCTGCTCGAGTTCCGGAAACGCAAGTGCTGGATTGGTGATCTTGTCGCGCCAGCTCTGCACTTGTGAGATGGTGTTCGTAATCTGAGCCGGGATGAGCGAGCCCAGAAGACCCCGAGCGACGTTCTTCACCGATTCTCGATTCGCGCTCATTGCCGATATCTCGGGCGAAGTCAGCAATGGACGGATTCGGTTTTGAAAATCGGATGCATAATCTTGGAACGGCGTGTACGCTTCGATGCCCCAGATCAATTGCTGGATGTCTTGTTGTTGGATTTCCGGATGCGCGAAGGATCGTTCCATGATCGAACGAATGAGCAGCGCGCGGTCGCCTTTGAGCGGTGCCAAAAGATAGCCGTCGCCCTTGGTCGGCCCATACGTCCCCGCATGAAGGCAATAGCTCTGCAGGCGCATGCGGAAATAGCCAGATGGGACGCGCGTGGATCGTGACGTTACCGGCGTAATCCCTTGCAAGAAACGACCGAGTAATTGCGCGACCGGCAACGCGTCTTTTATGCTCGTGGTAATCGCCTCACGCGGCGCTCCATCGAGAAGGCTCGCGTTCGCGGGCACGAGGAAGAGGCTGAACGCAACCGTTAATGATGCGATGCTGCGCGCGACGTGGGAACCGCGCGAGGCTTGTTTGAGATTACCCATCGACGTTCACAGATGTTTTGCAGCGGCGTCGAGCAATGTGTCGAGCTTGCTGCCGTCGCCATTGAAGCCATTTGCGGAAAACACGAACACGACTTTTTGACGATAGCTCTGCGGCGGCCGACTTCTTCCGGCTGCTTTCTTGAACGCCACATCTCGATCCGAATCTGATGCAGCGGTACATCTCTCAAACATCGCTTTTGCGGCGGATTCTGATGCATAGGAGAGCACGCCAAATCCAGAAATAGCTTCCTTCGCAAAATAGATGCACGATGGATCTCCTGGTATGCTGGACATCTGCGACCTCAACGGAGTGCCGACGATCCGCGAAGCTTCCGCGGCGGGGAGAACCTTGCAAGGGGCGGGATGCGAGGCCTCAGCTGCGGATGTTAAAGCTGGCAACGAGCTGAGCAGTATTGCGGTAGCGCCGGCGCGTGAAGCGGAATGAAGCATCTTGGATTAACCTTTCTCTGGACGGGAAGCATCGAATAAATCGCACGGATCCTCGTGTTGCAGCCGGCGCGAGGTGACGCCTCGGCGGAGCGAATCGTGAGAGCGGTTATGATGGCCACGGCAAAGAGGCTGACACAGCGAGAAAAAGCCTTCAGCTGCGTTTGCTGGTTTGCATCGACGTCTACAGGTGTTTTGCTGCCGCTTCGAGCAGCGCGGTGAGTTTGCTGCTGTCGTGATTCAAGCTAATCGCGGAGAGCACGAAAACGCCTTTTTGACGAAACGCGACCGTGGGGTGGCTGCTTGCCGTCCATTTTTTGAAATACGTGGCCGCATGGGATTCCGATGAAAACGTCTGCAGCCCAAACGCGAAGATCGGACGCTGCGAGAGGTACTCGCATGATGGTGCTTCGGGTATTCCGGCAGGCCGTGCTCTCAGCGGCATCCCGACGATCTGTGTCGCCGCGGAAGCGGGGAGAACGTCGCAAGGGGCGAGGCTGGCGGCCTCCGCCGCGGAGATCGAGGTCAAAAGCGAGGCGAGGACGGTGGCGACAAAACTGACCTTCACAGTCGAGAAAAACATAAGGTTTCACCTTTTCTAATGCTTCGATGGTATGGGCGAAGCGTACGGAACTCGCGTCCGAATCGCGTCCGACCGTGCCGCATGGAGCGCCGTTGTCGATACGCACGAGCCGGTGTCGTACACTTTTCGGACAGCTCGCTTCATTGGCTAAGGTGATGAAATCTCAAACCGGCACGGCAATCGCGAAGTTGACTTTCATCGCGCTATTATCGAACGTACCGCTCGATGGAGGCTGCGCCCGCCGTGCGCGGGAGAAAATCGGGCGTTGCGATCGCGATGTGACCCGTGCTGTCTTTGAGCGGTATTAAGATTCGCTCAGTGTTGCTCCCCCGCGCATCAGCGAGGTAACGTACCGACCCGATGTCATCATCCCACAACGGGGCGCCCCGGCGATTCGCTTGGTGAGTTCCGACGGCACTACCTGGACGATCGATGCGAACGCCATTGTCAGAGATCGTGTATCGAACACGAACCGAACTTTATGACCGTTACGATGCGCGCACGCAATCTTCGATGCAAGGACGGAAGATGATCACAGCTTCTTTAGCACGGCGTCGAGCAATCTTCTGCTTGCAGCGGGCACGACGGTTTTGCCGTTCGATACGACCGCCGTGGCGAGGACATCTCTCTTAATCTGCGCTACCGACTGCCGCTTCATGTAGGCATCGTACCCTGCAGAGAGAGTTGTCGCGATCCCTAAATTAGATAGAAAGACTCGCTTTCGGCCCCTTTCCAAAGTCTGCGCGCTTCCCGGCGGCATCTACACACAACTCGAGCCCGTAAGGTTCCCGCGTACCGTCGGCCCTTGTGGACTCGGCTCGAAGACGACAACTGGCGAGCCGATGATCTCGCGAACCTCCGCGAGGTCAACAGAGAGCACGCTGCCTGTGGCGCCGCGCTTACCCCCACCGGACGAGCTCCCATAAGCAGCGCGGTAGCGGCGAGAGTGAGGGTGAGCAGCGATTTCTATTGCATGATTAAATCCTTTTTTGTCTTGTTTACGGCGAGAGATTGTTGAATGCTGCATCGCGTGACGCGATGAGTTGGCTGCGTTTCTCCGCTCAGCTTCCTTCCAGCGAGATTGCCCGTTTGGCATTTTGAACGGTTTAGATCGGTGTCAGACGGAGACGGTCACGCCATTTTGCTTTAGTACTTGAACGACTTTCCTGATGTCGGGCGGTCCGGCTGGGATCTCGTCGTTCACTGCGGTGAACATCTGTGTCGCAAGGCCACCTTGGCCGCTCATTTCGAGCATCTCGCCGCCATGCTCGCCGAAACGAAAGGCATGAACGGTATGTGCGGGCACGTGGACGAGCGTACCGGGACCACATATGGCGGTCTCCGCTGCACAGGTAAACTCAACCGAGCCTTTGAGCACATAGAATGACTCGTCCCAACGATGGCTATGTGGCGGCGGACCCATTCCCTCATCTCCCTGCTGAAGCGTGACTTCGTAGCTCTGTGTCGCCACATTGGTTGCCAGCACCGTCACGCGAATGCCGAGGACGTTCAAGGGGGGTTGATAGTCGTTGGGTGTTACAACGAACGGTTTCGGACTGGTGCTCGAAGTGGAGAGAACCATAAGGTTTCACCTTTCTAAAATGACGGTGACATGAGAAAATACCGCGTCATGAGCACGGCTCATCGGAGGGTTGCATTTCCGTCGATGGGTGGTCGAGCCGTACGCTGATAAAGTCGGTGAGATCACCGAGTGTATGGACGTACGATTGCTGCCCGTGCGTCACGTCTTTGACGATTCCGCGTAGTGAGCCGCGAAGCGAATCCGACGGCTCGCGCCAGATTTCGACGACGAAGATGTGCTTGGTACGGGCCTCGCTCTTGCTCACGGGATTATTGTCGGAGAATGCCCGTCCGAACGGCGTCCGATTGCGCCATTGCTGCCTCGATCTCCCGATTAAAACGAAGAGCACGATAGGTTTCCCGGCCCGCTTCGCTCGTGAAAGCGGCAACGCGTGCGGACCGTAAGGCGAAGGCCCGCTCCAGTGCTTCTCGGTGCCGATCGTCGAGGTGGGCAGCCGCGAACATCTGCGCCGCACTCCAGAGCACGTGTTGCGGGTACATGATGCTCTGCAGTGCGGCATCGTCCAAGCATTCGATCTCGGTGGCGATCCCGACCGCAGCGTCGATGTTTGCTGCGCGCAAATAGGTTAGCCCGAGATCCGCCAGGTCCGACGCCATGTCGCTTGGAGCTTTTTCTCGACGTAAGCGCATCGATCGCTCGCAGTGTTCGAGTGCGTTGGGAAGATCGCCCAGTTCGCGTTCCGCCGCACCGAGGTTCGAGAGCGCCGCGCATGTGAGAATCGGTGCACCGAGTTGTTCGGCCGGGCGCAGTGCGGATCGTAGGATGCGGCGAGC
>ENA-OBIO01000804-OBIO01000804.1-metagenomes-genome-assembly--contig:-NODE-804-length-14558-cov-5.16659_pt1 | contig 14558 bp, 15 predicted proteins | sample MGYA00153383_OBIO01 | MGnify analysis MGYA00153383 | reverse complement strand
GACATGGACGGCGTGAACAAGCCACAAAAACAAATACTATTTGCGAGAAAATTATTTCTGCGTGATTTGTTTCACAAGCGCATCCACTTCATTGTAAATGCGGTTAAAATTGGAAAACAAATACGCTTCTTTTTCACCCATAAAATCGGTAATAACAGGGATATCTCTATACTGTCTTTCTTCTTTTTGTATGGCATTCATATCTAAAACGACTTGACAGTTATAAGCGTTTTGAACAGTTTGGTCGGTGTCCATCGCGATTTTAGCGACGAGTTCACCCGTTCTGAGATTAGCTATCTTCGCACTCGGAATGAGGTAATCCATGTTTTCATTCTGAGAAATAGTCGTGTTGTTTCGGTTGATACTCACGCTTTCTTTAATCTGCTTCACTTTACCGAATAGTTTTTCGAGCCAATCGAGCGTATCTTTATTGCGCACCGAACCACTGATGATATTGCCACAAATAGCGCAAATGGTATCGGCAGTGTCTTTGCCGTATTGCTGTTTGAGTTGCGGTAATTCTTGAAGTCCGAGCAGCGTCGAAACTTTATTACCTCTTGCCGTTGCCATCAAGTTTTCAAGTCGGTGAAAGTATAACGTCGGTGCTTCATCAATGATGAGTGAACACGGTAGATTATTTTTGGTATTAATGAGTCGCACCAACCGCGTAAGAATTAACGTATTGCAAGCACTGTTCACGTTTTGCGTTTGCGGATTGTTCGCAATGATTAAATAGGCAGGCGTTTCTGGATTTGTAATTTTTAAATCCACATCATCACCACTTAAAACCCAAAACGATTCTTTCGTCGCAAGTCTTGAAATTTGAATTTTCAGTGTACCGATTTGCCCTTCGAGTTGCTCAAAAGCGCGATTATCATACGCAGATTTAAACGGCGATAATAAACTGATAAGTTCGGGCTGTGTGAACAAAACTTTGAAAATCGTGTCGTAGCTCTGATTCAAAAAAGTCATCACATGAGGGAAGGAAGAATATTTACCTGCTTCGTGCTTCGCAAAAAAATATATTGTGGCAGATAGAAAATTGATCGCAGATTGGCTGAAAAATTGGTCTGAACTATTGTTCGATGATCCTTTTTTAAGTGCTTCAATCAATGCTTCTGCCGTTTCTTGCGCATCGGCGAGTGTTTGAATATATTCGGCTTTAATGGGGTTCACGCGCTTACTGTATTCCACGTCGCTCAAGTTGATGACATGAAATTGTGTGTTGGCTGGAATTTTATGTGCTGCTAAATTTTGGAGATAATTCGCGTAAGTAACGTGCGTTAAATCGGGAAATTTAAAATCATATACAGCAAGCATAAAACCTTTAGCACTGTGCTGACGAATAAACTCATTGACAACACTATACGATTTTCCGGAACCTGGCGTTCCGAGTAAAAGCGTACCGCGAAATGGATTAACGATATTGATAAATCCGGCGTGGTGTTTTTGGTTGTGGTAAAATTGCATCGGAATATTGACAGATTGCGGTGTATCAATACGCTGCTGTGTTTGTTCAAACGATTCGTTCTCGACGTTAAATCTATCGCGCATCAATCGCGATTTAATATGCTTCGACATATTATCCGCACCGACTTGAATCATCACTGCACCTATGATAGATACGGCTATATAGCTGCATTGAAACAGCGTTAAATGCCAAATTACAAAATTTGACTGCTCAGCGAGTAAGAAGACGACGCTGCCGAAAAATAAAAAAAGTCCAAGCAACAACGGCATAACGACATGTCGGCGTGTATTCCAAGTCGTGCTTTTTTGTGCGCGTGTGCCAATACTCACAATGGCAATAAGCAATAAAGTAAAACTTTTGCTGTAAAATATATTATGATAAATGCCGAATTTTTGAAATTTCAACACAATCAGAAATATATTTTTAGGCAAGTTCATGGCACTACTAAAAAACACCAAGGCTTCCACAAAAATGGATAGATACACCATGCCTTGCAGTAAAGCGTATAGGTTTTTGAGTTCTTTGCTCTCTTCCATAATTGTTTAGCTTGATGCCTGTTCTAAAATTATTTTTCTCTTCTTTAATTTTTAAAGCGCTTTTTGTTTAAATGCTATTATTTTTGTGTGTTGTCACAACCTTTTAAAACACACTCTACAATGACTCCTTCTCCAGAAGCCGCGTTTTTTTCTCAAAAAGCCGTTAAAGCTGCTGACGCTGCTTGGGATAAAAACGGTTGGTCTGAAGCTGATGTACAACTTCTTTTGAATACCAAACTCCGTTCGAAAAGTACCGACCCTGCCGAAAAAAAACGAATCAAAGCCAAAGTCAAATTGCTTAAAACCATGGCTGAAATGGGTCGAAAAGCTACCGAACACGGATTAACGGATGAGATTCTCGAACAGCTTCTCAAAGAAGAATAACTACGATGCCACCCTATATTTTTATTTTCGATAACAACTCCTACAAACTCTCTGCCCCTAAAATATCACTGTACTTAATTTTTAGCACTTCAGCCCTTCCGCTAAACTGCTTTTCTGCCAGTTCAATCGTAAAAATTTTATCGTTCGGAAAAGTGAATTTCTCAAAGACAAACACGTTTCTGTACGTTTTTGTAAAATCTGCAGTATGATTGTATTGGTACTTAGGATTCATTTCTATTTGTTGAAAATTGGTCGCTTTGGTCAGTTTTTCGTCTTCAATTTTAAAGCGAATTTGATCGATGTTAAAAGCGATATTCGATTGGTTTAGAATAGAGACATCGAAGAAATAATGGTCGGTAGCCACAAAGACATTGTTCAAAATAAATTTGATGCCGTTCTTTTCTACGATGCGCTTGTTGCTCGATTTTCTTCTCAACACCGTTTCACTGATGCTTTGCATTTCGCGTTCCGATAATTTCACGTCTGGGTGTTGGTAGTTTTGAGACTTACCTACTTCGTATTGTTTACAGGCTTTGTGTAAATCAGTGGTGTAAATCAGTTCAAACTGCACCAACTGCCTTTCGGTGGCTATGGTGACATAGCCCAAAATACCTGCGCTATCCGTAATTGGTTTAATGCGCAATATGTTTTTAATAGGAATATCACCCACAACATTCGGTGTACTGATGTCAGAATATTTCACCGCATCGGGCATAATAAAATGGGTTGATACATTTTTATTGACGAATATTTGCTCAATAACGGGTTGCCTTGCGTCTTTGCTCGGCGTTTGTGTCGTATATCGGGTGCTTACAAAATGTGTCTGAGCGGTTAAAATTTCGGGATTCATTGCGGTTGTTAAAAATAGGAAGAGTCCCAACAAGTATTTAATTTTTGTGCTTGATACTGACATCGTGTGTTAATTTTAATGATGGCTGAAGTGTGAATTGTTGTGCCTTAGTTTTTGACGTTCACTAAAAATATTTGCGTGTTGTATTTCAGAACGGCTTTGCGTTTACGAATAGCATCCGACATGGCGCGTGTTGAAGTTCGATAAATATCTTGCGCTGCTGAATAGGCAATACTGCTGGCATTAGCTGTGTTGCTCTCCGAAAATTGAATATTTTGCCCAATAGATTTTGAACCTGCTTCTTTGGCAATTTCTCTGAACAGACTTTCTGGAATATACAAACCTTTCATACCGTCTTGGTCGTACACATCGAGTTTGACGTTTAGTATTTCGCTGTTATGGGCGACACTCGTAATAGTTAATTGTACGCGCTGCGTTGCAAAACCACTGATGATGCCATATAAATATGTACCGCGTTCGAGTGTTTTATCTCCCAATTTAATATCATCCATCAAGCGAATGCGCACACGCGAACCATCATATACTTTCAAACCTTCATCCAAAATGGCTTTAATGAAGCTGTTGTTTTTCGATAAACCCACCGTATTAAAATAGCGACTGTTGTCTTGTTCTGTTTTTGTGACTTCTATAATTCGTTCTGATGCTTTATTATTTCTATCATTTTTTCTGTCTCTATTATTTCCGTTTTCTGCTTCTTCGTTCATTTCAGAATTGCCTTTCTGTTTTCCTTTTCTCATATTAGTCATTGAGTCAATCACTGACATTTGTGCTTTAAACAGTGCCATGTTCTCATCATAAGCACTGCGCTTGGGTGCTGCATCTCTGGCATTATTATAATTATTGGCATTAGGGTAATTGTCGTTTCGCACATAGTTTGAGCTGTTGTATCTGTCCAAGTTGTTTGGATTATTCGGGTTATTCGGATTATTTAAACCACTGAGATGATTTTCGTAGTTGGAGTACGATTTATTAAAACCTGTGTTATCACCTCTATTGAGGTAATTCGATGACGCACTTGCGCCTTTTGTATTAGAATTGAGTTCTGCAAACGGATTTCCTGCGCCAGAATTTTTGAATGCGGCGTAGTTGGATGCGTTGGCTTCGTTTTTATCATTCATTAATCCTCGTCCGTTGGCGTTTGATATTCTTTCCATTTCAGACATAGAATACAAATTCTTATCGTCTAATTCCAGACTTTTAATATCTGTATTCATGCCTTGCAAATCCTGAATGGCTGAAAAATCTGTCTTTTTATCGTAGGCTTCAAACAGCGCATCGAACTTGTTTTTTGTTTGCGATTTATCTAAATTAGGATCTTGCAACTCTGCATTCATGGCGTTACCTGCTGTCTTTTGATTGAGGTTTTCTTTAGGCTTGATGATCACTTGCGCTATACCATTGAGTATGACAAAAAAGACAAATGACACCAGCGGCAGCATGTATTTGGGCTTTGATTTTATACCGTCTAAAACTTTGGCTTTGAAATTTTCTAGCATAATAGGTTGAAATTGAATTTTGAATCTATTTTATTTTTTAATCAAAGCGCGCATGGTGCTGTCAATGAGTTTAAGCTGTGCATAATCTGCTTTGGTAACGCTGTCTTTTTTCATGATAGTTTGTGCTTGCAGATACAAAGCCTGAACGCTGGCGTATTCACTGTACTTGTTTTTACTGGATGACTGAATTTTACGCGTCGTCTTTTTAATCTTCAGCAGCTCATCTGCCAAGGGTTTGTTGTCTTTATAATTGTAAAATCGAACCGACAGCAAAATGAGTTCGCAAAAAACGCAGATGAGAACGCATATAATCACCTGTTTTTTGTGTCTATTAATCCAGTTTTTAAAAGCGTTTTTCGTATTTTGATGTATAACACTCATAGATTTTAAGTTAGAGTTCCAGTTAAAAATTCGTTTGGGTTTTCGCTTAAAAATTCCTCTTGGGCTTATACTCTAAGTCTTTATTGTACACTGTTTTCCAATCGGTTATGATGAGTCCATGCGGATTATTCTCGCTGCGCGGTACATCGCGCACAGAGCCTTCGGTGATGATGGCGCGTTTTAAAATGGATGTTTCGCGCTCTATGCGCTGCGTACCAAAATACGTAAATTTATTCGTGGTTAAATCAACTTTGATAGAATCAGTTTTAATACTAATCGAGGCAGAACTCGAAAGAATTTGATTGAAAAAACCTTTTTCTTTCATATTATTGTATTGCTTCAGCCCCGATTCATCGACTAAATACATGGCTTTGTTCATCGAATTTTTGATAAACTCGTCATCGGGTGGTAGCGAAAAAAACAGTGTGTGAAAGGTATTGACGTGGCTTTTGATTTCTATTTCACGCGTGACAGATATATCGGATTGATTGACCAAAACGGGTGTTTGACTGTCTAAAACATAAATATGCTTGCGCTCTTTTTGAATTAAACCAAAAGCATAAAACAGCACCATCGCCACGATGATGAGGCTTGTAACGAGGCTTCCAATGCTCACGATGAGCGATAATTTAAACTTCTTTTCTATACTTTGTATCATAAGTTTGTATAAATTTAAGGTGCGTTTTTAGTGCGTTTTTAGTGCGTTTTTAGTGCGTTTTTAGTGCGTTTTTAGTGGATTTCGAGTAATATTTTAGTGAATTTTATGTGCCTTTGAGTACCGTTGTTGCCGATTTCATCACCACACTACCGCCTGTTCGCATGGCGTTTGTTGCGCCTGATGTACTCACTATCCATGTCGAAATACTCGGAATAGTGAGCATGCCAATAGCTGCGACTAAAACAGAAGCGATAAAACTGAATAAATTACCCGATGAAGTTGCCACATACATCACAAAAGCGTTCGGATCTGTTTTTACTGCATTGAGCGCGGTGAGCTCTTTGAGTATGCCGAGGCGTATCACTTCAATCGCCATATTTAAAACCAAATAGGCAATGACGGAATATAAACTCACGCTGATAAATCGGGCAATCCAATTCAAGTACGCATCGCGATAACCTGGCAAAATGGAAAAAGAAAAGGCAATCGGACCGAGAATGATGAGGATGGAACCGAATATGGCTTGCAGAAAAAATACGACGTAGGTGCAGACTTGGAAAAATGTGACTGCCATATACTCAATCATCTGATGCGCCATAAAACGGACTTTGGATTCGACGAGCAAATATTGCCCCTTAATCATGTTCCAGAGATTATCGAGCGTTTCGCCGATACCTAAAAAATCGCCGCTTGTTGTGTTACTCACTTGCTGACCTGCGCGTTCGGCATCCATACTTTTGTCTATCAATTGCTGCCCAACCTGATCTATCAGTGCATAACGCTGATTACTCTCATCATCGAGTCTTTGCATATTGGTGAGGAATGATTCTTTTTCACCTTCAGCCAGTAGTCTACACGGCGTTTTAATAATATCGACAAAGCCACTCCAAAACATGACGACAAGCGACAATGCAAATGGGCGCAGTAGTGGCATAACTTCCAACTTCTTATCGCCCACCATCATTTTATAACATTCTAAAGCGAGGTATAAAAACATGAATAGTGCGCACAGTAATTGGGCAAATTCGACATAGTATTCTTGTCGAACTGTCATCGCGTCGTATAAACCTTGAATCAGGTCTATCATATCTTGGTCTAATAATTCTGAAAATAGTAATATAGGCTTCATGCGTTGTCTGTTGTAATGAGCAAATTCTTAATTCTTAATTCTTAATTTATCAGTGTGGTACGGATTTAAAAACAATCACCATTCTATTACCCATCACTGCTAATTTTCTCAGCGATTCAACTTCGGCTTGATAGCCTTTTTGTCTATCGACATTGCTTAAATCTGAATTTCGCAATGCAGTGATGCGTCCTTCAATGCGCACATATTCATCCGTCAATTTAGCGACGATATCTGGATAAACGCCGAGTGCTTGCGCTTTAGCGATTACTTCTTGGGCGCAATTTCGCGCGGCTGTCATGTCAGTGCTTATCATTGTGTAAGCGTAATCAACGGTCAAATCTGCGAGAATGAACGCTTTGTCTTGCGCCATGGCGTCGGTATATTTTTTCTGTTTGTCCGACTCTTTTTTTGAAATCTGTGTCATTGCCACCGTCGGAAGTAGTTGAAAAATATTTCTTCTGTCTTTGTCTCTGTAAGGATCATCTTGAAAGAATTCGTACAGCCAATAAAACCAGCCAGGCGAATGTCCATCCCACTCAGTCCACAAAACTTCGCGCTGAATTTGGCTGTTTTTATTATCGTCTTCTACAATGGTTACAGCTTGTGCCCGTAAATGGCTCGCGCTTGTGGCACTTAAACTCAGCGCAATGAGTAGCGCACCTATTTTTTTTAGTCTCATCGTTTGTTTTGTTGTGTTTGTTTAGTTGTGTTTGCTTGTTTGTTCGTCTATTTATTCGTTTACCTATTTTTTTCTAAACTCCTTCAATATATTCTCAACCAATTTCGCATCGCGCTGATAGCGAAAACCGAGAAAATCGAGGTTGCTTAAAAAACCATTTTGAGCGACGTATTTCATCTCTCGGGTAATGCTATAAGCCATGCCGCGCATAAGGCGCAATTCATCAATGACGTGTTTGATGATACTGATGCGTTGTTGGTTGTTCATTAAATTGGCATCGGTGGCTGTTGTGGCGACGATGATATAATTCAGCAGTTCAACGCCTTTACTCGCGAGTGCTTCTTCCGATTTCACAGCTACAATCAAAAGTTCTGGTCGCTGCTGCGCCAAATCGTACATCTGCGATTGGTATTTGGCGACATCTTTCGCTATGTCGCCTGCATAGACAATGTCTTTTACATTGGCAATGACGATACTCACGCTTTTTAAAGACTTGTACACCTTTTCTTCAACCTGTCGAATACCCTCTGTTTCCAGCGCAATAGCACTTTGTGCCGTTGAAATCTTGGTCTCATTATTCTTGATTTCTTCTAAATTTTTGTTTTGTACGGTATGGTTATAAATCAACTGTCCTTGCACAATTGGATCCCATACAATGGCTTGGGCTTCTATTTTTGAAATGCTTGCGCTTATTACTACAGCGATGAAAATACGGACGTTGATTTTGTGTGTCTTGTTCATAATAGATGTCTTTTCTGTTTTGAATTTTAAAATGCGTTTACAGTATTCCCTCCAACAGCTTTGCGCTGCGTGGTTTTACTATTTTGTACCAGTCGCACAAAATCGGATAGCTTCTTTTGCGATGCTAAAAAATCTGCAATGAATCTGTCTAATCCGCGCTGAAAGTTTCCGCCGTGCTGAACGACGTACTGTTCGATGGCTTCTTTTTCGCTCCGCTCTGTCGTGTACGTCAAGTATTCGTGCAGCGATACTTCTACACCGTACACCTCTCCTACCCCACCCCGTTTGATATAAACCTCTTTAAATCTTCCGCGATTTTCTTTATTCGGCAGATTGTTGATAGTGAATATTTTCTTCTGCTCAATCTCGTTCAGTGAAAGTAGCGCGGCAATGTCGGCGTAACTGTCCTTAAACTTTGTTTGGTCGAGTAGACAAATCGTGTCGGAGTTATTGATGATTGAGTTTTTGACAATCTCATTGCCGATAATATCATCGAGTTCCTGTGTCACTACGATTGCTTCACCTCTAAATTTTCGCACCGTTTTGTACAGGTATAAAATATATCCTGCCATCATCGGGCTGGCAATGGCTTTCCATGCTTCTTCAATAATCAAAGCTTTGCGATTCGATTTATGGCGCATTTTCTGTAAAAAAACATCCATGATGATCAGCGTTGTGATTGGGAACAACACCTTGTGTTCTTTGATGGCATCTATTTCAAAAACAATAAAGCTTTCATCAAAAAGACTTTGGTCGATATCGTCATTGAGGATAGCGGCGTATTCGCCACCGTCGTAAAATTTCTTTAGAATGAACTGAAATTCGTTTAAATCAAAGTTGATGCGCTCTTTGTCGATGATGCGTTCAATATACCCGAGTGAAAACTCATAAAAACTATTGAAACTCAGCTGCCGTTTGTCTTGTCCGAAATACACTTTGTAATAGGCTTGAATGGTTGACATCAGAACGCTGTCTTCTACTTGATTGAGTGAACCATCCGCGCCTTTCCATAAAAGCCCAATCAGCGATTTTAAAAACTCGCGTTTTTCTTCGTTGTATTCACTCTCACTGATCCGAAACGGATTCATCGTAATGGGTTTTTGCTCCGAATACGTGATGTATTTACCGCCGTAATACTGACACAGTCCAGAATACGAGTGTCCCGTATCGACCAAAACCACGTCCGTATCTTGCGCGTAATACTGTCTTACAAGATGGTTCATGAAAAACGATTTACCCGAACCCGACGGACCAAGCACAAACTTATTGCGGTTGTTTATTCTACCCGTTTCCATCGGCAAATCAGCGGTATCAATACAAATCGGAACGCCTTGTCGGTCGCTGAACCGAATTTTAAAGTTCGAGTCTTCGTCGGTCGGTAGTCGCTCTTTGTATAAAAAGCAAATGCTGGCATCGGATGTGGTTAAGAATTTATCATAAATCTTCAGCTCGCCGCAATTGCCAATCAGCCCTGTACGGAACAGTTCGAGTTGGTTGTAGGCATTTTTATTGATGAAAATACCCAGCTCAAACATACTGCTCTCGATAAAATTACTCGCTTTATTCAGCTCTGTTTCGTCGGCACAGCCGACGATGAGATTGTAATGACCATACACCAACAACTGATTATCCTTCGCAATATTCTCAAAACATTTTTCAATATCCTCTACGGCTATTTGATTCGCAGGGTCAGGCATCGAGCTGTGGCGTTTCTTTTTTTGCTCTAATTTATTGTACTCACTGCGCTGATCGGGAATGGATATAATTTGATTGTACACCAGTGTATCGCACGGCACGTTCAGAACGCTTTGCATAAAATCGGTGGGAAGTAGAAAACCGTAATTGAGGTCGCGATAAGGTTTAATGCTACTCGGCATATTCACTTCGTCAATATCAATCAGACTGATGCTTTTTACTTTTTTTGTGCCGAAAGACAAATACTCATCACTCGCTTTGATGTTGTCAAAACCAATCACTGCATCCGAAAAATTAAATGAGATATATTGTTGGATGAGCCGCTCGACTTGTTCTTTTGATAGCATTTTGGGCTTCAATCCGCGCTGACGCAGTATCTCAATAATCTTTGTGATGTTCTTTAAAAAGATTTCCAGCCGCTTACTGTCATGCGTGAAGAAGTTTTTCTTCGCAGCGTTTTGCGTAATAACCAAGTAGGTTGTTATTTGCGTATAAATTCTGCCTTCAAAATGCTGGTGGTAGCGTGATTCTAAATAATCTGCTGCGTTCAGCGTGCCGTTTGAGTCTGCTGTATCAGGTTTCTGGTATGCCTTCTTACAAAAAATATCTTGCTTTTGTATCGTATAACCCACGCCTAAGAGCTTGATAATATTATTCATCAGTGCGTGAAAGTCGTAATACGCGTCTTGGTCTGCGCTGAGTTGCACGACAGGATTTATCATTTCTATCACACACGAACTGTCTCCGTTGTCTGTGTAAACAATCGGATAGAGCTGTGCGGTGTCAATACCGATGTAAGGCAATTTGAACACCTTCAGTTGTCTGCTCATGTTTTTTATTTAAATCAATAAGTTATCTGCTGCTATTTATGATGTAAATACCTTTTGAGATTGTTTTGTTATACAAGCCGCGTTTTTGGCGCTGCGCCGTGAAATACAGTCCACCAAATAAAGTTACAGTCATTCCGAGTACGGATAAAATATAGCCACCGATGAATTTTAGAACAATGGCAATGATGAGTGAACCGATGGCAAAGCCCGCTCCCCAATAAATATATTTCCCTTTAAACGAATGAAAAATGAGCGGCTTTTGTAATCCCTTGAATACTTCTATACTGGTTGTTGTGAGTTTCATCGTGTACAGTTAATTTAGAAATCAAGCCTTATTTTGTGATGTATTGTGCGCATTGTGGATCTTTCTCTCAATGCGCAACAATAATAATTGATTATAGGCCAAAAAATGCTTTAATCACCGAACCTACCAAAACGAGAAAAATACAAGAACCCATCCAACCCATGAGGGCTTTATTCACGTCTTGGTCGCCGTTGTTCCATTTAGTATATACGCGCACGCCGCCTATAAAACCCACTACCCCGCCGATAGCGAGTACAAGGCTGCCAATAACGTCGATATAGCTTTTGAGCTCGGTGGTTGCCGCAGCAATAGCCGTTTTACCATTTTGCGCCATCAGAGCATGTGTTGCAAGTATCGCAATGATAACCATTGCGGTTGTTTTGAAGTTCTGTTTCATTAGAAAATATTTAGTTGATGTATAAAAAGAGATAAAATTTTGTGTTGGAATCGGCTTTAAATTTTTGTCCTAAATATCGGATATTTATTTGTATTTATCAAAAATACTACTGGCAACGCTCTCACTCTCTGTATGCGCTTGTGCAAACAATGCATCTATTGCCGAAGTGTTATCAAGTGCGGCTAAATGGTTGTCGATGTCGTCTAAGTTTATGTTGTGGTGTGGATGTTTCGTTTTTTCCAGTGTGCTGTATTCATCAAAAACGATGTCTTTATTGCGCCCATCATCGAACGGCAATTTTGCATTCATTGCTGTATGCAGTGGCACAACCGTGCTGGCTTTAATGGGCGCAACCGCTGACGGAGAAAAAGTATTCAAATGCGATGTATCGACGACCAATCCATCAAACGCGGTGCTTTTGTTTTTTCCACTATTTTTTTTATTGAGTGGGCTTAAATCGAAAAGAATAATGCTGGCGTAATAGGCTGCGTAGGCGATGCCTACTATTTTAAAAAACAGTGTCCAAATCATAGTGTTACTTGAATGAGGGCGTTTAATTTCTTAAAACCCAATGTTAGTTTTCGTAATCGTGTTGGTGCAAATCTATGTGCGTTCTTTTCGAACTTTACTACACTGTTAGTTTTTTATTTTCAAAAGTTAAAGATATAATAAATTGAATTATGAACCGTATTAGAATTATTATTGAGTTCAAGTAACTCTAAATATGTAGTCTGTTGCAAAATATTTTCGAAAAAAAATAATCATTTTAAACCGAAAATCTTTTGCATTGTGTTGATAATAAATAACTAATGGTTTAGATTAATTACAAATGACGAATCTAAATATCAGCCTTTTTTTCAAATAAAAAGAGCCACCCAACACGGATAGCTTTTTTCAATTTTTTTGCGAAAATAAATTCTTAGAAACGTATTTTTTGTTCGTTTTGTCACTTACTCGCCCTCTACTACTCCATCTGTTTTCTTTGGTGTAGCTAAAAAAGTTTCTTTCGAAACAACTTTTTTACCCGTTTCTTTTTCAACCGTTAAACGTGCTTTTCCTGCAATAGCGCCGCCACGTTTGGCTGTTTTAGCGTTTTCGTTAAAACCTTGTGCATCGTCTTTAATGGTTTCACTACGCGTTAAGGCTTCTCCGAGTGACATAAAAACGAGTTCGAGGTTTCTCTAATTATTTTAGATTTTAGTACCTAAAAGGTCATATTAGTTTTGAGAAATGTCCAAAAAAAAATTAGAGAAGAGCTTTAAACTTTAAAATCTCAGAGTTATTGGCAGTAGCAGTTAGCGTTAGTTTCAGTCAGATGATGCTACAGGAATTGAAAGGGGAAACTTCCTTAGTTTCATAGATGAAAAATAAAAAATGACACTATAATTATTTATTTTTGCAACTGTTGTAATAGATGGTGCTGCTGTAAAGAATCAACAGTTGGTGCTACTATTTTTTTTCCTTAGAAGGAATATTACTTGCTCAATATTTTATGTTAAATTCCATAGAGTTTCCTACTGATGGTAGATATGTGTCGCATCGCGAGTGGGAGCCTGTGCAGTTTTATTTGGAAGCACTTACCCAAAGTAATCGTATGGATTTACTCTTGGGTTATTTTAGTTCTTCGGCTATTTCTGTTTTAGCAGTTGGTTTCGCTAAATTTTTGAGTAATGGTGGCGAGGTGAGAATGGTAATAAACCATATTCTTTCTGAGGATGATAAAATAGCGGTTATTAAGGGAGAGATTGGTGATGTTCATGACTTATCAAGGTTGTTATATGATTTTGAGGGATTGAAAAAGACGTTAAATCATCAGGAGAAGCATTTTTTTGAGTGCTTGGCTTGGTTAATTAATTCTAAGAAGATACAAATTCGCGCAGTGAAACCAAAGGGAAATAAAGGTATTGCACACTATAAATCTGGTGTGTTTTCGGATGGAGTAAATGAACTTGGGTTTAGTGCATCATGTAATTTTACAGCTTCGGCATTTCCCGAAATTATTCTTTCTTGAGATAAATAAAGGGACTAAATCCCATGTTTTTTGCAATTTCAAGTTGTGGGAATATTTGCTTTTGAAGTTTATTTTTGAAATCATCGTAAGTGAATTCTGCTATTGATTTGAGCTCTTCGTGAAATAATAAACTGTAATCTTCTAATAATTTGAATCGTTCTTTTTGAATGTAAAAAATAAATGAATGGTATTGCAATTCGCTGAATTTATCAAAATATAACTCGGTGTCAGGTAATTTATCATTCTTTGCAGAATTAATATTTTTAGATGTTGGTATAATATTCCATAACCTATCGTGCGCTACATAAGACCATGGAATAAAATGGTCTAAGCTTACATTTTGAAGTGTTATGTTTTGATTGGAATAAATACATTGAATCGATGTATTTGCTTTTAAATATCCTTTCCAATAATCATTTGCTGTTGTTAGGTTACGCTGGGTTGGCTTTCCCAACTTCTCTGTTAGTCCGATGACGTTGTCGTTGTGCTTGTGCAAAAAACGAAGTAAATGCCAATAAATAAATCCTCTGAGAATAGTCTGATGCGTTTGAAAATATTCAAACCAAATAGTATTGAGTTCTATACTCTCTTCGATAAATCTGTATATTATTCGCTCGGGTTGTTGTGTAAAACGCTGATTAGATGTTTCTTTTACCACGCTATTTACTTTGGCATCCAATAAGCCTACTGTTTCACTGCTGAAAAAAGGTCGAACGAAACGATACGGAACATAACCAAGTAGTGTATTAGGTATCATTGTGTTGATACTTTTAACTTCTGTAGGATTTAATTTTGTATTGATTTGCTCAAAAAGGCTTTTGGAATTTACGCTATTATCAATCTCTAATAGTTCTGAAACGTGACGCGCAATTCCTTTAAAACTATCTTGTTTTCCAAAAGAGAGTTTATAATAATCAAGTGGATACCAAACGCTCGCAACCATACGCAATGCGAGTTCATTCTTCGGTATCAAAG
>ENA-OBIO01000803-OBIO01000803.1-metagenomes-genome-assembly--contig:-NODE-803-length-14567-cov-18.1224_pt1 | contig 14567 bp, 9 predicted proteins | sample MGYA00153383_OBIO01 | MGnify analysis MGYA00153383 | reverse complement strand
GGGGGGGGTGGTCCCTATTAAAAAAAATGCTCGAGCGTTTAATTATTAATTGAAAGCGAACGAATTTTAATGGACTCACCATTAGGTGTCGACAGCGCCCGACTGAGTTCGACGGCGCAAACTTGCAAGATGCTCGCGTTGTTGCTTCCGTGCATGACTGGTGTGTTAGCCGTGCAGCGTGCTACATTGAGACACCTGCAAGTTCAGTAAAAATAATCGGCCCGAATCTGATCCATGACGTCATGGCCGAGCTTCGACCGTGGAAGCAAGGGTTTCGCCATAAAAAAATTCTCGCTCGCCGCTAACGACCTTACGATCTAAGTTCAGGAATCACAAAGGCCCATGGCACTTGGCATCTGTCGCTGCGCTATATTTGCTTCGCAATTTCTAAATGGTATATACGCTTGATAGGAAATACGTGTCGCCTGCAATAAATTTACGAGCTACTAACCCTAAAAAGCTCGACCATTACCGTATTCGGAATAAGCGCATTGTGCTATTCATTTTGCATCATTTCGGAAATGCAGTTATTTCTGGATGCTTAGGACTCTTCCGCCAAATCTGGCATCCAAATAGTGATTGTTCTGTACTGGCTATTAGGTCAAGATCTCAGTCCTACATAAAATGTATCCACATTTCGGAATGACGTATGGCCCCTCTGATTTGACGGTGCACAATTTAGAACGAATATCGACTTTCTCTACACTAGGCATCCAACAGTGAGAGACTAAGCTGCAATGTTGATGGGGCTTGCATTAAATTATACTATACGGCACGCAGTAGCACCAAGCACAATCTACAAGGTCTTCGTGAAAAATTGTTGTACATGTTATTTTTTGCATCCTGTATAGCGAGCTACGGGAGCTCACCTGCTTCACCACCGTCGAGCTGCCACGCTGAGACAGCGTGGCCTTTGTCATCCACCCTACCAGCTGTCAGCACTCCCATGGAGTGGCAGGCTTTCAGGGAGGTTACTGCACATACATACCATTCACCTAGTCAATTATACTGTTGATCATGGCTCCTGTCTGGAGTGTGCAGTCGAATAACGACTCTATCACACTAGGCATCCAACAGTGAAAGACTAGGGTGCATGCTGATGGGGCCTGATGCCTGAATGCTTTTCCCCGCTACAGCCATTTATTAAGACACGATTTATTAATTCCTCACAATGAAATCAATAGCAGCGCTTTGGCTGGCGGTGCCCAACACAGCTTTTAGAAGGGGCAGAGGTGCCGAAACCCTCCAATTTGAGATTCTCTACTTTACGCTGTCCCCGCTCTACAAGGTGTTGGTGGATAAAAATGTGCCAGCATTTCGAAAGCAGATGATTCTTTTTAACCAATATTTTTTTGGAGATGATCACCTTTCAGCCAGGCCTCGGCCGGTGCGCACAGCGAGCATGCGTTATCGACCCCTGGATTCAGATTAGATCCCCATCAGCAATGCAGGCATGCAGGAGCTGACTGCACAATGACAATGCACTGGGGTTGGGATGCAGGCATTCCCCACTGTGTTGCAGACTGCTACGCCACCGCCAGGCGGCTGTAGGGGTGTTCTGGGGGCACAGGAACAGAATTCAGGGTGTGCGCTCTTATCGCAGCTTGCTGAGAACCTTGTTATGCTACATGTAATTGCATGGGTGGAAACACGATTTGTTAATTCCCCACAATGAAACCAATAGCAGCGCTTTGGCTGGCGGTGCCCAACACAGCTTTTAGAAGGGGCAGAGGTGCCGAAACCCTCCAATTTGAGATTCTCTACTTTACGCTGTCCCCGCTCTACAAGGTGTTGGTGGATAAAAATGTGCCAGCATTTCGAAAGCAGATGATTCTTTTTAACCAATATTTTTTTGGAGATGATCACCTTTCAGCCAGGCCTCGGCCGGTGCGCACAGCGAGCATGCGTTATCGACCCCTGGATTCAGATTAGATCCCCAGCAGCAATGCAGGCATGCAGCCATGCAAGCAGGCAGGCTCTGACTGCACACACAGTGCACTGGTGTTAGCTAGAAGGCACTGGGAGTGCTGTTACTTGTCTAGGAAGCCACCAGCCGGCTGTAGGGGGGGCTCGGGGGGCACAGCCACCGGATTCGGAGCTACCGCACACCGCATCGCTTCCGGCATACATTGTTCTGCAACATGCATTTATTGAGACACGATTTATTAATTCCTGACAATGAAATCACTAGCAGCGCTCTGGCGGTGCCGAACCCAGCTTTTAAGAGTAGCCGCTTACAGTGAGAGACTAAGCTGCAATGCTGACGCAGCATTTTCTTCCATATCATGTATCGGGCAGAAATAGCAAGTACTTGGTACAAAATGCTGTACATTATATTTTGCTCCAAACATAAGATCCAACAGATCCAGGCGTCTTGGTGGGCGCATTATATCAGGAATATTGAAGCAAGCGGGCAAATTTATCGCACCTTCAGTCGTGGTTCAATTCGGCAAAAGGACCACTGAGTTCACGCTTGTCCCACTGCATCACTGGCTGGCTGGCATCTTCAGCAGGCAATCCGTCATAGCACGGAAACGTCCTTAGCGTGTCACGATTGCCATGCCGCTCAGCACTTTCGTACAGTGCTTTGGCAGACCAATGCCACTGATTTTTATGAGCCCAATTCTCGTAGCAGGTCCCCCACTGTAGATGGGTGGGCTTCACACACGACTTGTTGTCTGGGCATCCTTGGTGGCAACAACGGTTTCGAGGGGGCACAGGTGGCCCATTGAGAAACGTACACATAGCCGCGTGAAGCTTCAGAGTCACCCGACGTCCATACAAGTCTCGCCCAATAACCACTGTGGGGTACCCATTCTCAGAGGAAAATAATCCAAAATAAGGGTCCTCCTCATTCCTTTTCCTAGTGAATTCTTTGTTCACAGGCATGCATGGTTCTCGCTTACCTCCAGTGCGAAAAGGGGTGTAGATGTGATGGCTACACACCTCACGCCAACCTTCAATAGCACCACTATCACCAAACTTGGGGCTGGTAACAGCCTTCACTATAGTAAACAGGATATTCCACAACCTCTCTACCTTTTTGGTATTCCAATCGAATCCAGGGCAAACAACCTTTCGCCACATTCCCGGGCACGGCACGTCATTCATTCGTGACGCCATCAAACGAGTATAGGGAGGCACGATAGTAATGGTCTGCCTGGGTTGAGCTCTTTTTGCCACACCCTGACCACCCGCATCTGTGTGGGGACAGATAAAAGCCTTTCATTTAATCAACAATGAGAATGGGTGTTTAGGGTAGATCCGCACGAGGGTGGATGCCCGTAATGGAACTGTGATGGTATTAAATTTGACCGTGGAACATTGAGGACAAAAAGTGCTTGCCTGAGTGCTGCCCAGATGGGGATGCTTCTGTGGTGCTGTTGTCAACAGGGGTGGTGGACCTCACTGCCTGCAGCTCGGAAGCGCTCTCTGCAGTGCAAGCGCAACGATATTTAAAGACCGAAATTGTCACACCATGCCGCCACAATAGGTAGCATCGACGGTAATGGGCCTGCCTCGTCACTGGAGCTGAATTCAGTTCAGTGCGTTAGGCAGTAAAACTGCATTTCTGCTTACACATGGCTAGAGTGGCCTTCGTCATATGTAATTGGAGGCATGGTCAGAGCACTGATCACAAATATTATGCCCAGGGGTGTCCTTGAAACGCGACTTGCCTTCAGTGTTGGAGGGTCCAGCCCCACCATCAGTGCTCCCTCTTACCGCTGCCCGCACAGCACGAGCTGACACTGTGATACAACACCAAAGCAATCAGATTCAGGACAGCGCTATGATAATCGAGCCGATATTGCAAGTTTCTTTATTCGGTGACTGCCGTGAAATGGTTTACTGGAAAAGCGCTTGCCTGTGGGCAGCTGAGAGGTAGATGCATTTGTGGCGCTATTGTCCATATCAGTGGTAGACTCCACTGCTGCCAGATTGGGAGCGCACCCTGTAGGTACAGCACAACAACACTACATGAGAAATGAATGAATGAAGAAGACCGCCACAATACGTTACAAAGGTTACTTTAGGCTGACTCATCATTGGAACTCTACTCAGTTCAGCGCTGGGTGCAATGAAAAAAAACAGTATTTCTGCACACACATGGCACGAGAGGCTTCCTACAGAAGCAACCCGAGACAGGATCATCCAAAGATATTTGAATCCAACGCGGAGCAGTGTAAGAAGCGTAGCATGCCTTCTGGGTGGGAGGGTCCAGCCCCATCATCACCGCTCCCTCTTACCCGTACTCGCACAGGCTGAGCATACCCTACATTGGAGAACCACAGCGGTTAGATTTCAGACAATCATATAAAATTATGCTGCACGCCTGCATAACCAGTAGATGAGAATGTCCCTGCATCATAGTACACCCCAGCGGAACAGAAACCCTACATGCCATGATATTGGCCGCTTAAAACCAATTCTAGGGCTGTCCAAGTACAGATGTCGACTGTGGTCTAGGTGTGCACACCTGGTCGGTGAGCGAATTTGCCGTCAGGCGATCGCACGCGTGCGAAGAGGGCTCGTTTCGCTCGGGGGGACGTTTCGTCGTCGGATGCCCTGCCACTGGCTCGAGACCTCCTGAAACCTGCATCGTCAACATCAGGGATGTCATTCAGTCACAGGGGTGGCTTTAAACATTCGTATTGCTTGGAGAGTGTTATGTGCAAGTTTAGAGCCGTCATGCAAGGTACTTGAAACCTGCTACGGTCCAAGAATGTTAAACACACCAACTAGAGACTCCTGTGTTGCAATTCTAAAGGCGAGAGAGCACGTGGTGCCTGTGGCATTTGCCAGAAGCACTCTCAACTAGTTTTACAACAAGTTCCATACGCACGAATTGCATCGATCGTAAATTATTATACACGAGAGGCTCGTATGCGTCACGTACTCACCTGGAGTATGGTAGCCAGACACTGGAGAATTTAAAAATGCGGTCCGGCGCTGTTTTGCTGGAGGGGTTCCAACAAGGGGAGCTTGGACAGCAAGAGCTCTCTCGGCAGAACCGCCGGACCCAGCCTCTGCGTTGCACAGCTGCGACATCCGGCTGTACACGAGCGCCCTGAAGGAGGCCCTGAATCGGATGCCACAAGCATACACTTCCTTCAGTATACTATCTCAGCACCCGCACATTTTTGCTCTGGACATCACAGATGTTATAAGCTGCAGAAGTTGGCAGGAACTCGCCCCAAATTTTCGTACAGATCATTATATGTATATTTATTGCGTACATAACCGGAATTTGACATCCGTGTGCCTCCTCCAAACACACAATGAAGACACAGCTTCCCTAGTAGCCCGCACCTCTTGCCGCTCCACCAGTTGGTAGAATCACTTTTTAAATAAATACAGCACCCTGAAGCCCCAGACAGAATTGAAGTATGCCGAAATCGGTGTGCGCGCCTGCGATATGACAGTTGGCCTGCATACAGTCAAAACACCACGTGCTCAGATATCGTCCTCTCAAGGTCCCAGGGGCACACCATTGCATCAGAAATTTGAAAGGTGTGATCATGTTGAAATTGAAAGAGTTGAGTTCGTCAGAGGAATATCGGAACCAGAACCTTTTGCGTACGCGGCTAACCAATTGTCGCAACACTACTGTAGCCGGCAGCTGGTCGGCCGTGGGATAGGCTGGATGGGTGAACTACCAGAGTCTTGACTGCAGGCGGAGGCAGCAGATTGAAAGCTATCAGCCTCGTCCGAATCGGAGTCTGCTTCGCATTCCGTCGATTCCACAGATGCCTCTGCAGGCGAAGTGCTTCCTTCGAACAAGTATGGCAGGTCACGGGCATATATTGCACACATGCGCTGCCGGGTGGCAGTTGCCTCCTCGACACGGGCTGCAGTTCCTCTGCCGTCTTCAGAATTCGAGATGAGGGCGAGTCTCCACTCCCTCGTGGCGTCTACAGCTGCTTGAGTATCTCTCCTTCGCCGCTCGCCGTCATATGTGGTGGCCTGGAGCCAGAGCAAGCATTCTTAGGTCAGTAGCTGTATACTTAGGTCAGTGCCCACAGGTGCATTGGTAGTTGAGGGGGGTGAGGGTTGATGGGGGGGGGTCGCTGCAGACACAAATGACGGGTCCCAAATCTATTGGTTACAGCCAGGATAAATGTCTAACGTATTCGGCTCTGCTTGATACTGTGAAATCATAGATGTGTGGTGGCTTTCATCCAGTCAAGGTGCGGACAGGGTGTCATGCCAAATGCTTAAACCCTAATAACAAAAGACCTTTCATAATGGTCGCACCCAAGTGCTGGCGCTGTGTCCCATGGCTGTAGCAGCATTGTCGTCGGTTAGGCCGTCGATGTCCACTCTGGAATTAGACTTCCTCTCGTACACAAAAAGGCGCCGGAGGTTGTGGTGGCTGATTTTACCAGCTACCCCCATCGCCCTGTCGCAATGCAAAACGCCTTGTCAGTGTGGCATAACCAATGTCGTCGATATGCATTTATTGCGGCAGTGGAGTAACAGTCAGTTATTACCACCTATCACACACCCCACTGGAACAAACACCTATGCGTCGTCGGTTGTCATGGTGCTGACATTTATGTAGGGATCTCACCCGAGCAAGTGCTCCCAGTAGGGGCCAAACCTTCCTGACTCGCCAAAGTGACCACCGTGAACTTTGCGGAAGAGAAAACTAGATGCGGCGTCTGAAGGGTCCTGACTGTGGTGCTTCAGGAGTGTTGGGTGCAGGCCCTCAAACAGGGCAAGCAGCTGACACAGCTCTGGAGGAAGCCAGAAGCGGACAATGTTGCCGTTCTGAACCTTGACATTCTTATGATGAGAGAGTTGCATGCCATAGACGCCGGGAGTGTCGCCTTGGTAGATAAAGTTGCCCTCACAGTCCCCGCCCCCCCGGCAGTACCTCTCACTGCAGATGTGATCCATATATGAGACTTGGAGGGTATATAGGTCACGACCTCTCAGCGGCGGCAAGTGTGACCAGCACATACATGCCAACAGCGCATCGTGGACTAATCGGGCAGTCGCTGGAGTGCCCGGGTGGGAGGCTGCTACCCCAAGTGCAAGCTGCCGGTACTTTTCTACCGCAACACACAATGTATCTGGTTCCACCCACTGACCAGCCTCGCCGAGAGTTTCAGGGTCCTTAGAAGCTTTAGGGGGTGCTGACGCATTCAGTGACACCTTCAAGGTCGACGCCCATGTGGATATTGCCTGAATATCTCTAATTCTGGTCAGGGAGTCCACGTCATCCCCCTTGATCTGCCCAATTAAGTAGGACAGCACCCTCTGCATCGTGCTCGTGAACGTGTCGATGGACCCTGACTGCACTCGCTTGGCTTTAAGGAAGGCTGCGTACGCTACCACATGTTCGGGGGAGGTGTAGAGCCCCAAAGTAGGTGCTTCCACGACTCTGAATTTCTGGCAATACCCAAGGTATCCACATATGCTCTGGGTAATATTATCCCATGTCGTTGGTCCAACGTGCGAGGCAGTTCCCCGACGCAAATCACCCCTGTCGCATGACCATCGCTCTAGATCTGCCATTTCATAGGCCAAAACATAGTATTCAAGAGCTGCTTTTCCCCTTTTAGAGGACCGGAGCCCGTACCGGTCAGTGAGTTGGGATCCAAACTGGGGACAAGTTGGTATTCGATCTGGCAGCTGCAGTGTCGGAGTTCGCTGGAAAAAGCCTGAGGACGGAACTTGCTGCGGCGTGGGTATGCCTGGGTAGGGAGGTCGTGCTTGGAAGCTAGCCAGAGGGATGGATCTGACTAAAGGTGCCAACCTGGGAAGTTCAGCCCCTTGCCCATTTAGTGCTCGCTTGGATCCGCTTATGCTGGCTGGCACCGAATTAATGTAGATAGAGGGAACAGTAGGAGCAGCAGCTGCAGCGGGACTGAGTGAGGCACTCCCACCAGGGGTCACACCTGCTGGCATCTGGGAACTTGCGGGTGCGCCAATGGGGGGTGGCAACCACAGTTTATTCCCATGGGTGCCTGCCGGTCGGAAACCACTTGCCGGGCGAGCAGAAGGTAACTGAGGGAGTAGTCTGGCTTGTCCTGGGTGCCCGGTGAGTGGGAGGCCTGCACCATTTTGGAAAACATGAGTCAGGATGAGATTAGCACCTCACTTTTCACACCCGCAACATATGCAGCTAAAGTCCCGGAAATGTTATTTCTTTAGCAACGAGCAGGACGGCAAATGTTGTCATCAATATTAATTGTTGCCTATATAACCTTTCTTTCATGGCAAGAGTCTATGTCGACGAGTCCTTGGGGCTTTGGGTTGCGGGTGTGATTGAGTGTGAATGTGTGAGTGAGTGAGTGTGTTTGTGTGGGTGGGATGGGGAGGGGGTAGTGAACTGGGTTGTCAGTAAATCATATTCGGTATGACTCGTACCGTAGGTGTGTATTCTTGCACCCGATGAATACGGGGTTGGAGCTTGGCTGGCAGCGCCGTCAATGGCCGGGTGGGTGCTTGGTGCAAAGGAGGACAGCTGCACTGGACTCAGATGACCCAGCCGAGGGTGGCCTGCAATAACCCAGATAATAAATCAGGCATTTACACCGGACTAGTTTATATAATTCCTGTAACATAATCTTAGATTCAAGCATCGAACAAGCATTTAGCTTGGTAGAATCTTTGAGTCCACCGCCGCATGACAGCAGGCTCACACCAACAATTATTAAAGCTGTATACGCTGACATTGATTATTGCTGTAGGCCGTTAGTTAGAGGCCGATACCATTCCTAATGTTTTCGAACACATTTGGACAAATGAATGCTGTGACTCTACACTGGGCTCAGAGGCCTGACTAGCAGTGGTATGGGAAAACATAGTGGATTTCATACGCATGGAGAAGATATTTCGATGCTTGAATCGGGGGGGGGGGTATTAGCGCTGCTCGAAAGTGTCCGTAGTGTTGCTCGTACCGTGCGTAATAAATGTTGAACTCAATGAATGAGCGGTTCCTCCTGGGCTGGCAGCACCCACACTGATCGGTTGTATGCCGGAGGCAAAGGTAGGTTGATGCACTGGACTTGGCTGGCCAGGACGAGGTCGGACTGCAACAGAGTCATTCATATCAGTACTTATTATGAAAACAAGATTCGGACTAATAATGGTGATTCGGACTAATAATGTTGATAGACTGATGTATCATGCAAGACACTGCAGATTGAGGAAGTAGGGATTACAGATTTTACCTCCAGCACTCTGGCCACAGATTTGCAGGTTGGGGAGGGCTCCCTGCACTGATGGGAGCCGTGAATGAGGCGGCGCAGATCCGGAGGTGGTGATAGCTGCAGGACTATAGGATCCACCAGCTGCTGCTAATGCACCCACGGTTGGTGCCAGACCCACTGTAGTTGAAGCCCGCCAGGGTCTTGGAGGATTCCAGCCTGAAACAGGTGTCCCACCAATTAGATTTATTCGTTGAATCGTCGACGTCGAGCTCGGCAGTGCTGCAAGTAAGTAAGCGGAACCATACTGTGGTGCGTGCAGCGCTATGGGTGGAAGGTTTGCCCCCAGTGATGCTTCAGCTCCCAGACTTGACCCGGGACACGCACCGGCCACCGCAGGAGGTGGGAGGGGCATATTCGCTATCAGCGGCATTCCCATAGATCGTGGGTGTGCGGGAGAGCTAGCCTGTGTGGATAGTGGCCGTGGTGACAAGAATTGTCGTTGCAGACCGAGCCTACTATATATTGGCTGAACATTAGCACCCCTGCCAGAAGCAGCTTCTGACACCTGATTCACCAGGAATGTGGGAACACTGCAGCGTGACATTGCGGCCACCACTGCCGGAAATGTGGCACAGTTGATTGAATTAGTTTTAGGACCCACAGCGCCGACGTGTCGAAGTGCTGCAGCTTCGGCTGTGGTGCACAAGCGGCTTGACATCCCTTTGACCTTCCTCTCAAATGCCCCCCACCCACAGAATGGTGAGCACAAGTTGGAATGGATTTCGAGTGGGAGAAGCATGGGGCGAGATCCAGGCTCGGCGGGAATGAAGAAGTGGAAAGACGATGGCATGCCACTCGGAGGTGTTGTCACTCTGGCACAGAACACAGTGACCGCGCCAACCACCGGGGATGGAACTACTGAGGGAATTGCAGACTCCATTTCCTGACAAGACACAGGTTTAAGACGATCGATACTTTGAATAACGCATCGGGCGCTAATGTGCATATAGATTCCTTTATAAGCCCACAATTATTGTGTCCACCACAGGAACACCCACATGTATTTTTCATAATTGTGGCTATAGTGGGCACCTCGTGGGCAGATAGGATTCATCGTGGAGCTAGAGATCTCGATCAATGCACGTCCGCGGAGTAATGCGCGATAGTGCACCTATCTGTATATCTATATATCTATCTATCTATCTGTCCTTCTCCTTATATCGTGATATAGAAGGGATAAGCCCCTCAGCATTCAATCACTGTATCGGCCCACTCACCAGAAATTTGAGATTGTCGAGCTTGGAGGACTGTGAGGCGGCAGCCTGGACGCCGAATACTCCAGACTTAGCACACTCCACTAATCCTGTGATTCACACCAGGACTGTTACTGGAGATGTGGGAATGGACACCTCTACTATTTGAGATGCAGAGTGAAACCAGGTTGGTGGTGTGGGGCTGTCATACATGCTATGGAGTTTGCCAGATGCTGGAATCTATATGAGCAATTGTGAGGCTGTAGACCCATCTGTGAGCAGGTAAGTGAGCACTTGGCTAGTGCATGTCAATAAGGGGCCGGTGCACGTCTGGAGGATGAGGCCACGCTGAATAGATAACAGGGTCAATTAAGTGTTATACGTGTACCAAGAGACGTGACAGTAGGTACCTTGCAGCCGTGCGCCTTTGGGGAGCTGTCCTGAAGCTCCTTTCCAAGCGTCGAGAAGCGATCCTGGCTGACACGGGACCAAGGCTTCAGAGTGCACCAGATATACCTGGCATGTTCAATCCAGAATGAGCGGATAGCTGTCATGCGTGCAGCATGTATGGGATCCCATGAAGTACAGGACCCGTACGCTCCAAGGAGTCACCAATGCTGATGAACGTCTGAGGTATAGATGAATAAATGCTAGCGCACGGCCGGAGGTGCCGTGGGCGGATAAGATTCTACGACGCGCCGGGCGAATGGTGGGTCACAAACTGCCATTGCACCCCTCCCACCCAGCACCAAAGCTATTGCTCCGTCATCATAGGGCTACGCGTGGGGCACTGGGGTGTGAGAGTCGACCATGGCGAAGCAACAGACGCGACAGGAATTCCTCAGGGAATGAGGTAAGGGGGCGGATATGGATCACCAAATAGGAATAACGACGTGGAGTGCGTGTGCGCCGGCGCGCTCGGGCTGCCGGCCTCCACGGGGGCCGTCGATCCGCCGGTGTGGGCCTTTACCCCAGCCCTGTGCTCGACATGCGGTCACTATTGGGTCCTATTGCCGCTCGAGCACAGCTTGGGGACAAGCGATTCGGCTTGAGACTGAAACTTGATACGGGCATGCGAGTATGAACTCTGGCGTACACATGACATGTGCAGCTAAATAAGGGGTATTGTCAAAAGCTTTCTGCCTCTCTTTATAACCGGCTGCATCGTGTGTTGTGGCACTGCAGCCTTCCGGAGGACACAGCATCGGCATCGGCCTGGCGTGAAGGTAGGTCGTACCGTTAGCGTAGCAATTATTTATGCTGTCACTGAGATCTCCCAAGCGTCCTGCTGCGGAATGGTGCCTCCGTAGGCAAAACAGGAGTGCAGGCGGTGTTACCAACTGTCGCCCCTCACGCTGCGCCCCAATACGAAGGATGATGGCTGCACTGATGATAGATGTAGACGATACTTAAGTGTACAGCACAAGTGTAGAGGCTAATTCATGGTGGGTGACAGCTGCGCTGTCGTTGCAGAGCACCGTGCTTTGCGTGCTGAGCAGCCCTGACCAAGAATCTTGCCCGCAGGTTGTGATCACTACAGATATGCGCACATCATGATGGCTAAGTGTGTTACACTTACACTGTTCCGGATTTGCTGGACACCGGCGCACGTCGTCTGGCATGCATATGACCCAACTGATTTCTCGATCTTCAGCGGATTGGCACGAACAGCAGCAGGGTCAGGGTAAGAACCGATGCAGCGTGAATGAAGTACGCATGGAGCTGCCGGTGACCTCGGACATAATTGCTTGAGGGTCAGGGGGTGCATGCGGAAACAGAACGCACGCATTGGCTTCCGAAAATCCTCTGGAGATGAATAACTTCCGAGGTGCTGGTTTTGCAAACTGAGTATGCATTCTCACCGGTGCCAGCACCGACCCCACCAGAATGTGGGCACTCAAGCATCATACACCACCACAACTACCACTACCTCTACTAGGATGCAGCCCAAGGACGGCTGAAAACTATTTGCCAGCGCACAGGGAGATGCCAAAGCATAATGACAGTGATAAACACTTATCAGGACCGTACAGACAAGCTTTCAGTTGCTGTGTGTCTAATCATGACAATCATAGAACAGCGCCGCTGAGTGCAGAATGCTGGATTTTTTTTCACATAATAGTGCCTACATAAATGCATATACTTGGGCTGAATGCCAGGGCGTTTTCTTCTAGTAAACCGCCGCGGCTGGTGAGTGTCATGGTTCGACTATTGACATTCGCCAGAGCTGAGTGTGCTATGTAACAATTAATTGGAAAGCGTCGCACTTTGCCCAGGCAGATATGATGCATTTACTGACGCTACAATAAGGCGCTTTGCTGAACTTGAATTCATTATCATGCGCAATTCGCCAGACGCAATACTGAACGCCGGCAGTCCTCAGCCGCTGAGCTTTTAATAGCATATGCAACCCACACAGGTCTCTCACATACGGGCGACACTCAGCCAGCTGGTGCTGAAGAAGTCTGCAACCTTCTCATGAGACTCACCATTCGTGATCCCGTTGATCCCTACACCAAACATCGTGGCAAATTCTATAGATACTAGCTGGGGTGTGAGGCAACTCCTGTCAGTGTAAAAATATGCAGCAATCACTTGGGTGTTTTACGAGCGGGCCCGGCAGGGCAGTGATTGTCACAATTAACATGTATAATATATATAATATACGATGTGACCTATATAACACCTTAATAATGTGTTTGAAGAGACACTAAAATGATTTAAAGGTGCTCGACGTTACAAGTTGCTAATATCAGGGATTACTACGAGGACTGCTATCAGATATGTTCAGTAACCTTTGAAAATTGTGATTTCTGCATTCCTGACATTGTCAAATTAATTGTGTAAGCTAGTTTTAGTGCGCGGGGGGCTGTCCCATTAACGCCATTTACTATATACACATGTAAACGAATTTTTGAGCGTTAGACAATGACATTCTGGCAAGGTTAGATGTGCTGGGCTTTCGTTTGGTGTGTCAGGTATAGCTTGCATTGTCCAATGTATATTTAGGTTGCTATAGACCAGCCGCAGATGCAGCACGATGACCTGGCTAGAAAATAGTGACAAAGTATGAAGATAAAATATGTATTTCATTCCCGACACTGATATTGGACCCCCCCCCTATCAGAGTGCCCATTTTACTGCAAATGTGTGTTCAGAACCTGTGACAGCTTTGAGAGAGTTGTAATTATTTTTTAAGGATGAACATGATCAGTACATGATGTTACACCATACAACTTTCATTAAGTGTCTACTTGAATCTTAAAAGCTCGTTGCAAATTGCAGCATTATATGTGCATTTACATCACTGCAGCGAAGCACCCTGCATCTCTAAGAGTTAGGAAGATCCAACTAAATGAAGGGAAGCGTGCACTCCTTCCAAACGCTGTCGAGTGACTGCATAGTTCCCAGCTTGCCAGTGTCACATGTCGTGGCTGAAACATCGCAGGCGGCAAGTGAACAACCTGAGGAAAAAAATAACCAGCTCAGACTCAGCCAATAACACTTAAGACTGATATGGTTTTACTACTAGATGCAGCAGCAGGCAGGATTATCCATAAATTGCACGCAGCGTTCTATACGAGTGTGGCACAAACTGTGGCATGCCTCAGTGAGCCTCACACTAGTCACCGCAGAGCTGCCGGCAGCACCGGGCAGCTGAGAAGGTGTGAGGTGTTTTTTTCAATGAACAACACAAACCACTTAGGCAGTGGACTGCCACATCATTGATCATGGCTTGAGTGCTATCAAATTGCGGCTTTCATTGCACAGAAAGAGCATTAACGAGGGGGGTCAGTATTGCAGGAGGATCTACTCTGCCGTGCATCGACACGCTTCTCTGGGTAAGCCATGTCATGACAGGAGACTCCCGAATTGCAAGCCGACTAGACGTGAGCTCACCTCGACTCCCAGATTCTTGTACCAGCAAGCACTACGGAGGCGGTGCCGTGAGGAGTGTCGGCTGTGACTCAGGCTGGGGGGCTGGCTCTTTCAACTCATGAGGCGCACCAGGCTGACCAGCTGCAGGCAGTAAGAGGGGTGGGTGAGGGAGGTCGATTGCTGTGCATGGATGACCTGTGAATCAGAACAAATTGTTCAGCAGCGTTCTATACGAGTGTGGCACAAACTGTGGCATGCCTCAGTGAGCCTCACA
>ENA-OBIO01000801-OBIO01000801.1-metagenomes-genome-assembly--contig:-NODE-801-length-14609-cov-2.87928_pt1 | contig 14609 bp, 26 predicted proteins | sample MGYA00153383_OBIO01 | MGnify analysis MGYA00153383 | reverse complement strand
TGGCTGCATCGCAGTACGGCGACCCGACCCAGTGGGTAGCGATTGCCAAGGCTTCGGGGATATTTGATCCGGCGCTAACGGGGATACAGACCCTCAGAATCCCGGCCAATCCTGCGGCTTCCGGCGGGGTGCTTGCACAGTGACGCCGCAATACTCTTCATGGGCTTCGGCGCCGCGCTTGATTGCGCTGGCAAACGGTGTGCGGCTGGTAGGCGTGGTGGGTTTCGAGGTTGACAACAACAGCTTCTATCAAGCTGATTCCTTCCGCCTGACGCTATGCCTGAGCGCGCAACCGCCAAGCAGCAATTGGACCTATTGGGCATCGCAGATCGACATAGAGGTGGAATTGCTCGTCGGGTTCCCGTCCTCTGAAACCTTTGACAAAGCCGACCTCACAAGCCTTCTGATTGGCAACGTGGACGACATCGCCATCGATCCGATTGCCGATCAGGTGGTGATGAGCGGGCGCGACCTGACATCGCGGTTCATCGACAATAAGACCGCCGAGAAATACAAGGACCAAACAGCTTCGCAGATCGCCACGCTGCTCGCGTTTCGTCGGCAACTGGTTCCGGTCGTCACAGCTACAACCGTCAAGGCCGGCACTTACTACGACTACGACAACGTAGGCGATGCAGACGACCGGCCCGAATGGGACTTGCTGACCTACCTCGCGCAAGTCTCGAATTTCGTGGTGTATGTGAAGGGCAGGGAATTGCACTTCGAACCAAAGCCGGACCCAACGAAAACGCCGCCGTACGTCCTGCGTTGGGAAGCGGGCAACGGCGGCAATGCTTCGCCCCGCTTCAACGCGACCACCCTTGCGATGAATCGAAACCTGACAGTCGCCAAAGACATCATCGTTACGGTCCGTAGCTGGAACGTCAAACAGAACCGGATGTTCGTCAAGACGGCCAACCGTTCGCGCGTGAAGTCGGGCACCAAGGCCGCATCCAAGAGCTACCTTCCTCCTCAGAAATACGTGTTCACGATCACCAACAAAACGGCTGAAGAAACACAGCAATACGCAAACCAAATGCTTGCCGAGATCAGCCAGCATGAGATGAACATCAACGCGCAAATTCCCGGCGACCCTGCCTTGAATCCTCGCGTTGTCATCAAACTGGAAGGCACGGGAACCGCTTTCGATCAGCTTTACTACCCAGCTTCTGTGCTGCATCAAATCGACGTGAGCGAGGGCTATCGAACCACCGTGCGCGCCAAAAATACAAGCCCTGAATCGACGGTGGTTCCATGAGCATCAGAAATGCGATGCTCGGCGCCGCCCACCAGGCCAGCGCAGCGAAACAGGCGGGACGCATGGGGACGATCTCTGCGTACAACCCGAACACCTACTGCGTGAAAGTTTTCATGCAGCCTTCCGGCGTCGAAACCGGATGGCTCCCGATCAAGACGCCGTGGGTTGGCAATAGCTGGGGTATGCAGGCGGGGCCATCCATCGGCGATCAAGTCACCGTGTCTTTCCAAGAAGGCGACCGTGACGGGGGCGTGGTGCTCGGCTCGATCTACAACAACAGCTATCAACCGATGGTTGTACCTTCTGGTGAATTGTGGATACAACACAAGTCAGGCAGCTTCTTGAAGTTTTTGAATAACGGCGACGTGCAGGTCGTTACCTCTCGCGACTTGCTTGCGACCGTCGGTCGCGACATAACCGTGACGACCGCGCGCAACGTTTCCGCGACCTCAACTGGATCCACGCATTTGACGGCAACCACTGAAGTCACGATTGCCGCGCCCATCGTGACCATCAACGCCCCGGTTATCGCTCTGAACGGCCAGATCATCCAGACCACGGGCGCGGGCACCGGCGGCGTGCAGATGGAAGGCCCTGTGTTGGTCAACCAGCAGATCAAGTCGAACACTGAGGTCGTCGCGATCACAACGCCTCTGCACACGCACCAGCACGTCAACGGCGGCGGTACAGGCAACTCCGGGAACCCGACACCATGAGCGATTTAAACCATTACATCGGCGGCGATTTAAGCGTCTCCCCGACCGGGGACATTCAACAGGTCTCGGGCCTGACGCAGACCAGTCAACGAATCCTTCGCCGCCTGCTGACGAACCAGGGCGAGTACATCTGGCATCCGCTTTACGGCGCAGGGCTGGGGAAGAAAGTCGGCAGCTTGCTCGACGTACGCGCGATCACGGGATTGATCCGCTCGCAGATCTTTCTCGAAGCCGCAGTGGCCCGCACACCACCGCCGGAAATCACGGTGACTCCGCTGCTCGGTGGGGTTGCGGTGCGCATCAAGTATTACGACGGCTCGACCGGCAAGCTCGCCACGCTGAATTTCGACGTGAACAAATAAGGAAAAACAGTGGCGCTCAATCTCAAGGACTTTCCAACCATCGTCAGCGACCAAGTGACCGCGATTCAAGCGGCCTCGGGTCAGTTGATCGATACGACCATCGGCTCGATCATCCGGTCTGTCTCCGAAGCCAATGCAGCCGTCGCGCTGTGGATTCAGGGATTGATCATCACGCTCCTGTCCACCACGCGCGCCAGCACGGCGTCGCTGGCCGATCTGGATAGCTGGGTGGCCGACTACGGCGTCACTCGTCTCGCGTCGGTGGCGGGGACGGGCAACGTGACCTTCGCTCGCTTCACCCCGACGAATGCAGCGACGATCCCGGTGGGTGCAACAGTCCAGACGGGTGACGGCACGCAAGTGTTTTCGGTGGTGGCCGACTCGACCAATCCCGCCTACAACATTGCGACGAATAATTTCACCATCGCCGCAGGAACTTCTAGCGTAGCCCTTAAGGTGCAGGCGAACGTTCCAGGCGCAGGGAACAACGTCGTCATCGGCGCGATCACCACGCTCTCCACCGCAATCTCGGGCGTGGACACGGTGACCAACCAAGCGGCCTTCACGAACGGTTTCAACGCCGAGACCGATGCAGCGCTGCGGGTTCGCTTCGTGGCCTTTGTTGCGAGTCTTTCCAAAGCCACGCCCCTTGCTGTCGGGTACGCGATCACCAGCCTGCAAACCGGCTTGAACTACACCCTTACGGAAAACCAGCAGTACGGCGGATCGACGGACTACGGGTATTTCTATGTCGTGCTTGATGATGGAACCGGCACACCCGGCGCCACGTTGCTCACCAGCGCGTCGAATGCCATCAACGCTGTCCGCCCGGTCACTTCACGCTTTGCAGTGTTCGCGCCCATCGTCGTATCGATCACGGTAGCGATGACCTCGACCATTGCCACGGGGTACGACCCGACCGGGACAAAGTTGCTGATTCAGAACGCCGTGACGAACTACATCAACGGCGTGGGCTTGGGTAATCCGGTGACCTACACGCGCCTGCTTCAAGTGGCCTATGACGCATCGCCGGGTGTTGTGAACATCACCGGCCTGACGATCAACGCCGGTACGGCAGACATCACTGCGTCTGCGAAACAAGTCATCAAAACCACCTCCGTGAGCGTGGCATGACCGGAGACCAGCCGGACACCCTGGCGCGCATCAAATCCACGATGCCGCGCTGGTTCGCGGACGTTACGCCGTACCTCGATGCACTGTTGTCGGGACTGGCGAAGGCATGGGCGAACAATTACACGCTGTACGCCTACGCCAAATTGCAGACGCGCATCAAAACCGCTTCGGATGGATGGCTCGACCTGATCGCGGGCGACTTCTTCGGTACGCGCATCGCTCGCAAGGCGAATCAGACTGACGCAAGTTTCCGGGCCAACATCATCGCCAACCTGTTCCGCGAAAGAGCGACCCGGGCGGGTTTGATTCGGGTACTCACCGACCTCACGGGAAGGGCGCCCATCGTCATAGAGCCGCAACAGCCCGCCGACTGCGGTGCATACGGTGTGCCGACGACAGGATACGGGGTCGCCGGGTACTACGGCTCTCAGTTGCTGCCCTCGCAATGTTTCGTCATCGCGTACAGACCATTGAGCGCAGGCATCCCGAATATCGCGGGCTACGGCAATTCACCCGCCGCCTACGGCATTGCATCGCAGGGCGGCGAGTACGCAAGTCTTTCGATGCTGCAAGGCCAAGTCCTTGATGCAGACATCTACGCCGCGATCAGCAGTGTCCGTCCAGTCGGCACTGCGATCTGGACGACGATTAAAAGCTGAGTTTTTCCCCTTTCCCAACAGCCCGCAGGCATAGCGCCGAGCGGGCTTTTTTTATGGAGTTTTGATGGACCGCAATACCAACTACGCAGGGCAGGTGCCGCTAGAAACCGACCTCTTGAACACAAACCGCAATACCATGACAGCGCTCGCCAAGCTGTCGGCTGCGGTGTTCGGCACTGCTGGCATGGCAAACGGCTTTGCTACGTCGCAAAGCACCGTCCCGGCCATGTCGGTTTTGGTTGCAGCCGGTGAGGTCTATCAGCTTGCCAACTTGGACGGCACCGCCTATAGCTCGCTCGCTGCGGACACGACCCACAGCATAGTCAAACAAGGCTTGCAACTCGACCCGGTGACACTCGCCATCGCATCTCCGGGCACGGCGGGTTTCTCGGTCAACTATCTGATCGAGGTGTCGTATCAAGACAGCGACACGGGCCTGACCGTGCTGCCGTATTACAACGCCAGCAACCCATCGGTGGCCTATTCTGGCCCTGCCAACAGCGGCACATCGCAGCCGACGAAACGCGCGGGCATCGTGTCGATCCTTGCCAAAGCCGGTGTTGCAGCGACCACGGGAGCGCAGACAACGCCCGCACCTGATTCGGGGTATCTCGGCCTCTACGTAGTGACCGTGGCAAACGGCGCATCTACAGTTGTCAACGCAAACATCAGCGCCTATCCAAGCGCTCCGCTTCTTGCCTCTCCGTTAACGAATGGCCGGCTAATCGCCATTCGCCAGATCACTTCGACGCAGACTTACAACGCCACACCGGGCACCACGACCATCTGCGTTGACATGGTGGCGGCTGGTGGCGGCGGCGCGGGTTCGGCTGCGACCGCCGCAGGTCAGGTCTCGGTGGGCGGCGGCGGCGGTCCTGGCATTCGGATGTTTTCTCGCATCTCATCGGGCTTTAACGGGGCAACCATCACGATTGGAGCCGGTGGCAGCGGTGGTGCTCTTGGAGCAGCCGGCGTTAGCGGAGGCGCCACGAGTTTCGGCGGGATCATGAGCGCAGCGGGCGGCTTGGGCGGTGTTAGTTCAGGGGCGGGAACTGCAACTTCATCTCAAGGCGTAGGGGCTGGGGCCGGTTCGTCGGGGACGTACCTTTTTGCAAGCAATGGAGTCCCTAGTTCCCCCGCTATTGCGTCGTACAGCATGGGTCTTGCAATCGGCGGGCAGGGCGGCAGCACGATTTATGGCGCCGGTGGTACGGTGGCAATTGCTATTGCGTCGAGTTCTAACGTCGGTGGAAATGCCGCCAATGGCTTTGGTGCGGGCGGTAGCGGAGGAGCGTCGGGGGCAACACAGGGCGGTTCTGGTGGTGGCGCTGGCACTCCCGGCATGGCGTTCGTCTACGAATACGCCTGATGACCTATCTACTCATCGTCCTCGGCGTGTGGTCCGGCCTGATCACGTTCTACACGCTGTATCTCGCCGCAATCAACTTCTACGAGCACTGGCGCGACACGTCGAAAGTCGTCGTCCTGTTCGCATCCCCGGTGCTGCTCACGATGATCGTCTGCGATTTCCTGATGCAGATGACGTTGTTCAGCGTGATCTTTCTCGACATCCCGCGCGACTTCCTGGTGACTCAGCGGCTCATTCGCTATCGCGCACAGCAAGGCGGCTGGCGCAAGCACTGGGCCGACGAGATATGCACTCGCGCGCTCAATCCGTTCGACCCTTCCAAACATCACTGCTAAAAATGGAAACAAGAGTCGAATCAGGAATAGGCGAGCTTCGTGATCGTGTTGGTAATCTTGAAAAAGGCCTTGCTGAAAACACCGCATCAACACGTCGGATCGAAGCCGCTGCGCTTCGCAATGAGGCAGATACGCAGGAATTGCTGGAGTTGTCCCGTGCTGCTAAAGGCGGTTTCAAGATGCTTAGTTACCTTGGATCAACCCTTAAATGGATTGTTGGCATCAGCGCTCCCGCAGTGGCTATCTGGTTAAGTTTGAAAGGAATCGGCAAATGAAACGCTATACCAACTGGGCCAACATTTACGTCATTATTTGCACATTAATGCTATGTGTTGGCGCACTCACTGCACTTTGCTACACCGCCTTTTACAAGCCGCCATATTTGAGCTATCCGCAGAATGTGTTCCCGCTGGTCGGCGATAAAAAGGTTTTTCATGCGGGTGAAGTTGTCACGTTGATGGTCGCTCGATGCAATGCCGACCCTGTGATCCATTCGTACACGATCACACACGCGATTCGGCGCCAAGACGGCGACTACACGATATTGCCAGCAACTGCCGCAATGATTGATCCAGGTTGCTCTGGTGGCGTGTCCTATATCAACGTGTTGCCTAAGTCTGATCTGAAATCTGGCCGGTATCGAATTATCGGGAATGCGCAGATTGAGGGCACATTCCGGCAATTTGCTGTCTATTGGGAATCAGAACCTTTTGATGTGATTGGAGATTTGCCATGACGCTGATTGAAGACTGGAAGAAGCTGTGGAAAAGCTGGTCCATATGGGCCGCTGGACTCGGCGCAATCTCGCCCGAACTGCTGCAACTCGCTGCGGACCATACGGACCTGATGCCGTGGTTCGACGATGGCTATAAGTCGGGCATCCGGCTTGCATGTCTCGTGCTCGTCGTTGTGCTGCGACCGATCAAGCAAAAGGCTATGTCAGGGGATACGCCGTGAAAACATCGCAAGCAGGAATCAACAAAGATGTCGTTGCTCAAAAGCGCATTGATGCGCAGAAAGAATGAGTATGGATGCACAAACTATCGCGCGCTGTACTGGGGCACGGCTTGACCGCGCTCAGCGATTTGCCGATCCCCTATCGGTCGCAATGATCGAATACGGCATCGACACCAAAGCCCGGCAGGCGATGTTCCTTGCGAACGTCGGCCATGAATCGGGCGGCTTGCACTATGTTGTGGAGCTGTGGGGTCCGACCATCGCACAGCAGCGCTACGAAGGCCGGCGCGACCTCGGCAACGTGCAGATCGGCGACGGGTTCAAATTCCGTGGCCGTGGCTTGCTACAGACCACTGGGCGGGCGAATTATCAAGCGCTGAGCGATCACCTCGGCGTTGACTTCGTTGCGAATCCTGATGCCCTTGCAGACCCGGTGCAGGCTGCTCGCAGCGCAGGGTACTTCTGGCAGTCACACAACCTTAACCAATATGCAGACGCAGGCGACTTTTTGCGCGTCGTAAAAGTGATCAACGGCGGCTATAACGGATTGAGCGAACGCCAAATCTTGTGGGCGGCTGGCAAGGTTGCATTGGGGCTCGAATGATCGCGCTACTCAATCCGAAGCTGTGGGGCGCACTCATTGCCGCTGCACTGCTGGCCTTCGTCCTGGCCTTCACCTACAGAGCAGGCAAAGCAAACGTCCGCGCCGACTTCGACAAATACAAGCTAGAGCAAGCCGCGCAGACCGTGAAAGCGGAAGTCGCTGCCCGAGCAGAGGAAACCCGGCGCGAGTCGGAAAAACAGAAAGTGATCGATGACGCAAGAATCCAAACCGCTGCGGCTCAGTCTGCTGCCCTCGATGCTGATGCTGCTGCTCTCGGGCTGCGCAAGCGTGTCGCCGCCCTCATCGCCAGTCGCGCAGCGCCGGCAATCCCAGTGCTGCCAGCGGAAGCGCGGGTAAGCCAAGTACCGACGCCCTCGACGTGCTCTCAGGGCTGCTCTTTCGGACTGACGCAGTTTCGGGCGAGCTTGCTGCCTATGCCGATCGACTACGCATTGCCGGCAGCGCATGCGAAGTTGCCTACGGCACGTTGACCCACTACAAATTAAAGTAAAATCGCAGCAAGATTCGGCGCCCGCTTATGGGGCAAATGGTGCCGATGCCACCTGATAATCCACTCGCAAGATTGAAATGTCAGGTCCTACCTGGAGTGGGATGCGCAGCAAACAGAAGTTGCTAAGAGAGGCCCATATGCAAAAGCCACCTTCGGGTGGCCTTTTTGTTGCCGCGCCCCTGATCTCTATCGAAAGATAGCGCTGTATAGCGTCGTCTAACCCGGTGGTGCAGCAAGGTTCGCAACCCGCCACGCTTCCATCATCGCGCCGACATCGCCCCATCCGTCAGCATGGCGGTCGATCAGGTGCCATGCTGTAGCGCCATCCATGCCCCGCCAGTCTCTGTCGGCTGCGGGCGGCTGCGCTGCGTCTATCTGTGCAATCACCTCACGCACCCGCCTACGCGCATCAGGCCGGCTCGCAAGCCACTTGCTCAGGGCTTTGCAGTCGTCTTGCATCAGCTCGCTCGAAGGCCAGCCGGTGGTTATGGGGTCGGTCATTTCAGCCTTTCAAGTTTGGAATCAGCGCTACTGCGCTAGAGGGAACGCAAGCCCGGGAAGGGCGAACGTTGGAATATGAAAGATGGCGCAAAGCCGCATGGATGCTCACTCCGACACCGGGTCTGTCACGCCGGGGGTCGCGGGTTCGAGTCCCGTCCGCTCCGCCAAATTCCGTAAGGAAATCATAGGGTTACTGGATTCGTCCAGTAACCCTATTTGGTTTTTGGAATTTGATTCGAAGACTTTGGAATATGAGCTGAATAGTTGAGTCGCTTGGTTGGCCTCTTCAATGCGGCGGCAAGCGATGTCAAAGTTGCCGGCGCAGATCCCATCCACGGCTCGCCAATCACCTGAGCAGCGGGCATTTGGTCTAGGCACCATCCCATAAGGGCAACCGGCTTCTGCGTTGGGTGCACGCGCGGCGTGTCGCGTTCAGATTCGCGCAGCATCCCATTCCACATATGGCGGAAAATGCGGACGGCGCCGGGCAAGTTCGTCCAAGCGATTTCACAATCAGCAAAATCGCCGCTGTTGAGTTTGTCCCACACTAGCCATTTCGATGCAGGCGACATGCCAAAGTGATTCGCCCCCCAAATGATGACATGCTTGCCTGCTGCGATAGTCATCGCAAGCTGCACGGTGTCGGGCGGCACTTCATCCCAGGCGTAGTTGCCATAGTCGCGTGGTGGAATGGATGTCCCGCGTGTGTTGCGGTCATCCGTCTTCCCCCCAAATGGCTTGCCACGCGTCTTGTTCTTGCGGCCCGATTCGCCAATTCCGTAAGGCGGATCGGCGATAACCAAATCTGCCTGCAGGCCCGGTAGGATGTCGGCCACGTCGCCGAGGTACAGGGTGGCGCCGCCAATATCAACCCGCATCACGCATTGCCCTTCTGATTGATGGCGCATGGGCGGCAAGGTAGAGCACCGCACGCGCGAATTCAATTTTGTCGGCGTCAGTGAATGGGTATTTCGCGTTGGGGTCGCCAACATGCGTATCCCACACATGAAGAATCTGCCCATCAGTGATGGCGTGTTGTTCTTGATCAGTCATGTCATCCATTTAGCCCGCAGGCGTAGCCTTTTTCGACTGGCTGCGGTCGTAGTGCTTGGCAATCATCTTGTCCGAGCTGTGCAACGTCGCGTCCTTGGTATCGGTGTCGCCGCGCTTCAGCTTGTCGGTAACTCCCTTCGGTCGGCAATCCTGCAAACTGAATTTCTTGAACGGCATGTTTCGGCGTGCGGCCTCCAAAATGCACTCGCGCATCAAGTCATCCAGCATCGCTTTCCAGCCTCCCTTTGTGTACGGCTCGCCCTTCAGGTTGCCGAACAGGTACATCGTCCCGGCGTCTTTGTTGCGCTTCACGTCCATCACTTCGTAAATCGTCGCCGATAGCTCGGGCGACCACTCGATCAGGATCGGCGGCTTGTTCTTGTCTTTCGAATCCGTCCACCAGATGCCGGTAGCCGCGACCGCCGTGCGCTCGATCTGACGTACCTCAAAGCTTCGGCGAACACACAGCCACGCCGTCTTCAGCGCCAGCGCCACGATCAGACGTGCGCCGCCGAACTTCCGGCCCATCTCCACGGCAAGCGCCATTTCTTCGTCGGACACATAGCGCTTCTTTTGCTCGACTACTTTGTTTCGTGCGAGGTCATTTAACGGGTTGGCTTCGATCAACGCAAGGCCGATGGCGTATTGCATGATTAACCGCGCGAGCGATAGCTCCTTGTTGCCCTTGATCGGTCGCGTAGCCTTGCACGCTTTCAGGTAATCCATCCCCATCTTCGGCGTAATCTCAGACACCTCGAAATGGCCCCAGGCTTTGACCAGGTTGTCGGCCTCGCGTCGATTCTCCGCGATGGTGGAGGGCTTGCGCTTATCGCCATCGGTCAGCGGCAATCCTTCTTGCATCACGAACCACGCATCGACCAATCCCTTGAATCCGCCTTCAGGTGCATCGTGGACCACTCGGGTAGATTCCTCGATAGCCCGTGCGCGCAGCTTGCGGATCTGCGGTGCGTCATCTACCGGACAACGGTACTTAAACGCCCATCGGCCTGATGGCAGCTTGTAGCCGATGCTGTAGACCCGCTTTCCGTAGGCCGCATAAACGCGAAAGGGCAGGCCATCGGGAATGTTGCGTGCGCGGATCATGCTGGCCTTAGATGTGACAAGTTCGCCACCTTACGCGGCTGGACAACCTGGGCATCCTTGCCGCCTTCAATAGCGTCAAAGTGCGCACGGGTCAGCACCACGCCGGAACGTCCGATAACGGCCCGGTAGAAGCCACGCCCGCGCAGGACTTCAAGTTGATACGTCGGCATGTGATAGCCCGTGAGCTGCACGATCTCGGCTTCTGTCAGTGTCAGGCTCATGTCATTCCTTCGTTGGCAGCACTGGGGCGGCAAGGAAATTGCGCATCCCGGAGGCCATTTCGTCGCGCATTGCTTCCGTCTCACGCGTCTTCTGGCGAGCGTGGCGCAAAAGAGTTACCAGCATGGGGATTTGCGCGCACGTCGGGATGCCAGCGCCTGTGCAGCCGTCATGCCCCATCGGCTTTTCGGGGTGCTCTTCGCACCACCACTCGCCATTGATGGCTGATGCTGCGCGTAGTGCTGCTTCAATCGTGTGGGCCGTGATGTCGTTGCAGTCTTCAGCCGTGGAGCGTTGACAGAGAGCGTGCGCCAATGTGAGCGCCTTCAGCGTCAGGTCGCTCGGCTGGCTCGCTGCGGGGGGCTGGGGTGTGGCAAGGGGTCGATATTGCCCGTTCGCAATCCATGCCAAGCGAGATAACTCGATCTCCTGCGGCGTATTGAATCCATGCGTCGAATTACACTCTTCAGTGCGATGGCCTTCCTTCTCGCACGACAAGCAGTAAGGCGTCGCAGCGTCGATCACCTCAAACTTCCAGTCTCGGAGATCGCTCGGCTGGCTCGCTGTGGGTGGCTGAGAGGTGCGCTCGACCTGTTCGGCGTAAGTGCCGCTCGCCCTGACTTCGTGAGCGGAAAGCAAGGCGTCAATGCCTTCGCGGACATCGGGCGGAAAGCCGTCGTTTCCTTCGCAGTCGCGCCATGCTTTGACCTTGTTCAAAAGGTCGATGGCGATTGGGTAGTAGGTGGCTGTCATTTCTTCCCCTGTACCGCTGCAAGAGCGAGAACGGTACGAGCAAACGCGAGCACTTCGGTTTTGGTCATGCAGACCTTAAGCCGCTCCCCCTCGATTTCTAGAACGGTCGCAGTAAGTGGAACTGCGTCCGCAATCTGCTCGTCGCTCGGCTGGCTCGCTGCGGGGGGCTGCACTGCAATAGCAGCGCGGCCGGCCTTCCATGCCATCCATGCGTCTTGCGTGACATCCCATTCGTAGCGGCCCGTTGCGATCTTTCCGAGTTGTGATGTGCCGCGCCGTACTCCGTACCACGCTTCAAACGCTGCCCGTTCGGTATCTTGTGATACTCCATTGACTGAAGGAGAGGTAGGGGATTGAGAGAGAGTCATGCGACAACAAGCCTCGTTGATTGCGACAACTTCGCGCCCATCACCTCATCGCCCTTTTGCAGCGCGGCTTTGATCGCGGCTTTGTCTGGTGCGGCAACTGGCGGCTTCGGCTCAGGCGTGCGCCAGAACTCCTTCGGCAGCGACAGCGAATCCAGAATCTCCACGCTCGGCGGGTTCTTTCTGATGCTGATGGAGAACATCGGGCATTCGATCTTTTCGATACCGGCGCGCTCCATGTTGTCTTTGAGGTAATCGCGCAGCCCTTGAGCTACCTTGCTGCGCTTGTCCTTGAGGGCTTGCAGGCGACTGATCTCGGCGTCGATGGCTTCGTGGTGAGCCATTGCACCGCGAGCAACGTATTCCAGCCCCTGCGCTTTCACGGCCAGTGCATCAGTGATGCCAGACGCCTCGATGGTGTCAGCCACGGTCTGCGCGTCGAAATCACCATCGGCCAGCTTTTCAGCGAGCGCCAGGTACTCGTTTGTCAGGACGTAAAGGGCAGTCATGGGCAGTCCTTAAAATGGGATTTCTGATTCGCCGACGAATTCGCCTTCGTCGCGAAAGGAGTCATCATGTCCGCCGCGCTGATGCTTGGCCCACTCTGGCGACTTCTTGATGGTGTCCTGCAACTGCAAGTGGAAAGTGTTGAACACGTTCATGTCGGGCGCATCCAGATCGAACTTCACGAGGTCATGTACGCCATCAGGCTTGGCATTCTTCAGTGCCGAAGGAATAGGCGTCAGGCCGGCAACGTTGCTGTACGTCTTACCGTTCGTTTCACTCGTGGTCACATTGACCATGCAGTAAGCGCCGATCAGCTTGGAAATGTCGAAGCCTTTTGCTTCTTCGTCGGTGAAGTCCCGGCCGCGCCACTGTGCAAGTTCTTTGCGCAGGTTGGCTTTCTCGTGAAGGCTGACGGTGTAGCTCTTGCTGATGACCATCGGCATGTCATGGCCGTCTACTTCAACGACGAGAGGCTTGCCTTCTTCGTCCTCGCCGAACAGTTCCCAGCCAACACGAATCTTGTGCTGTAGCTTTTCGCCGAACTGCCCACTCGTAAGCTGAGTGCCCAAGTCAATCAGCGAATAGCAACGTCCGATGTGGACGCCTGCGGGGACGCGCTTGAAGTTGCCGCCGCCAGAATCAGATGCCGTGAAACCCATGATGAATCTCCTTTTGTTGAACTGCCGGCGTTACAGGTGCCGACTTACCTTTAGTTGAATTCTTGATTTCAGCTTCGCGCTGCTGGCTCGCTTGCTGTTCTTCGATTCGTGCTTGCTCTTGGCGCATCAGCACGTATTCGCCCATTCGGCTCATGCTTCCACCGCCTCTACCGCAGTCACGAAATTCATGAACTCGGCGCCGTCCAACGTCACCGGCTTGTCGCCATGCATTGCCGTTACGCTGGACTCGATGCCGTCTTTGTTGCAGAAGTACACACGAGTCACATAGAACGGCTCGCCACCATTTGAGCGAGGAATCGGCTCTGACAGGACGCGCATGCTCGTGATGCCGTGCAGGCTTATTGAGGTGTTCATTCGATGCCTTTCAGGTCACACAATGCAGAAGATTCGATGTACTCAATCTGGGCGCTGGTCAGCATCCCAAGAATGTTCACATCGCGGATATAAGCAGCGCCTAGCGTCATTGACTCGTCGTAGCGGGGAAGCTCCCAGCCGTCACCCTCGGCAGCTTCGAACTCCAGGTGACAGATCACTGGCACGTCGATGTCGGTGTGCCATTCGTAGCAGATCAAGCCTCGCGGGCAGGCCGGCGCTTTGAACGAAAGCTCGGGGAGCGTGCGGGCGTTCACAGAATCACCCAGTAGACAAATGCAAAAGCCGGCACAGTGGCGAAGAGGAAGATCAGCACGCACAAAAGCGCATCTTCAAGCGGCGAACAAGGCGCCCACTTGTCATCGATCTCAAGCTGTGCAAAGCGCTCTTGTTCTGCGCGCTGTGCGTGTGCATAGAGAATGCCGTCGTAGTCAGCGGTCGAAAGATCACGAGTGGTCATTTGCGGTCCTTGAGTTGATGTACAGAGAGACGCGCAGTAATCCGCGCATCGGAAAGATTGAGTTGATCGCGGCGGTATGAATCCGTCTCAGACGGCGAATCCCACTCGATTGCAGTGATGGCGCAGAGGACCGTGAAGACGACCCATGCAATAGCGGCGCGGTTGCTCATTTCGCAGCTCTCTGAATCACTGCCCGCATCGCAGCCCGTGCAGCTTGTCGGCGTGCAGTGAAGCCCGCATAGACGCGCAGTTTTTCGAGCTGGTGCGCGTGTGCGGCTAGTAGTGCGGTGAAGGTCATGACAGCACCTTCGCAACTTGCAAAAGCCCCATCAGCTCGTCCAGCCACTCCACCGCGTACTTGCTCGCCTGATTTGTCTCTGGCGTGTCGCCTTTGCGAATCGACATAAACCACTGTTCCGCAGGGCGCCCCGAATCCGGCTTCAGGCCATTGCCAAGTGCCGTGTATTCGACGTGCCGAACATTGCCGATAGTGCCCACCAGACATGCGCATTCGCCGCTGTATGTAGAGCCATCCACGCGGCCCTCGATCAACGCAGCACGAACTCCCGCAATCTCTGCAGGCGCACGCAGAAGCACATCCCAAAAGTCCGCGCGGAAGTCGCGCAGGTTGGCGTCGCTCAGGTTGGCGTCGCTCAGGTCGGCGCCGCTCAGGTAGGCGCCGCTCAGGTA
>ENA-OBIO01000800-OBIO01000800.1-metagenomes-genome-assembly--contig:-NODE-800-length-14618-cov-3.19584_pt1 | contig 14618 bp, 10 predicted proteins | sample MGYA00153383_OBIO01 | MGnify analysis MGYA00153383 | reverse complement strand
ATGGCGAGGAGCCGTGCGGGTTTGCCGTCGGGCGTTAGGATCAGAGAACGATTGACCACGTAGGACCGCAAGCCGGGAAGCTTCGACGCTTTGCCGACGTGCGTCCCGAAATAGTACGCTTCGAACGCCGCTTGGTCTTTGGGCGTCTTGTAGAAAACGACGAGCTTCGCGCCGTCGGCTTTGGTCTGGGCGGTTGCGGCGAGAGGAGCGATCGCAACGATCGTTGCGACGCCGATTCCAGCAAGAAGTGATGTGCGTGATACGTTCATCCCGCTACGATAGGCTAGCGAGCGACTCATCACAACCGTATGATTTACATCTAGGCCGACCGGCAGACGCAAGCGATCTCTCCCAACGCTGATTCTCGCCACACTCAGACCAAGCCGGTAAAACCACGCGGAACCAGCACGCGTAGCGCGCGAGCATCGACGGAGAATTTCGCGGGGGTTTCGCCAAACGCTTCTCCGTCGATATCGAGATATTGCTTCGGAGACGTCGTCACCGTGATCTCCGGCGCCGAAAAATACTCTGCATCCGCAAGCGTCGTCTGTCGATGCCGATAAAAGGCGATAAACATATTCGCGATTTCCCAACGCGAACAACCGCTCGTCGTAAAGAGTGCGAGTTCGCCATCGACGATCGTCGCGTCAGGCAAGATCGGCGTGAATCCAAAGAATCGGCCGTTCGCAATAATGATCTGGTGCGTTCGCACGCGCACGTCGTTATGACCCCAACGTACGTGGGCGTCGAAAGAGCTACTGCGAAAGAGAGGGCCGACACCGGCGACTGCATAAGCGAGCGGACCGAGCAGCTTCTTCGAAATGTTCGACGTTGCGCGCGCGATCGTCGAAGAAAGTCCGATCGTTGCAAAATTCGCGAAGTGCCGGCCATTGACGATGCCGAGATCGACTCGCGCGACGGTACCATTCACGATCGCATCGACGGCGTTCTCGAGCGTTGGCGGTGCGATTCCGAGCGTTTGTGCGAAACTGTTGCCCGTTCCGAGCGGCAAGACGCCGAGGACGCTATCGGTATGTGCGAACGCGCCGACGACGGAGGTCATCGAACCATCACCCCCCGCCACGAGCACGTAGCGCCGACCGTCGGCGATCGCGCCCTTTACCCGCGCGAGCATGTCCTCGCCGCGCTGGACGGTATGCGAGGCCGCCACGTGCACGCCATGCCGTTGCAAGAGTTCGATCGCCTCAGCGAATCGCGAAGCCGTCATGCGAGAATGAAGATTTCCGACGACGACGACAGATTTCGTTTCGGTATCGACGTTCGCGGCGGTCATGGTGGAGTTGCTACCCGCATGCGCGAACTCGCAACCACGGCACCCCCGTCAGTTGTACGACTGGCGAACCCGTGCCAGCATCATCCGATCGCTCGCGACGCGGCCGTTGCTCAAAAGCACCGTCACACCACAATCCGGATACGCATCGCGGAAACGTAAACGCTTCCAATCGGCGACGGTGTGGCGTTCGCGTGCGCGACGCTCGTATTGACGTTTGTAGCTTTTCATTTTGATGGGCTGCGTCGTCGTCGCTGCGATATCGACGGCGAACCCTTCGAGTTCTCGTATCTCGGATTGAATTTTTTCGATCGTAAGCATAGGAGGCTATTAGATGGTCGGAACGCGCCGGGCCTTTATTTTCCGTAAAACCGTGATTGACTATGACTAATATCTAATTAAGAATTAGCTAGCAAACGTGTCCGCAACGTCGTCGAGCCGCTTATCGAGCGCCGTCCGCACTTCATCGCGAAGGGCGTCTCCGGGAAATCGCGCGATCGCGGGTTCGAAAAATGCGAGCGCGAGCATCCGCTCCGCGCGACCTCGCGAGATACCGCGCGTCCGAACGTAAAAGAGCTGATCCTCGTCGAGCGAGCCGATGGTGGCCGCGTGTGCGGCCGCGATATCGTTCGTCGCGATCTCGAGTGAGGGAACGACTTCCAGATACGCATTACGCGAGAGAACGAGCCCGTCGATGCGCGTCACCGTATCCGAACGGTGCGCCGCGGTCCCAATCGTGACGTCGCATGCGACGCGACCCACACCGCGATCGATCGCAGCCGCGCGAACGATGCTCTGCGAGATACTCCCTTCGCCGACGTGCGCGCACGTGACGCGCAGATCGACATTTCCGAAGCCACTTGCGAACGCGAGTTCGTTCGTTTCCGCCGACGACGCGGTTCCGACGAGTTCGCTTGCGACCATCGAGCGCACGAGCGCGCCGCCGAGCTCTGCAAGATGCCACGCGACGGTGGCACCACTCGCGCAACGCGCCGCGCGCGACATGATGATTCGCGCGCCATCGTCGATCTCTTGAACGACGACGTAATCCACACGCGCCCCGGCCGCGATCTCGAGTTCCACCGTCCCACAGACGAATGCGTCGAGGTTTCCAACGTGGCGCTCGACGATCGTCGCGCGTGCGTTCGCACCGACGCGGATGACGATCTGCGGAAAGATCGCTTGCGCCGCGCCGGGCGCGCCCGTCCACACGATCTGCACCGGTGCGTCGAGGACGATTCCCGGCGGTACTTCGACGTACGCGCCGCAATTTTGAAATGCCGTCGCGAGCGCGCTGAATCGATCGCCGTCGATCCGCACGATGTGGCCGAGGATATCGCGCGCCGCTCCGGCGCGCACGGCGTCGGCGAGCGCGACGATCGTCAGACGATCGTCGCCGCGCGTCGCACCCGGTTGCAGATAGGTGCTGCCGGTGTGCACGATGCCACCTGAGTTCTCGACGGCGAGCGACGGCGCATCGCCAAGGGAATCATTCGCGGGCACCGCACGCGTCTGCGGCAAGGTGGCGACACGGAGGCGCCCCGACGACCAGACGAGGTCCTCGAAACCGAGAGCTTCATAATCGTGACGGAGCCGCACGTGGCGTGGGGCGCGCTGCCGAGCGCTATCGAGATACCTCGCGAGCGCGGTGCGTCGAACCGAGGCCGATACGGCCCCGCCGCGATCATGCGCCGCTCGACGATCCAATTTCTTCGAGCTCGTCGATAGCGAAGTCGAGGGTCGACGTCGTCGGTGAAAATGCGAGCGATTCGGTGCGTGAAGCGGGCATGACGGAAGCTGCGCGTTGCACGGCCGGACCCCAACTCCCCTCTACGGACGTTTTTAAGAGGACCTTACTCTCGCCGATCGCTATCGCGAACGCAGCGCTCGCTTCAATCTCCATCGATAAGATGCCAAGATCGCGGTTGCGCCTCCGCGAGGATTTCGTTGACATCATCGGGCGCTGATGCCGACCCGGAGCGGCAGCGCATGATCGCGAACGAAATTCTCACCATGCTGCTTCTGGGAATCGAGACGTCGTGCGACGACACGGCGACGGCCGTCGTCCGCGACGGCAAGACCGCGCTCTCCAACGTCTCGACGAATCAAGACGCGTTTCACGCGAAATTCGGCGGCATCGTCCCGGAGATCGCGAGCCGCCAGCATTTAGCGCTTTTGAGCGCGGCGATCCAAGACGCGCTCGAACGCGCGAACGTTACGCTTGCCGATCTCGACGGCATCGCGGTGACGGCGGGACCGGGGCTCGTCGGTAGTCTCGTCATCGGCGTCGCGTCGGCGAAAGCAGTCGCGTATGCGGCGCGCAAACCGCTCTACGCCGTCAACCATCTTCACGGCCATATTTTCGCGCCGTTCATCGACTCCGGCATCGAGCCGACGTATCCGTTTCTGGCGCTCCTGGTCTCGGGCGGTCACTCGCAGATCGTCGCCGTCCACAGTCCGACGGTTCTTCGCATCGTTGCGAAAACGCGCGACGATGCCGCAGGTGAAGCTTTCGACAAAACCGCGCGCCTCCTCGGGTTGCCCTTTCCCGGCGGCCCCGAGATCGATCGCCTCTCGCGTGCGGGCGACCCCAAATCGATCGCTTTTCCCCGCTACCGCGCACCCGGCGACGCGCTCGACATGTCGTTTTCGGGAATTAAAACGGCGGTAAAGTATTTTCTCGATACCGATGCCGGTCGCGCCGCGAATCCCGCTGATATCGCCGCTTCGTTTCAAGCGGCGGTCGTCGACGTCCTCATCGATCGACTCGATCGCGCATCGCGACGCGCCGCGTATACGGTAGCCGTGCTCTCGGGCGGCGTCGCCGCAAACTCCGCGCTCCAAACGGCATTCCGGGCATGGGCCGAGCGTCGGGGAATCGCCTGCGCCATTCCCCACATGCGCTTCTGTACCGATAATGCCGCGATGATCGCAGCAGCTGCCGACCGCCAAGGCGAATTCGTGCGCTGCGATCCGCGAACGCTAACGGCGAACCCCGCACTCCCCTTCGAAGCGCGGCTGAGCGGCTAGGGCCGCTCGCGCGCCCAGCGCCCGATCGCGATCTCCGTGACGCGCCGTTCGAGAGTGTGTAATGCTAATTCCAGCTCCGCGCGATCGCGATCCGCGGGGAGGTGGAGCGGCGCGCGAGCGTAGACGCGGCCGCGGTCGACTGCGACGCCGACGCGATGCATCGTCGCGCCGCTCCAACCGAGCCCCGCCGCTAGCGCCTCGTCGAAAGCGTGTGCGCCGCGAAACGCCGGAATCTCGACGCCGTCGGGCATCGTGATCGTATCGAGTGCGAAATCGTAGGGCAGCATCGCGGGATGAATATTGAGCGTCTCGGGAAAACGCGCGAGAAACGTCGCGGGCAAGACGTGCATCCAGCCGAGCAACAACACGAGATCAGGCGACGTCGCGGCGACCGTTGCGATCACGCGGTCGTCGAACGCGTCGCGCGTTTCGGTCGCGCGATCCCACGCGACCATGTGAGCGGCGACACCCGTGTCGCGGGCGCGTTCGAGCGCGAGCGCTCGTGGCCGATTCGCGACGAGCGCCGTCACCTCGAAGGGGACGCGGCCCGCAGCCGAAGCCTCGAGGACGCCTGCGAAATTACTACCGTTTCCCGACGCGAGCACCGTCGTGCGATAGCGTCGCTCGAGCCGATCGTCGACGCGTTGAACGAAGCGCGCATTCGCATGGTGTTCGAGAAACGCGATGTGCGCTGCGTCGTCGACCGCGGGCACGATCGCCTGCCGGTACCCACGCTCGCGCGTCGAGAATGCGGCGGCGTGGAGCAACGTCCGGCCGATGCCGCGGCCGCGCGCCGCAGGCACGACACCGAGCGGACCGACGATGCCCACACCATCGCGCGCCATCCAAAACCGCAGATCGTCGTAGGCGAGCCCGCGCGCGTCGAAAGCCGCAAAACCGACGAGTTCGCCCGCTTCGTGCGCGAGCCAAATGCCGCCCGCGGCCGCTTCATGCGATGCCGTGCCGCCGAAGCGATCGTCGATCCACGCAAGGACGCGCTCGGGCGTACGATGTTCGCGACTGCAATAAATTCCGCGTTCCCGATCGAGCGCCTCGATCTCGTGGTGGACCTCTTCTTGAATGAAGAGCGCGTCGTCGAGATCGATCAGCAGATGGGCCGACATCTAGCCGCGCGCGGGGTGTACGATAACGGGCAGATCACCCGCGAAGCGCTCTTCCACCCAGCCGATGACGCGAGCGCCTGGCCATGCCGCAGTCGCTTGCGCCGCTTCAGCGCGCGGGACGATGAGCGTGTAGCCGATGCCCATATTGAGCGTGCGATATTTTTCGGCGTGTTCGAGGTTGCCGCGGCGTACGAGTTCCGCTATGAGCGGCGGCACGCTCCAGCGGGACGCTTCGAAAACGGCTTTGCACGTTGGCGGAAGCGTGCGCGGAACGTTCTCCAAAAGACCGCCGCCCGTAATGTGCGCCATCGATTTCACGTCGGCGACGGCATCGATCGCGCGCACGGCGGGTGCGTACGACGGGTGCTCGACGAGGAGTGCGTCGAGCCACGTCACACCGGGTTCCGCGCCCGGAAGCTGCGAGCGCCACTCCGCCTTGGGCACGATCGCGCGCGCGAGGGAGTAACCGTTGGTGTGGAGGCCGATCGCGGGAAGGCCCACGATCGCATCGCCCGCTTCGACGCGCGCGGGGTCGGGAACACGCGCGCGATCGACCATGCCGACGATCGTGCCCGCGAGATCGAAGTGCCCTTCCTGATAGAGACCCGGCATTTCGGCTGTTTCGCCGCCGAGCAGCGCGCAATCGTTCGCCCGACACGCGCGCTGCACGCCCGCGACGATCTCGCCCGCAATGTCGGGATCGAGTTTGCCGACCGCGAGATAATCCAGAAAGAAGAGCGGCTTTGCGTTGACGACGAGAATATCGTTGACGCAATGGTTGACGAGATCGGCACCGACGCTGCCGTAGCGCTCGGCTTCCGCCGCGATGAGGATCTTCGTCCCGACGCCATCAGCCGACCCGACGAGCGCGCGCGTCGAGTCGCCGGGCATTTCGAAAAGGCCGCTAAACCCACCGATGGCCCCAAGTTGGCTCGGATGCCGCCACTGCGACGTCACATCCTTATAACGCGCGATTGCGGCGTTGCCTGCGGAGATGTCGACACCGGCTCGCGCGTAGGCATCGGGGAGGGGCGCGTCGCTCGATGCTCGCAATTCGTCCGAATTCCGCATAACCGGATCGTCTTCAACCAACTGAAAGGTACGTCATGCAATTCCACGTTACGTCGGGAGCTCCGAGCGCACTCGTCGCGGGAGCCCTCGTCGTCCCCGTCTTCGCGGATGGCCGCCTCGATGGCGCCGCGCAAGCCGCGGATTCCGAGCTCGGCGGTGCGATCGCAGACGTCCTGGCATCGGGCGAGATCGCCGGCAAAGCGGGCGATATCGCCCTCATCCATGCGAGCGGGCATAGCGTCAAACGCGTGCTCGTCGTCGGCCTCGGCACGCGCGAGAAATTCGATGTCGCCGGACTCGCCGCGTACGCTGGTGCTGCCGTGCGCTATCTCGGCAAACGCAAAGTGACGTCGCTTGCGATCGCGCTCCCACTCGAAGTCGGCACGCATGCGAACCGTGCGGCGGCTTTCGTCGCCGAAGGTGCGCTTGCGGGTACGATCGATAGCACGACGTACCGCACCGAACCCGAGAAGCCGATCCTCATCGACACGGTCGCGATCGTCGCGACGGCAGGCGCACACGAGTTCGATCGTGCGACCCTCGAGAGCGGCATCGCGCACGGCGCGATCGTCGGCGAGGCCGTCAACCTCGCGCGCATCCTCGCGCTCACGCCTGCGAACGATATGACGCCAAAGCACCTCGAAGCCAAAGCTTCCGAGATCGCGCATGCTACGGGATTGAAGTTTCACGCACTCGACGAAGCGCAGATGCTCGCAAAAGGCATGGGCTCGATCCTCGGCGTTTCGCGCGGGAGCGACGAAGAAGCGCGCATGATCGTGCTCGAATATATCGGCGATCCGTCTTCGAACGAGAAACTCGCGCTCGTCGGGAAGGGGCTCACTTTCGATACCGGCGGCATCTCGATCAAGCCCGCACAAGACATGCACGAAATGAAATACGACATGTGTGGCGGCGCGGGCGTGCTCGCGGCGATGTCGGCGATCGGTCAGATCAAACCGAAGCTCAACGTCATCGGCATCGTTCCCTCGAGTGAAAACATGCCCGGCCCGCGCGCGATGAAGCCGGGCGACATCTTGCGCGCGATGAACGGCAAGACGATCGAAGTCATCAACACCGATGCCGAGGGTCGCCTCATTCTCGCAGACGCCCTGTGCTACGCGCGCGAACTCGGCGCGACCAAAATCGTCGATGCCGCAACGCTCACGGGCGCGATCGTAGTCGCGCTCGGCCATAGCGCGACGGGCGCGATCTCGAACGACGACGCGTTCTGCGAAGAGTTCCTCGCCGTCGCAAAAACGACGACTGAGAAATACTGGCATCTCCCGCTCTTCGATGAATTTTCATCGACTGTCAAAAGCGAGATCGCCGATCTACGCAACTCGACGGGGCGTGCTGCGGGCTCGCTCACGGCAGCGGCATTCCTCAAGGCATTCGTCGGCGATACGCCGTGGATCCACCTCGATATCGCGGGTACGGCCTACACCGATGGCGAGACGGCGTCGCTTGCGAAGGGGCCGACGGGCTATCCCGTTCGCGCGTTCGTCGCACTCGTCGAAGAGATGGCCGCCCATCCCATTCACGCGCGCAACGGCGCGACGCCAGTCGCCGTTTAGCACGCGGATGTCCGCATCGATCGCATCCCGCCCCGCGGGTCGTGCGCGTCAAACGAAAGCCGCTGCACCTGCAGCGGCTTTCGTTTCTACGCTCGCGATCGCACTCGCCGTACTCGTCTCGACCGCGCCGCACGCCGCGGCTGCCGCGCCACGCGAGCAACTGCTGCACGCGTTCGGATCGGTCGCGATCGCACCCGACGGCAAGCGCGTTGCGGCGATCGAAAGCGACGAAGCGCGCATCGAGGGGACGCCCGTGCGTCAACATCTCATCGTGCGCGCGATCGGGAACGATGCCGCGCACGAAGTGATGTTACCGTGCGAGCCGAGCACGAAATGCGTTCCTTCGTATCCGACGTGGTCGCCGGATGGAAAGCAGCTCGTCTTCGTGCTCGAGTCGCCGAAATCGAAACGCCATTTTCTCTACGCGGTAACACCCGATGCATTCTTGCCGAAGAAAATTTTGGAGTTTTCAGGAACGCTCGGCTCGCCACGTTTTTCGCGTGCCGGCGTGCTCGCCGTTCTCGCGACGCCAAACGCTCGCAAAGAAGTCGGCGCGACGCAGGCGGGCGCCCCGATCGTCGGTGAGATCGGCGTCGACGAAGACGAACAACGCATCGGCGTCGTCTCGTCGCGCGGCGTCTTGCGCTTCGCGTCGCCCGCGGATCTCTACGTGTACGAATACGATTGGATGCCCGACGGCATGAATTTCGTCGGCACCGCCGCACACGGCAACGGCGATAACAACTGGTGGATTGCGAAGCTCTACGCATTCGATGGAACGAGCGCGACGGCACGCGTTCTGTACACGCCGACCGACGCGAAGCAACAGATCGCCGATCCCCGCGTCTCACCCGATGGAAAGAGCGTCGCTTTCATCGGCGGCATCATGAGCGATTTCGGATCGACCGGAGGCGATCTCTTCGAAATGCCCGCACGCGGTGGCGACGCGAGGAACCTGACGCCCGGAGCGCCGCGCTCCATCGTATCCATCGCGTGGGATTGCCGCACCGATTCCGCTCGTCCGGTCACGCTTCGCGCGACGACGTTGCATGCGGGGGAGACCGCCGTCGAGACCTACGCAGCCGACGCCATGCTCCCTGCGACGCTCTGGCACGGCGCGCAAACGATCGGTGCGGGTGACGGTGCGTTCGCTTCGGCGTGCGGCTCCGATATGACGGCTGTCGTCCGACAAGACTTCGAACATCCGCCCGAAATCGCCGTCGGCAAACTCGGTGAGTGGCACGATCTCACGCACGCGAATGCCGGTATCGCACCTGCCGTTCGCGCGACGAGCGTTACGTGGAAGAGCGATGCCTTCGACGGGGTGCAAGGTTGGCTACTCGCGCCGCGCGATCTCGATCCGGCAAAAAAATATCCGATGATCGTCGACGTGCACGGCGGGCCTTCGGCCGCGAGCGTCCCGCGTTTCATCGGCAACGGGACCACGCGCGATTACATTCGTGATGGGTACTTCGTCTTTTATCCCAATCCACGCGGCAGTTTCGGCAACGGCGAAGCGTTTACGCAAGCGAACGTCCGCGATTTTGGCTATGGCGATCTGCGCGATATTCTCGCGGGCGTCAACGCCGTCGAAAAACAGGCACCGATCGACGACGCCCGCCTGGGATTGACGGGCGGAAGCTACGGTGGCTTCATGACGATGTGGGCGATCACGCAAACCACGCGGTTCAAGGCGGCAGTCGCGGGCGCGGGGCTTTCGAATTGGCAATCGTATTACGGCGAGAATGGCATCGACGAATGGATGATTCCGTTCTTCGGTTCGAGCGCTTATAACGATCCGGCGATTTATCGCCATTCCTCACCGATCGAATTCATCACGAATGCAAAGACGCCAACATTTGCGTACGTGGGCGAACGAGACGTCGAGACGCCTGCCTCGCAGTCGCTCGAATTTTGGCACGCGCTCCATACGCTCGGCGTTCCGACGCAGCTCGTCATCTATCCGGGCGAAGGCCACGGTATCCGCCTTCCCGCGCATCGCGCAGACGTGACGAAGCGCTCGCGCGCGTGGTTCGACACGTACCTAAAATAGCGTGTCAGTCGGTACGAAGCCGAGCGGCGAGGCTCGGTACATCGGGTGATGAAAATCCGCCACGCTCGGCATTGGACATATGACGTGCGATCTTCAAAAAAGCCCTCGCCATCGCGTCCGCTGCCGCGACCGAGGCAAAATCCGCTCGATCCCGGTCACCGAACGCAGCAAACCGCGCGTCCGCTCGAAGCTCGTTCCCGAAAATACCTTTCGGTATTGCTTTTCTCTCACATGGGCATTTTACACTCTACCACCATCATTTGAAGAAGTGCTACGGTGTGTAAAATATTGGGACGATCGTAGCGAATCAGCATTGCCTCTCCGTTGTGATCGATAAGACGAGCTTCGAAGGAGCGCGCTCACCGACGTTTCCCTCATTGATCGTTCGTTAGATGAGGAGACTTTGTTTTGAAGATATTCAAGCTTTTAAGCATGACAGCCGCGATGGGGGCGGTGGCGATGAGCCATCCTGCGCCCGCATCGGCCGAATCGCATCTGCCGTCGCTGGACATAACGCCAATTGTCATTTTCTCGACATCGGACAACGTTACTCCGGCGCCGGGCGTCCCGTTCGTCGATGGCCTCAAGCTGAATTTCTCGGCACACGTGCCGCTGGCCAAAGGCGTGACGTTCTCTTACGATCACGTCCAAAATGGGCTCATTGCAAATACCCTTCCACGGATCGCCGCAGGTGGGATGTACATTCGGAACGTTGTCGACTTCCGCGATCTCGTCGATGGTTATCGCGTCGACGCAGTCATCGGGAAGGGGCTCAGTGCCGAAATCGGGACCGCGTATCGGCATCGCGTCTGCTGTCCCGCCGATACCGATGTCAACAATCCGACGCCGACGAACTACCACGACAATTACCTCGGATTCACCTACGCAACGCCGATCGTCAAGGGGCTGAGCAACGCCTTCTTGGTCTACAACATTAAAGGCCACGCATCGCCGCATTTTAGCGACTCTGCAGCCGCCGTTGCCGCGGCGAATGCCGCCGGATATCCCGACAACAAACGAACCGAACTCGGGATCACGCAAGCGGTGACGGTCGTCGTTCCCATCGATCCCAAGCACGGCTTTAGCGTTGCTGCAACGAACACGTGGGGCGCGTTCAATTATTTTTCGAATCAAGCGATCCCACTTTATTACAACATCATCATTCTCACGGTTGACAAAAGCTTCACGAAACAGATTAGCCTCTCCGCAAGCGTCGACAACTTCATCCAACGTCCTCAAGGCTATCCGCTTCCTCCCGGAAACGGCGTCAACGGCGCGTCACTCAATGTCGGCCTGAACTTTCACCTCGGCCGCTAAGGATACGCCTTAATGATGAAGACTGGATTCAAAGAAGCCGTCGATCGCGTTTTGCACGACGCCGTACATCCGCCGAGCGGTATGGACGGCGTTCCAGGCGTCGTCGCAATGGCAACCGACCGCAACGGAACGATCTACGAGGGCGCCGTCGGGTCGCGTCAACTCGGCCAGGGCGCACCGATGACCGTCGACACGGTCGTTGCGATCTGGTCGTGCACCAAAGCGATCACGGGTACGACCGTCATGCAACTCGTCGAAGAAGGTAAAATTTCGCTCGACGATCCTGCGAAAACATACGTCCCGGAAATCGCGCAAATTCAGGTTCTCGACGGATTCGACGACCATGGCGACCCGAAGATGCGCGCACCGAAGAGCGATATAACCGTGGGCCAACTGCTCTTGCACACCGCGGGCTTCGGATACGACTTCTTCAATTACGATCTCATCAAATACGGCGAGAAGAAACACGTACCGAGCGTCGCGACCTCATCGATGGCATCGCTGCGCTCGGCGCTCCTCTTCGATCCGGGCGAGCGATGGGAGTACGGCAGTAATATCGATTGGGCCGGAAAAGTCGTCGAAGGCGCGACGGGCAAACGTCTGGGCGACGTGATGCGCGAACGCATCTTCGAACCACTCGACATGCACGATACCGGCTTCGAATTAAAACAGGGGCAACGTCCGCGAAAGGCTTCGACGCACAACCGGGGGACCGACGGCACGATGACGGCCGCACCCGATTTCGAATTGCCGCCCGATCCCGAGCAACACATGGGCGGGCACGGACTCTACTCGACGGTCGGCGATTATCTCAAATTCATCCGCATGATCCTATGCGACGGCAAATCACCCAACGGTGACGTCGTGCTCAGGCCGGAGACCGTGGCAAAGATGGCGAGCAACGGTCTCGGACATCTAAAGGTGACTGCGCTTCCGGGCGCGATCCCGAGCCTTTCCAACGACGCCGAGTTCTTCCCCGGCATGCCCAAGTCGTGGGGCTATACGTGGATGATCAACGACGAAAAAGCGCCGACCGGGCGGCCTGCAGGCGAACTTGCGTGGGCAGGGCTCGCGAATCTCTACTATTGGATCGATCGGTCGAACGGCATCGGCGGATTTTGGGCGACGCAGATCCTACCGTTCGTCGATCCCATCTCGCTACCGGGATATTTTGCGTTCGAAAAAGCGGTCTACGACCACCTCGCGTAACGGGGGCGACGCGAAGTTTTCGGGCGATGCTGGTCTTCGAAACACGGCGCTCGAGCGCGCGGTCGAACGCGCGACACTCCTAGCATGCGGCGCGCTGCCGTCGAAAATGTTTTCGTAAATGACCGGCGTACCCGGGCTCGGGATCGCGGCGCTCGAGCGAATCGTGCGTGTCTTGGGATAGGAACGACGCGGCCGAGAAAGCGCGCCGAAAGTCGGTGGCGAACCTCGCACGATGCTCCGTAAAACCGCGCTCGCGTTCGCCATTGTCCTCGCCACATTCGCGGCCTCGCCCACACATATCAATGCCGAAGATGCGCGCGGTGCCGCACCCACACCGAGTCCGTCGCCGACGGCAACGCCGACGCCCGGCCCGATGGACGCTCTCGCGTGGCGCAACGTCGGACCGACGATTGCGGGCGGCCGACTCGCCGCGATCGCGGGCTCGGATAAAGCACCCGCACTCATCTACATCGGCTCTGCGGGTGGCGGCGTTTGGAAGAGCACGAACGGCTCGACGAGTTGGAAGCCCGTTTTCGATAAGGCCGCGGTCGGCTCGATCGGTGCGATCGCGATTGCGAAGAACACACCCGACGACGTTTGGGTCGGCACGGGTGAATCCAATCCGCGCAACGACGTCACCTACGGCGACGGCATCTATCGCTCGCACGACGGCGGCAAGACATGGATTCATCTCGGCCTCGACGACACGTACGCGATTTCGAAAATATCGCTCGACCCGCGCGACCCGCAAATCGCCGTCGTCGCGGCGCTTGGTGATCCGTTCAAAGATAGCCCCGATCGTGGCATCTACCGCACGACCGATGGCGGTAAAACGTGGTCGAAGACGCTCGAGCTCGGGCCTTCCAGCGGAGCGGCAGACCTCGACCGCAGCGCGACCGAACCGAACGTGCTCTTCGCATCGATGTGGCAGTTTCGACGATCCTCGTGGCATCTCACGAGTGGCGGTGCAGACGACGGTCTCTTCAAGAGCAGTGACGGCGGCGCGACGTGGAAACGCTTAACGGGCAACGGTTTTCCCGGCGGAACGCTCGGACGCATCGGCATCGCCGTGGCACCGAGCGATCCCAAGCGCGTCTATGCGATCGTCGAATCGAACGACGGCATCATCTGGCGCTCCGACGACGGAGGCACGCACTGGCAACTCGTCTCGACCAATACGCTCGTCGACGAGCGCCCGTTTTATTACACGCGCATCTTCGTCGATCCGACCAACGCCGATCATCTCTTCACGACATCGGTCAAACTTGCCGAGAGCATCGATGGCGCTCGCACGTGGAAGGTTAGCGGAAAGCACCTTCATGGCGACCATCACGGGATCTGGTTCTATGCCGACGGCAAGACGATTCTCGAAGCAAACGACGGTGGCCCCGCGATCTCACGCGATAACGGCGAGACGTGGGACTGGCGCAACAACGTGCCGATCGCGCAGGCGTATCGGGTCGCGACGGATGCGAGCACGCCATACGGCATCTGCGTCGGCCTCCAAGATAACGGCGCTTGGTGCGGTCCCTCAAACGGCCGCAGCGACGACGGTATCTTGCCGATCGATTGGCGCAAAGTTGCCGGGGGCGACGGAAACTGGACGATCCCCGATCCCATCGATCCTGCGATCGTGTGGGCGTCGGGCGGCGGCGGCGATAACGCGGGCTCGCTCGCGCGCTACGATACGCGCTCGCGCACCAGTCGCGACGTCTCGCCGTATCTACACAATCAAAATGTCGTCGCACCGAGAGAACTGCGCTATCGCTTCAATTGGGAGAGCCCCCTCGCGTTCTCACCCTTCGATGGGCACGTCGCATACTACGGTGGTAATGTTCTTTTCCGCACGATCGATGCGGGGGCGCACTGGACGCGCATCTCGCCCGATCTCACGCGCGATATCAAGGCGAGGCAAGGTCTTTCGGGAACCCCGCTGCGACTCGACGTGA
>ENA-OBIO01000799-OBIO01000799.1-metagenomes-genome-assembly--contig:-NODE-799-length-14651-cov-2.8292_pt1 | contig 14651 bp, 9 predicted proteins | sample MGYA00153383_OBIO01 | MGnify analysis MGYA00153383 | reverse complement strand
TGATGGCTTAATGTTATTAGAACTTGAAGAAGGATTAGATTTTAAAATGGTTTATTATAATAGCGATGGCAACGAAAGCAGCATGTGTGGCAATGGCGGACGCTGTATCACAGCCTTTGCCAAGCGTTTAGGCATTATTGAAACGGAAGCAACGTTTATGGCTATCGATGGATTACATGATGCTAAAATAAAAGATGAATTTGTTTCGCTGAAAATGAATGATGTGAAGCACATAGAAACAGGCAAAAATTTTTATTATTTAAATACAGGGTCGCCACATTATGTGAAATTTGTTGATGATATCGATTCGTTGGATGTATTTGCCGAAGGAAAAAATATCAGATACAACGAACGCTTTATGACTGAAGGCACTAACGTTAACTTTATACAAAAAAAAGAACACGAATTAGTAGTGCGCACTTACGAACGAGGGGTAGAAAACGAAACCCTTTCTTGCGGAACAGGGGTTACAGCAGCCGCATTAGTAGCAGCATTAACAGGCAATAGCACTACTAAAAATAATTGTACTATTAAAACGTTAGGTGGCCACTTAAATGTAACTTTTGAAAAAGTTTTAGAAAATAATTTTTATAATATTTGGCTAGAAGGGCCTGCTGTGTTTGTATTTAAAACACATATTATATTTCCCGAATATACTTCTATCTGATAAGATATGAAACTCTCAACTTTACACATTTTATTTTTACTTCAGCTAATTACTATTAATTTATTTTCTCAGCATAAGAATAAATTTAATAAACGTGGGGAACGAACTGGCAAATGGATAATCTTTATAGATGAACAGAAAAAAATAAAATCAATGGAGGGTAAATTCAACAACGGAAAACCTGTTGGGAAAAGTTTGTATTACTCTAACAACGGCATATTAGAGCGTAAAGAAATATGTCGATTTAAAAAAATTAAAACAATTTTTTATTATCCAACCCAAAATATTAAACTAAAAGGTAACGCCCGCATTGACAACCTTGACACATTACATTATTATTTTTACGGAAAATGGAAGAGTTATAATGAACATGGGGAATTAGAAAAAATTTCTATTTATCAAAAGGGAAAACTAATACAAACCAAATACAAAGACAAGGCAATAAAACTTAATGATTCATTGATGCTAACTCTTAATGAAATTGATAAAGAATTTTCAGCACATAATAAACAATTAACTGATAGTATAAACTTAAATACAATAAATAAAAACAAAGTAATTTTATTTAAATCACAACTAAAATTACTTGATAGTATATCATACTCTAAAATTGAATTTATACTTACCAAATTTGGAAATCCTTCTAAGGACATAGTTGGTGAAATGTCATCTATTCCGTTTTTTATTATAAGCTTTGCTCCTATTCAAATTAGAGAACGCTATTTGTCAATATTTGCATTAGCAGCTATTAATAAAGATGTAGAATTAAAATCTTATGCTTTTTATGTTGACAAAATAAAAGTTGCAAAAGGTGAAAAACAAATTTATGGCACCCAATATTATGTAAATCAAAATGATGAACTAATTTACTATCCATCAGAAGATCCAGAAAATCTTAATAAAAAAAGACTGCAAATGGGGCTTGAAAATTAGATTCATAAACTATCTTAAGATTAGCTTCAGAATTAAAATGTACATTTATCATTAATAATGAAAAATCCATTTCCTATTTTATTTCTCTTTTGTTTTTTACACAGTTATGTAAATGCACAAACTGATTTAAGCTTTTATATAAATCAAGCCAAAGAAAACAGCCCTTTAATAAAAGATAATAAAAATCAAAGCGAGGCAAGTAAAGCTGAATTAGAGCGATTAAAGGCATTATACACTAAACCGCAAATAACATTTAATGCTGGCGTTGCAGTATCTCCCATAATTAACAGAGATAATGGCAAAACGCAATTTCAAATTAGCCCAAGTGACGCAACTAATTACACAGGCTATGATATTGCGGCCAGTAACGGTGGTATTTATCAAGGAATGCTAAATGTAAACCAGCCATTATTTAATGCAGGTAAATTAAAAATGGCTTCTGAGCAAGTGTTAGTAGCGAATCAAATTAATTTAAATACTATTAAATTAAGCGAACATGATATTGAAAAAATTGTTGGAGATCAATATATATTATGCCTTCAAGATTTAAAGCAAACAGACTACATCATACAACTTACACAAATAATAAACGAACAAAAAGTAGTCGTTAATAAATTAGCAGAAAATGGTTTACTAAAACAGTCCGATTTGTTACTTGTGTCAATAGAACAACAAACACAACAAAATACCTTAGCTATGTATAAGTCCATATATAGAAGAGACTTGATGGATTTAAACATTTTATGCGGCATTAATGATACGAGTTTGATTGCTATAAATAACCTTGATTTAACTATTAGCTCATCTGTTTCTCAATCAAATTTTACAGAAAAATTTCGTTTGGACAGCCTTAATTTATTAGCAGCTCAAAAAAACTTTGAATTAAAATATAAACCACAATTAAGCGCCTATGCAAATACAGGGCTCAATGGCGTGTATGTACCAACTTTACCAAATCGTTTTGGATTAAGTGGCGGTTTAAATTTTTCTGTATATATTTTTGATGGAAAACAAAAAAGTTTAAATAAGAAAAAAACTGATATATTAATAAAATCAACTCAATCTTATAAATCAAATTTTATAACACAAAATACTATTCGCAAATACAAAATTCTAGCTGAAATATTATCTCTAAATGATCGTATAGTTATTTCAACAAATCAATTAAAAGATTATAAACAATTATTAGAATACTATAAAAAAGAAGTAATAACAGGGCAACAATCGGTTGTAGCCTATATCACAACTATCAAAAATTTGGCGGCATTGCAACGAGATTATGTTCTAATGCAATCGAATAAACTATTATTAATTAACACTTACAATTATTGGAATTGGTAACTATGAAGCATTATTTTTATATCCTTTTATTTTCGGTTTTTTTAATAGCCTGTAAAACCATACCAACAGAAGAAGAAACAAGCATTGCACCAAAATCACCTGTTCAAATATCTTCTATTCGAATTGGCGAAATTGATGATAACCTGTTATTATCAGCAACCACTGTTTATTTGAACCGAAATGTAATTACTGCCGAAATCCCTGCTTTCATTACTAAAGTAAATATACATTTAGGTGATAAAATAATAAAAGGGCAAGTATTATATGAATTACAAACAAAAGAAAGCAAAGCATTAGGGAAACAATCTTTTAATATAGATACCTCCATTACTAATATAGGAATTATAAAAGTTTATGCCCCCGCATCTGGTATCATTAGCACATTTGATAAACAGCAAACGGGTGATTATGTGTTAGAAGGCACACAATTATGCACCATTGCTGAGAGTAATGATTTAGCTTTTCAAATAAATGTTCCTTTCGAGTTTACTCAATTTACAAAAGTAGGGACCCATTGTACAATTACATTACCTGATAATTCGGTGCATACTGCCATTATTACAACTCCATTAAGTGCGATGAATAGCTTGGCGCAAACACAAACGATATTAGCAAAATGTAAAGAATCACTTTTTTTACCTGAAAATTTAATTGTAAAAATTCAAGTCATTAAAAATATGAAAGGCAATAAACAAATTGTTGCAAAGCCTTGCGTATTAAGCGACGAGATGATGCAGGAATTTTGGGTAATGAAATTGATTAATGATTCTACCGCTGTTAAAGTGCCCGTTATTATTGGGAATAAAAATGATAAAGAAATTGAAATAAACTCGCCACAATTCAATAGTAACGACAGAATTATTATTAACGGTAATTATGGTTTGACGGATACAGCTTCTGTAAAAATTACTAAATAAGGATATGTTAAATTCTAAAAACTACTTTCAGATTTTTGCTAAACCAATTATTTTTATTGGCATCCTATTATTAATTGCAGGTGGGTTTTCTTATACCCGAATGCAAACCAATTTATTTCCGGAAGTATTATTTCCGCGTATTACAATATTGGTTGATGCGGGTCAAATACCAGTTGACAGGATGATGATTACAATTACCAAACCCTTAGAAAGTGCAGTAAAACGCGTTAAAGGAGTGACTATTGTAAGAAGTAGTACTGGTAGGGGAACATCAACTATTGATGTATATTTTGAGTGGGGCTTAGACACCTATGCTCAAAAAACACAAATAGAAAGTCGCATCAATGAAATAAAAAATTATTTACCTCCTGGTGTAAACCTTTCCATAGAAGCAATGAATCAATCGTTGTTTCCTGTATACGGATTAACGTTAGAAGGGCCGACACATAGTCAGGTTGCGACGCGCGATGTTGCTAATTTATTATTACGTCCCATTTTTTCTCAAGTAAAAGGTATTTCCAATGTTGTAGTGCGCGGTGGCAAAGCAAAAGATTTTGTTATTATTCCTGATCCTATAAAATTATCTTCTTTAGGATTAAATCCGAACTCACTAATTAACACGTTCAATAATAATAATTTTGTTTTGTCAAATGGATATTTGAATGATTACCGTCGTTTGTATTTATCAATCACGGATACGCGTGTCAATGATATCGATGCTTTAGAAAACATTATTGTAAAAAATGATGGAAGTAGAATTGTAAAATTAAAAGAAGTAGCTAAAATAGAAATACAAGAACAACAAGAGTTTTTAATTATCAATGCCAATGGTAACAATGCTGTATTAGTTGATTTAGTGAAGCAACCTGATGTTAATTTAATTGATTTTTCAAAAGATGCTAATGAAAAATTAGCTGAGGCACGAAAAATATTACCGAAAGGATATGTATTAAAACCCTATTATGATCAAAGTGCTTTTGTAGGAGATAGTATACATAGTGTTATCAAGACTATTTATGAAGGATTATTTTTAGCAATCATCGTCATGATTTTGTTTCTTCGTTCGTGGAGAGCAAGTTTAGTTGTGATGATAACTATACCAATTACATTAGCTTTTACTTTATTGATTTTATATTTAGTTGGGATAACCATCAACATTATGTCACTTGGTGCTATTGCCGCTTCCATAGGCTTAATTATTGATGATGCTATTGTGATTATTGAACAAATTTATCGTGGGCATGAAGACCATCCTGAAAAAGATAAATACACTATTGTAAAAGAAGCAATTAAAGATTTATTCCCCGCCATGATTGGTTCGTCATTAGCAACCATTGTTATTCATTTTCCATTTCGATTAATGAGTGGATTAGCTGGTAGCTTTTTTAAAGAATTATCTGATACAATGCAAATTACGATGATCACATCATTTTTAGTAACTTGGTTATTATTACCTGTATTGCATTTAATGATTGGGTATAAACATAGTTTAAAACCGAAAGATCATAGTGCGGAAAAGGCAATGCATAAATTAAGATGGCTCACCTGGTTTTTTAAAAAACCAATGATTGCTATTATACTAGTTGTCATTCTTGGTATATCAGCCTTTTGGGCTTCAGGTAAATTACAAACAGGTTTTTTACCTGATTTAGATGAAGGAAGTATTGTGTTAGATTATATTTCTCCTGCTGGAACTTCAATTGAAGAAACAGATGCGATGTGTAAAGAAATTGAAAAAATAGTAATTAAACATCCCGATGTAGAATCTTATTCTCGCCGAACTGGCACGCACATGGCATTTAGAGCCGACCCTCCTAATATTGGCGATTATTCTATCCAATTAAAAAAGAATAGAACTAAAACAACAGAAGAAGTTATTAATGAGTTACGAAAAGAAATTGAAGGTACGGTTACAACAATGGAAGAAATTTCGTTTGGACAAAGAATCTCCGATTTATTGGGTGATTTGATGAGTACACCATCTCCTATTCAAATAAAAATATATGGAGATGATTATAAATTATTAAAAATATATGCCAAGCAAGCTGATTCGCTTTTACAACAAATACCAGGTATTGTTGATATTAATAATGGTTTGGTAACTACTGGGCCATCTCTTGTTTTTATGCCTAACCAAGAAAAATTAAGTTTATATAAAATTTCATTAATTGATTTTCAAACACAGCTTACGGCATATACAGGAGGTATTCCATTAGGATTAAATGCTAATATGCCAGTGCCATCCACGGCTCAAGCAGCCATGACGGGAGGTTTACAGTTAGGTCAATTACAAGATGGAGAGCAAATGCGTAGAATATTATTACGCTTTACAAATTATAAAACAAATGATTTAGATAATATTAAAAAGCAATTAATTTTTTTACCAGATGGTACAACACGGCCTTTATCATTTTTTTGCGAGGTTAATATTATTCCTGGAGAAATAGAATACCGAAGAGAAGATTTAAAATCTGCAGTTGTATTAACTACAAGATTAGAAAATCGTGATTTAGGGGGAGCCATTAAAGACATACAAAAAACATTTAAACAAAATTTACCTTTGCCTCAAGGATATAGTATTGTTTATGGCGGCGCGTATGCAGAGCAACAACAGTCGTTTAAAGAGTTATTATTGATTTTATGTATGGCTTCTCTATTAGTATTTGGTGTTCTGTTATTTTTATTTAAAGAATGGTTGGTTTCAATAGCCGTATTATTTATTTCTATTATGGGAATTTCTGGATGTATCCTCGGATTATACATTTGCAATATTCCTTTAAATGTGAGTAGCTATACTGGTATCATCATGATAGTTGGTATTATTGCCGAAAATGCCATATTCACCGTCAATCAATTTAAAGCAAATTTAAAAGAGTCGGGAGATGTTGATTCATCTATTAACTATGCTATTGCTTTACGTATTCGTCCAAAATTAATGACAGCTATAGGAGCCATATTAGCATTAATGCCATTAGCCTTAGGAATTGGATTAGGAGCTCAAATGCAGCAACCTTTGGCAGTAGCCGTTATTGGTGGTTTTACAGCGGGGTTACCATTATTGCTATTAGTATTTCCTAGCTTATTACGATTAATTTATAAAAACTCAAAATAACATCAACATGAAAAAAATTAATTTTATTCTGGCATCAATGGTTGTTGCAACTAATTTTTATGCTCAAGTAGCTTCAACTGAATATAAAATAACAAAAAAAATAAATACAGTTGGAGATAAAGGTTGGGATTATTTAATTGTTGACGAACCTTCACAACGACTATTTGTTTCTCACGGCATAGTTACTCAGGTTGTTGATATAAAAAAAGGAACATTAATAGCAACCATTGAAAACACAAAAGGTGTGCATGGAATTGCCATTGCTAATGATTTAAACAAAGGCTTTATCAGTAATGGAAAAGATACATCAGTAACAATTTTCAATCTCAAAACATTGGAAGTAATAATTAAAACTAAAATTACAGGTGTCAATCCTGATGCCATTTTATACGATGAATTTTCTCATAAAGTATTTGTGTACAATGGACGGACAGATGATGCAACTGTTATTGATGCCAAAACAAATAAAGTAGTAGAAACTATTAAATTAACAGGTAAACCAGAATTTTCGGTTACGGATGGTAAAGGAAAAATATATGTAAACATAGAAGATAAAAATAGCATTACATGTATAAACGCAACAACTTTAAAAGTAGAAGCAAATTGGTCAATCACCCCAGGCGAGGAACCAACAGGGCTTGCTATTGATACAAAAAATCATCGTTTATTCGCTGTTTGCGGAAATAAAATGATGGTGGTTGTAAATTCAGATGATGGAAAAATTATCACTACTATTCCAATTGGAGATGGCTGTGATGGTGTTATTTTTAACGAAGCAAGAAAACATATAATTACTTCAAACGGAGATGGTACGTTAACGGTTATTAAGCAAGAAGATGCAAATAAATATAGTGTTATAGAAACTTTAATTACTCAGAAGGGTGCAAGAACAATCACACTTGATAAAACAACGAATCAACTTTTTTTACCAACAGCAGAGTATGGCGAAACTCCAGCTATTACGGCTGAAAATCCACATCCTCGTCCACCTATTAAACCTAATTCATTTGTAATCTTAGTAGTAGAATAATTATCCTTTTCAATTTGTTTCATAACATTAATATTAGATTGCCAAATAATGTGAAAAGGTGTTTTCTCATTTATAAATATAGCACCTTTATAAAAATTTAAATCTAATCGTTATGAAACATTTAAAAAAAATTCTTTCGAGAGCGACTATTGTTGCCATTCCATTAATCTTTAACAGCTGTGCTATTGTAAGACCAGGGCAAATCGGTATTAAACAAACATTGGGTAAAATAAAAGGTGAACCAATAGTTCAAGGTGTTAAATTTTATAATCCTTTCATTACAAAAATTATAAAAATAAATGTGCGAACGGTAGAATCTTTCAATATACTTCCATTACCAACCAAAGAAGGACTCAGTGTGAAAACAGAAATTAGTTTACTGTATCATGTAAAACCTGAATTAGCAAACGACGTGTATTTAAAATTTGGAACTAACTACGAGGAAGTAATTGTGTTAAGTAATTTTAGAGCAACGGCACGTGAAATTAGTGCGCGTTATTTTGCTAAAGAATTATATGCCACAGAACGAAATAAAGTAGAGAAAGCCATTGCCGATGAATTAAAAACTCATATAGAACAATACGGCTTTATAGTTGATGCTGTATTATTGAAAGACATTGATTTACCCGACCAAATGATACAAGCCATACAGGATAAAGTAAATGCAGAGCAAGCTGTATTAAAAATGGATTTTGTTATTGAAAAACAAAAAAAAGAAGCTGAACGAAAAATTATTGAAGCAGAAGCTATTAAGAAATCGCAAAACATTATCACTGAATCATTATCTGATAAACTATTACAATATAATCAAATTGAAATGTTGAAAAGCTTAATGAATTCGTCTAATTCAAAAATTATCATTACTGATAGTAAATCACCTCAAGTTATTTTAAATCCTGATAAGTAATATATTGACCACTATTCTTTAGATTCACATTCTGAAGAATTATCCTGAAATTATTTTAATGATTAAACCAATTAATTCAAAAAAATATAGTAAATCACTATAGAATTCCTAAAGAATCATTTAGTAATATTGTATCATAAATTTCAAAAACTATAAAACATGAAAACAACCATCATCACAGTAGCCGTTATTGTATTATCAATGAATGCTGCATCAGCACAAAAAGTAAAAGAAGCAGAAGTACCCAAAGCGGTAATCACCTCTTTCCAAACTCACTTTAAAGGAGCTAAAGCCGATGCTTGGGATAAAGAAAAAAATGGCGAATTCGAAGCGGAATTTAAAATGAATAAAGTAGAAATGTCAGCTAATTTTTCTGCTGATGGGAAATTAATGGAAACAGAAGAGGAAATTGCAACTGCAACTTTACCTAAAACAGCTACTGACTATGTAACTAAAAATTATGCGGGAGTTAAAATAGAAGAAGCTGCTAAAATCACAGATTCTACTGGTAAAGTTACCTACGAAGCAGAAGTAAAAAAAGGGAAAGAAGAAATAGAATTATTGTTTGATGCAACTGGAACTTTCATTAAAAAAGTGGTAGAAACAAAAGACGATACTAAAAAAGATTAATCATTAAAATCTTAAATACAAAAGCTCTCAATTTCTTGAGAGCTTTTTTTGTTTTACAAAACTATAAAACCTAATTTTAATTGCCACCCATTCCCGGGGGGTTCAGATTAACATCTTCAGGTGCTCGTTCTTTTTTAAATTCGAGTTTACCAAATTTATACGTTATGTTGATCCCAAACGAACGATACGGTAATTGTCTTAAACTATAGGACGTGAAATCAACACCCGCCAACGTTGTTTTTTGATCAATGTATTTATTAAATGGATTGGTAGCCGTGAAGGCAAAGCTTGCCTTATCATGAAAGAAACGTTTACGTAAAGCAAAATTATAGGTTGTCATAGATGGCATCCTGCCTTGTACATTTAAACGAGCTGAATTAAAATTACCAGCTACTTCAACAAATAATGTTTTTGAAATTTGGAATAATGCACTCGCATTTATTCGATAATTAAAGCCTTCAATATTCTTACCTGGATCAATACTATTATAAATATAACGCTGAAATGCAGCTAAATTTGCACGAAACGTGATTTTAGATTTAATAGGAATAGACGCATTTATATTTAATCCAAAATTATCTTCTTTACCAATATTCTCACGTGAACTAACTGCCACATTGTTATAAATTGAATCTCCAATTTTATATGCCCCGTAATAGCGCGTGTAGGATTGTATATCATAATTATTTCCTCGATAAAATAATGCAACACCAATATTGACGCTTTTTTTAAATGTTTTATTATAGCCTAATTCAATGTTATGCGTTGTTTCTGGCTTCAAATTGGGGTTACCAGTTGTAATGTTTTTTGGATCAGCAGCATTAATGAAAGGATTCAGATCTCGAAAGTCGGGGCGAGAAATACGATACGAATAACTTAATTTTAATAATTGATTGTTTTTAAACTTATGAGAAATAACACCCGAAGGAACAATCATATTGTAAGGATTAATATTAACGCTTCCTACATTTAGGTATGTTGCTTGCGCTTGGGTATATTCATCTCTGCATCCAATTTTAACGTCTAAAAATTTTAATAACTGAAATTTAATAGAAGCATAATATGCGTATACTGAGCGTTTATAGGTTAAAGCAGATGATTGATTTGTATTAAAATTGTAATTATCATTAGCTGTATTTAATAAATACACATCCGATTTACTTTCAATGTTATCAAACACTGCTTTTGCACCAGTTTCAAAAACCACATTTTCTCCAATCGGTTGAACATAATTAACTGCGATGTTTGTTTCTTTACTGGTGCCTGGGTTATTGCCATAAGAACCATTAAAAACAGAATCTGGCGTCACGTATTTTTGGGTTTGATTATAATATGAATAATTATTACTGATAGAGGATGAATACACTACTTCTAGCTCTTGATCTTTTTTATTAAACTTCTTTTTATAATTCAAACTCCAATCGTAAGACCCTGACTTCCCTGTGTTAGTAGCATCAATAGCATTTTGAATATTAGAATAAATATTACCAACGGAGTCATTTAAAATTGATTGCCTATTAGTAATGCCTTTATTATTTGTACTCATATTATTATAGCTAAACGAACCATTCATATTATTTTTATCGTTGATGTCCCAATCAAAATTTAAACCTGATTGATAACCCTGCCTGGTAAAATCACTCGTGCCATCCTGAAGTAACTGTGATGATTGCAAACTTCTAGAACTTTGGGTCGTGCGATTCATCGTATTAATTGTAGTAGAAAGTAATTGTGCATTTCCACTAACAAATGTATTCACGCCAAATTTGTTTTTTCGGGCATTCAAATTCAGTGAGCCGTTTTCTAATCGCGTTCCCGCACTTAACGATACATTCCCATTAATACCTTGTACATCATTTTTCTTTAAAATAATATTAATGATGCCTCCTGTTCCTTCCGCATCATACTTAGCGCCTGGACTAGTAACTACTTCGATGCTTTGTATTTGACTTGCTGGAATGGTTTGTAACACATCTGCAATATTATTTCCGAAAATAGTAGATGGCTTTCCATTAATTAAAAATCGAATACTTGAACTTCCTTGTAACTCAACATTTCCATTGACATCAACCGAAACCTGGGGTACTTTTTTTAGAATATCGAGTGCTACACCTCCTTGTGAAGTCAAGTCTTTATCTGCATTATAGACCATCTTATCAATTTTATATTCTATTAAATTTTGTTCTGCTTCAATAGTAACTTCCTTTAAAGTTGTTTGTCGATTTGCAATCGTAAGATTACCTAAATTAATTTGAGAGTTAGAAGGGGCAATAATTATATTTTCCTTTTTACTTGTTTTATATCCAATAAAATAAATTAATAAATTATAAGTTCCATTTGGAATTTCAGTAAGCTTAAAAAAACCTTTATCATTTGTCGTTGCTCCATTGATTACTTTGCCATCACCTTGTTGTATAAGGCTAACCGTTGCATACTCAATCATATTCCCTGAAATAGAATCTGTAATTTTACCAATTAATACACCTTCACCTGTCACATTTTTTTTATCTGGTTTTTGAGCAAATGCACTAAAACCAATCAGAAAAAATAGCAATATAAATACATGCTTTGAAGTATGAAGATTATCGAAAGATAGCGCGTGTATCATTAAATTTTATCAGGAAAAAATGGTAAATATATAGAAGATTATGAGCTTGTAATCGAATAATAATATAGCAATTTGTTAAAATTAGTTTAATTCAGATTTAAAACAGAATCATAGTTTAACTTTGCAGCATGATAAAACAATTACTAAATAGCTTATTAATATTAGTCTTGATTTTCATCTACGTTCCATGCAAATCGCAAAACGTTGACTCCATCTTTAATAAAGGGAAAGAACAATTTGAAATTGGTAATTATTCGGGCGCTTTAATTTATTTTAATCAAACTATTCGTCTACAAAAAAATCATAAAAAAGTTTATTACATAGCTGGAATAGCAAGTTATAATTTGAAAGATTATAAACAGTCAAAAAAATATTTTAAGCAAGAACTTATTAGTAATCCTAAAAATATAAATGCCTTTATATTCAAGTCTAAATCAAAAGCACAATTAGGAAAAAACAGAAGTGCTCTCAAAGATTTAAAAAAAGCATTAAAGATTGATTCTTCAAACGTACTGGTATTATTGGAAAAATCAAATATACTTTTTACGCAAAAAAAATACACAAAAGCGATTCAAGCTTATTTAAAAGTGAATAGCATATCGCCTAAAACAGAAATCGTGTATTACAAATTAGGCTTTTGCGAGTACTATTTAAACCATAGTACAGATGCTTGTAATTATTGGAGTAAGCTAGAGGATATAGATGATTTTGAAAACTATGAAACGATTATCAAAACATGTAAACTAACCAACTAAAAAATGATTATGAAAAAAAAATTACGCTTATTCGTTTCGAGCTTGATACTATGCTCTACTTTATTGTTAAATGCGCAAACTTATAATTATTACTATGGCAACATTCATAGTCAAACGTCTTATTCGGATGGCAACAAGGACAGTGCGACGTCTTTAATTACAAAGCCCATTCAGGCATTTAATTACGCCAAAAACTCTCAACATATTGATTTTTATGGCATTTCCGACCATAATCACTTAAACGCAGGAATGACATCTGTGAATCATTACCATCAAGGAATAGCAGATGCAATTGCTGCAACTACCAGCACCTTTGTAGCAATGTATGGTTTTGAATGGGGAGTTATCTCTGGCGGTGGACACGTTATTGTTTATGGGTCAGATTCTTTATGGGGATGGGATGCGGGAGTATATGATTTATATGTTGCACAAAATGATTATACAACCATGTGGAAAAAAGTAATGGCGCGTCCAAATACTTTTGCGTATTTGTGTCACCCTGCTACTGGTGATTATGGAAATATTTTATCAACAACAGTTAACCTTAATGCTGATAGCGCAATCATCGGCATTGCTGGCCGAAGCGGACCTGCATTTTCTACAAATACTACTTATTCTAATCCCTCTACAAGTAACTATATTACGCAATATCAAGACGCTTTAAAATATGGCTATCATTTAGGTGTTGGATTAGATCATGACACGCATTACTCTGTATTCGGTCGACAAACGGCTGGTCGTACTGTTGTTCTGGCATCATCATTAACAAAAGCAAATATTTATGATGGATTTAAAAAAATGCGTTTTTATTGCTCAGATGATTGGAACACGAAAGTGAATTTTCAAATATTAAATCAACCAATGGGAAGTATTATGACGCACTCGGGTACTCCTACTTTATCTGTTACTATTACAGATCCAGATGTAGCAGAAACAGTTTCTTCTATTATAGTTTATTATGGCGTTCCTGGAAGCGGAACAACGTGCACAGCATTGACAACAGTAACTGGTACTGCTAATTTAACTTACAATCACGCTGCAGCAACTAATTTAAGTAAGTATTATTATTACCTTGAAATTACACAAGCTGATGGTGATAAAATTTGGACCTCTCCTATTTGGTACAATCGTAATGATGCTGTTGTAAGCTTAGCTCCAGTAGCAAGTTGCTCAACCACAACCACTGCAATTTGCGCTGGCCAATCGGCAACCTTTGCAGACGCATCAACAAACACACCGACAGCGTGGGCTTGGAATGCAGTAGGCGCAATACCTTCAAGCTCATCCGTTCAAAATCCAACATTTACTTACACAGGAGCAGGAACATTTTCTGTAACATTAGTAGCATCAAATTCTGCTGGAAGTAGTGCTATGATTACCAAAACATTAACCATAAAGGCAACGCCAACAGTAAACGTAAACTCTCCGAGTATCTGTAATGGTTCATCAACTGTATTAACGGTTAGTGGCGCCACAAGCTACTCTTGGAGCAGTGGCTCAACTACAACTACTATCTCTGTTGCACCGACAACTACTACAAATTATACAGTGATTGGAACAACGTCAGGTTGCTCAAAAGCAGTTACATCGACTGTTACCGTAAATCCTATTCCATCTTTAACTGTAAACTCATTAACAATTTGCTCTGGTGTTTCAGCTAACCTAATAGCTAGTGGCGCTAACACATACTTATGGAATACTGGCGCTACAGCAAGTTCTATTTCAGTTAGTCCTACTTCATCAACTAATTA
>ENA-OBIO01000794-OBIO01000794.1-metagenomes-genome-assembly--contig:-NODE-794-length-14686-cov-2.91477_pt1 | contig 14686 bp, 8 predicted proteins | sample MGYA00153383_OBIO01 | MGnify analysis MGYA00153383 | reverse complement strand
CCATAACTTGGTCGAGTGTCTTAACTTTTTTAGCGTTTGCGGCATACATGGCTTTTAAGTTTGGTTTTTTTGCACCCAAACCTGAATCAAAACTAGGTTTACCTTCATATTTAAAATTAAGAGACACTGCACAATTACCAATACTTACAAAACCAAATTACACCACTATAAATAAGTTGCTTTCTGTTGAACCTGCAATGGTGACAGTTGAAGGCGGTAATTTTAAAATGGGTAGCAATGAAGATTACGAAAAGCCAGTTCATTCTGTTACGCTAAGTAGCTTTGAAATTGGTAAATACGAAGTAACGCAAGCGCAATGGAAAGCGGTGATGGGAAATAATCCTTCCAATTTTAAAGGCGATGATTTACCAATTGAAAACGTGAGTTGGAATGATGTGCAAGATTTTTTACAAAAATTAAATGCTAAAACAGGGAAAAATTACCGTTTACCTACTGAAGCAGAATGGGAATTTGCAGCACGCGGTGGTGCGAAAAGCAAAATCTATACATACAGTGGAAGCAATTCTGTTGACGATGTTGCATGGCTAAATGATAATTCAAATAATAAAACCCACGCTGTTGGCACAAAACAAGCCAATGAACTCGGCATTTATGATATGAGTGGTAATGTTTGGGAATGGTGCAGCGATTGGTACGATGAAAATTATTACAAAAATAGCCCAACTCAAAATCCTAAAGGACCCAATAATGGTGACACCCGTGTTCTTCGCGGTGGTTCTTGGTTCAATAATTCAAACGGCTGCCGTATTGCTAATCGCGGTAGGTCCGATCTAGCTTTTCGTTACAACTCTATCGGTTTTCGGGTTGCGCGGTACAACTGACCCTTTGCGCTTTTATATCCGCCCGAACGGGCGGTTTAACAATAACGTAGTAAACCCGCGAAGCGGGTCGAAATTTAAAAACCTATTAGGTGGTGGGCAGCTCCTAATAGGTTTTTAAATGCTATGCATTATACAAATTGTTATTTTTAAATAATCTATGCACGCCTCTTAGCGCTAATGATGTAAAACATAGCGCTGAAAGCGCGACAAATATCAGCGACGGGCGCAAGCCCATCGGAAAAAAAGAAAACCGTTCACTACACAATACACATACTATGGGTCAATCCATCACTAAAAACTATTATCATATAGTTTTTAGTACAAAGAATCGTCAACCATTCATCCAAGCACCTTTTGAAAGCACACTTCATGCTTATTTGGGCGGCATTTGCAATCATTTAGATTGTCCACCGATAAAAATTGGTGGTTATTTTGATCATGTACATCTCTTGGTTTTGTTCTCTAAAAAAATCACGCTCGTGAAATTTATGGCTGAACTCAAAGCCAATTCGTCGCGTTGGGCTAAGACACAAGGCGACGAATTAAATAATTTTTATTGGCAAGATGGGTATGGTTCATTTTCCGTGAATCCTTCTGAAGTTGATGTGGTTGTTAAATATATTGCCAATCAACGCGCGCATCATCAAAATAAGACATTTCAAGAGGAGTATAGAGCCATTCTGAAAAAATATAAGATTGATTTTGACGAGCGTTATATTTGGGATTGAATTTGGAAATTATGATTGACGGGCTTGCGCTCGTTTCGATGGGCTTGCGCCCATCGCTGACATCTGTCGCGCTTTCAGCGCTCTTATAGAGTTAAAATGTTGTCCGTTTGTATAGCGTGACGTCTGTCGCGCTTTCAGCACTCTTATAGAGTTAAGATGTTGTCTGTTTTATAGCGTGACGTCTATCGCGCTTTCAGCGCTTTTATAGAGTTAAGATGTTGCCTGTTTGTATAGCGTGATATCTGTCGCGCTTTCAACACTATTTTAAATGTTAAGATGTATCTAAAACACCGTCTGTGCGTTTTAAAATATAGATTTTGATAATTTTTGGGAATTTTTGTTTAAAAAACTTATATTTACCAAAGTTTTATTGATATTTCCTTTCCATTTAAAAGGTCATTCTATGAAAAAACAGTTTTTAATTCTGTTTTCGGTCGTGTTAGGCTGCTCACTTTTTCAAATCAACACAATTTTTTCTCAAAATTGTAATACAGTTTTAGTTGAAAATAGGGTGGTGGGTAATACGCATTTTTTGCGAACAACAGCGACCACGGTGATCTTTCGCGGCGATTACAGTTACGAAATTGAACTATTTAATAATGAAAAGGGTGTGCAAGCGCGCGTCACGTCGCACAACGGCGTAGAATTTAATCAGAACGATGAAATTTCTTTTGTTGATGCTAACAATATTCGCAAAACATATCGCTTCGTTGAAAATAACGAACTCATCAGTGCAAAAACTTACCAAAATACTCTGCAATTGAATATTGAAGCGGTGACGTGGTTAAGTGAGCACGCGCCGAATATTATTTACATCCTCAGCAAAGGCACGTTGGAAATGCGTAAATTCACGCTGCCCGATAATCGCAAAAATGATTTTGTTAGTCTCATAAATTGTTTTGCAACTACTTTAGATCGCCAAAAAACAAAAAGCGTTGCCGTTACGGGCGAATCAACGGGATTTAATGCATCTAATACTGCACCCCGCACTGCTGTTTCTAATTCTTCAAATAATAATTCGCAAGTTGCGCGCGCTGCCGATCAACCGCAAACAGATGAAGAACTTCAAAATTTAAGAAAAGAGTTAGCGACCACGAAAGAACAATTGCGCGCTGAAATTGTAGCCGCGAGAGAACGGGCAGCAAAAGAAAAAGAACAAATCGCTACCGATTTATTACAAACGCGCGCAATGAGCGAACAAAAAAAATCTGATTTAGCAAAAGACATTTTGAATGCGCGCGCAAGAGCGCAAGTGCAAATTGATTCGGCTGTGAAATCGTATTCGGTTGTAATGTCGGAAACGCAAAAGCGCGCAGGCATAGAGAGTGAAAAAATTACGCGCAACGTCGGTGAGATGCGTGCATTGGCGGCGCAAGAAGTTCAGAAAGCGCAATTAGAATCGGCAAAAGAGATTGCGAATGTGCGCGAAAAAGTTGCCACAGAAATAAAAGCGACGCGACAAAAATTAGAAGAAGCGAAACAACAATACGCAGATGAAGTGGCGAGTGCTCGCGAATCGTCGGCATCAGAATTAAATAAAATCAGAGAAGAAACGCAAAAGCGCATGGAAGAAGCGCGCAAAAATGCACTCGTTGTACGCGAACGCACGACGGAAGAAGTCGTTGGCGCACAAAAAACGGCAGCAGATTTAATTCTTAAAACAGAATTAGCTTCCGCAGATACAGTTGCACGGACGCGCGAACGAGCCGTTTTAGAAAAACAAAAAATTCTTTTCGATATGGCAGAGATGCATCGGAAAGCGGCGGAAGAAAAAGCACTCTTCGCACAAAACACTGCGTCGGAGATGGCTGAAATAAAAGAAAATGTTGCTAAACAGCGCGAGCAGTCGGCAGTAGCAGTGACAGAATCGCGCAAAAAAGCGGCTGAAATTATTTTAGAAACGGATAAACGCGTGGAAGAAGAAAAAGTAAAAGCGGTCGTTGCGATTGATTCGGCGCGACAAGTGAATATATTGACCATCAAATCAGAAAAAAATAGAAGCGACTCGACCATACAGAAACAACAATTGCAATTGCAAACTACGGTTGAGCGCGCACGATTCGCAGCAGATAGCGTGCGCACTGCGGGCGCAAAAGAGATTGAAAATACGCAAAAACAAATTACAGAACAGTTGGCTCGCGTGCGAAAAGAAGCACTTGACCAAATAAAATTGGCGCAAACTAAAACGCAAGATTCTAAATTGAATTTAGCAAAAGAGATTACCGAAATTCAAAACACGGAGAAAACAAAAATTGATGCGATTCAGAAAGAGATGGAGCAAAAAATTGCCGAGGCTAAATCGGCTGAAAGTAAAATTATAAATATCTCGGCGCAAGAAATTCAAGATGCTAAAAAACGCGCAGCTATTGAAGTGACGATGGCACGCCAAACGGCTGCCGAAGAAATTTCGAAAGCCAAAACGAATGAAGTAAAAGAATTGCAAGCAACAGCGCAACGATTAGCTGAGACAAAACAAAAAATGCAAGAAAATATTCAAGCTACTATTACTACCGAATCAGATTCAATTCGTTCATTGCGCGAAATATCGCTGCGCGAAAGGCAAAAAATTTCGAGCGATTTAAATACTGCGCGCCAAGCGGCTGCTGATTTAGTAGTGAAATCAACTGAGCAAGCGCAGAAAGAAGTTTTTTCTGTACGCGAACAAGCCGCCGCCGCGTTGAGAGAAATGGAAAAAGCAACCGAAAAAAGGAAAAATGACATTAAAAGAGATTTAGGGGAAACCGAAATGGCAATCAGTGCGCAAAAAGATTCTGTGCGTCGCACTTCTTCGATTGATCTTTCGAAAGCGCGCGAAGAAACCGCACTCAAAATTCAGCAATATAACGATGATGCCGCCGTAGCGCGATTGAAACAACAAAACGAATTGCAACAACTTCAAACAGAACAAAACGAATTAATTTTTAAAACTAAACAAGAAGCCAATGCACAAATCCAAAAAGTAAAAGAAGAAACGGGCGAAGAAATTCGCCGAATGAAAGAAGAAGTTAAAAGACAAGAAGAAATACTTAAAAAAATGAAAGACGAAGCCGATAAGAAATCAGGTAGAAAAGAATAAAAACCCTTCGTTACGGTTGGATTTAGTTTAACGTTTATGTTAAATCCATTGAACAATCCGCGCCAACTCCCGTAAAATTTAATCAAAGCTAAAATTATCAGAAAAAAAAAATGTTAAATTTTTTTCATTCAAGGAAGTAAATTTTTCTAATAAATACTTTTTTTTGAGATTGGCTCTTTATTTTTGCCCCAATGAAGAAAAATTAGTTTAGAAATTTTCTAAATAGCTTCAGTTCCGTAGCATTAGTTTACAATTGTTTGCGCCCTAAATGATTTATGAATAATTTTGTGGTTGTAAGTTTAAAGAAATCATTAACATCAAAATATTATTTTATGAGATCATTTAAGATACTCATTTTAGCAGCATTATTTTTTAGTTCGTTTTCTGCATTTGCTGCTGGTGATCCCGATGCTGGAAAAGCATCTTTTGTAAATAACTGCGCGACGTGTCATAACAAGAACATGAAAGATAAACTCACTGGACCTGCATTGGGTGGTGTTCGTGAGCGTTGGGGTGATGACAAAGCATTATATTCTTGGATTCGCAATAATGCAACTTTGCGTGCTACGGGTTATCCGAGAGCGGTACAGATTTATACCGAATACGGTGGCTCGAACATGACTGTCTTTTCTGCTTTTAAAGATGCTGATATTGATAACTTACTCTCTTACATTGAAGGCGTTGCTAAAGGAACTTATGGTACTCCTAAAAATGCTGTTGTAGGTGCAAAGCTTGCTGGCGGAACTGAAAGTGAGGATAAAGATAATAACTCACTGCTTTACATCATTGGTTTCGCTTTGCTAACAACTTTGGTTGTAGTTCTTTCTAAAGTAACAATAAATTTAAGCAAAGCGGCTGCTGAAAAAAATGGTGAGATTTACACCGATAGAACTTGGACGGATTTCTTAACAAGCAAAGGTGTTATCGGATTTGTAATTTTCTCATTGATTGTTTTGGGCGGTTACACAACCGTAAATAACGCGATTGCTTTAGGGCGTCAACAAACTTACTCACCCGATCAGCCGATTAAATTTTCTCACAAAACACACTCAGGTTTAAATAAAATTGATTGCCAATATTGTCACGATGGTGCGCGCCGCTCTAAACACGGTTTAATTCCTGCAACCAATACTTGTATGAATTGCCACAAAGCAATTAAGGTTGGCTCGCAATACAAAACTGCTGAATTAACTAAAATTTATGCTTCTTCTGGTTGGGATCCGAGTACTGATAAGTACATTGATAACTATAATAACATGAGTGAAGATGAAGTTGCTGCTATTTTCAAAAAATGGATTTCTTCAAAATACCGCGAAGAGCGCAAACTTGATACAACGATTAAAGTATCGAATGACGAAAGAAATTTTGTAGATGCTCAGTGGAACGATATCGCTTCTTCTTTAAAATCGCCTTATAAAGATAAAGTTCAAGGTCCGATTGAGTGGAAACGCATACACAATTTGCCCGATCACGTTTATTTCAATCACGCGCAACACGTTGCTGTTGGTAAAGTAGCTTGTCAAACGTGTCACGGACCAGCGGAAACAATGGTAGTGATGAAACAGTATGCACCACTTTCAATGGGTTGGTGTATCAACTGTCATAGAGAAACCTCAGTGAAGTTTGAAGAGAATGATTATTACAAATCGTACACAAAGTATCACGAAGAAATAAAAAAAGGTACACGCGATAAAGTAACTGTTGAAGATATCGGCGGTTTAGAGTGTCAAAAATGCCACTATTAATTCGTTGTTGGTTGCTCGTTGTTAGTTGTTCGATTACGAGCGATTAACAACGACCAACTATCAACTAACAACTATTAACTATTTTTATGGAATTGAATAACAACGATGCACTTTGGATTAACGTTTCCGATCTAACAGGAGACAGTGCAAGTGTACCGAAAAGTAATACCGAAATTGGTATTGTTGAAAAAGCATTGACAGAAGAAAATTCACCTTTCGCAGCAAATCGTCGTGATTTTTTAAAATTCATGGGTTTTGGTTTAGGTGCAGCAACAGTGGCAGCAAGTTGTGAAATTCCTGTGCGTCGCGCTATACCTTATGTAGTAAAACCCGATACGATTGTACCAGGTGTTGCTAACTATTATGCATCTTCATACGTACAAGGTGGCGAGTATTGCCCAGTTTTAGTAAAAGTACGCGAAGGTCGCCCCATAAAAATTGAAGGCAATGCGCTTTCAAAAGTAACATTAGGTGGAACCTCAGCGCGTGCACAAGCATCGGTTTTAGGTCTATACGATACTTTCCGTATTCAAACACCTGGAAAAATAACCAATGGTAAAGTTGAAAAGAGTAATTGGGCAAGTTTAGATTCGGTTGTTAAGGGTAAATTAAATGTAGGTAGTCGTATTCGTATCATTACGAACACTATCATCAGCCCAACAACTAAGGCTGCCATTGCCGACTTCAAAATAAAATTTCCACAAACACAAGTTATAACGTACGATCCTGTCTCTTCATCGGCTATTTTAATGGCTAATGATATTTGTTACGGTCAAAAAGTTATTCCCGATTATAAATTTGATTTAGCACAAGTTATCGTTTCGTTCGATGCTGATTTCTTAGGTTCATGGATTTCGCCGACAGAATATTCAGCGCAGTATGTCAAGAACCGTGTCATCAACGCCGAAAAGCCAACGATGAGCCAACACTTTCAAGTCGAAAGTCACATGTCGCTCACGGGTTCTAATGCAGATAATAGAATTTTAGTAAAACCGAGCGAGCAAAGTGCAGCTATTGCAACTTTGTATAATTATGTTGCAAGTATTACTGGTGGTGGCAAAACGTATTCCGTTCCTGCCATCAACGCTAAAGCAGACGTTGCGCTTAAAACATTAGCGCAAGTTTTATCAAATAATAAAAATAAATCTCTCATAGTCAGTGGTTCAAACAACGTGAACGATCAAATTATTATTAATTTGATTAATGGAATGTTGGGTGGTATAGATAATACTGTGAGTTTTGCCGAAGTTAATTACTTGCGCCAAGGTGATGATGCTGGGTTACAAAATTGTATTTCCGAAATGGAAAATGGTGGGGTAGATGCCGTTTTTATTTGGGGTGCAAATCCGAGTTACGAATTAGCAAACGCTGATAGATTCACAAATGCTTTGAAAAAAGTAGGCTTGAGTGTGTCATTCAATTTAACCGTTGATGAGACAACAGCAAATTGCCAATATAGCGCGCCGTCGCATCACTTTTTAGAAAGTTGGGGCGATGCTAATCCCAAAGCGGGTCATTACAGTTTAATACAACCAACCATTTCGCCTTTGTTCGATTCGCGTCAGCCAGAAGTGAGTTTACTCACTTGGGCAGAATTAGCACCGCAGACAGAGCAACCGATGTATGATTATTTAGTCAATAACTGGAAGAATAATTTATTTGCAAAACAAAAAGAATTTGCCACTTTCCAACCTTTCTGGGATTTCACTTTGCATAACGGCATTTATGAAACGGGCGAATATGTAGTAAAACAAAATTTTGGTTTCGGTGGAAACATTGAAGCTGCTTTCGCAGGTATTAAAGCACCAGAAACTAATGGCGTTGAAGTTTCTTTTTTTGAAACAGTTAACGTTGGTAACGGACAGTTCGCAAATAATCCTTGGTTGTTAGAAATGCCTGATCCTGTCACGCGTACAGTGTGGGGAAATACTTTAACAGTTCCTGTTAAATTTGACGGCGTGAATGATTTCAGCGCATTCAATAATTTAAAAGATGGTGATAAAGTTGATGTTGAAATTAATGGTAAAAAATATAATTGCGTTGTAACGCGTCAGTTTGGGCAAATGGAAAATACCGTTGCCATTGCACTCGGTTACGGCAGAACGGCTGCGGGCTATTGCAGCAATTACGGAACAAATGTCAATTCAGCTTTACCGATTAATAATGGTTTGCCGCAATATTTTGCGACGAACGTAAAAGTAAGTAACAAAGTCGGCGTTGACGATAAATTTGCTTGCGTACAGTATCACCACACAATGGGTGTTACGGCGTATGGTAAAGAAGAAGGAAAAGAAATCAATGCAGACGAAAAATCACTCGGCTGGAAAGGTTTTCAAGGTTCATTGGTGGATAGAACAATTATTCGTCGTTCAAACTTAACAGATTTACCAAAACTTCTTACAAAATTAGAAGAAGAAAGAACGGAGCACAAAGAAGCGAACGCACAAACATTGTATCGCTCGCATCAAGATAAATACCTGAGTGGTTTGCATTGGGGAATGCACATTGATTTAAACGCTTGCACAGGTTGCGGATCGTGCACGATTGCGTGTATGGCAGAAAATAATGTACCGGTTGTTGGAAAATATGAGGTGCATCGCCACCATGAAATGTCGTGGTTGCGCATAGATCGATACTATTATGGTGCTGTCGAAAATCCGAACGTTGTTTATCAACCAATGATGTGTCAACATTGCGACAATGCACCTTGCGAGAACGTTTGTCCAGTAAATGCAACGAATCACTCGAGCGAAGGTATAAACCAAATGACGTACAACCGTTGTATTGGTACGCGTTATTGCGCGAATAACTGCCCTTACAAAGTGCGTCGTTTCAACTGGCAAGATTACACAACGGCTGATATTTTTCCATGGAATGAGCGTACGTTGAACGGTTCGTCACTTGGTTTTTCAACCGAAATGCCTTACGGTGCAGATAATTTAACGCGTATGGTTTTGAATCCTGACGTGACAGTGCGTTCGCGTGGCGTTATCGAAAAATGTTCTTTCTGTATGCAACGTATTCAAGAAGGTAAGCTTGGAGCGAAACGCGAAAACCGTCAGTTCAGAGACAGCGATGTTAAAACGGCTTGTCAAACAGCTTGTCCGACAGGTGCCATTACTTTCGGTAATAAAAATAACAAAAACAGCGAGTTAAATAAATTGCGTAAATCGGATTTAGTTTACCGCGTTTTAGAAGAAGTTAATACAGAAGCAAACGTTTCTTATTCCGCTAAAATTATTAATAAAATATAGCTTTAAGCCATGAACCATGAGTTATGAGTTGCCCATTTAGAGTACTCATAGCTCATAGCTCAAAGCTCATAGCTCCTTAAAATTAGAAACATGAGTGCAGTAGTATCGTCAATTCGTGAGCCGCTCATCCTTGGCAACAAAACGTACCATCAGATTACGGAGGATATTTGTCGCCCGACAGAAACCGCGCCATCGAAAGAATGGATAATTGGTTTTCTGATTGCATTAGGTGGTTTAAGTACCTACTTATTTTGCGTCGTCTGGACGGTTTGGAACGGTATCGGTTCTTGGAACTTAAACCGTACTATTGGTTGGGGTTGGGATATTACCAACTTCGTTTGGTGGGTTGGTATCGGTCATGCAGGTACGCTCATTTCTGCGATTTTGTTATTGTTCCGTCAAAAATGGAGAACAGGTGTAAACCGTGCAGCAGAAGCGATGACAATTTTCGCCGTTATTTGTGCTGGTCAATTTCCGATTATACATATGGGTCGCGTTTGGATGGCAATATTTATTTTTCCTTATCCGAACACACGTGGTCCATTGTGGCCTAACTTTAACTCGCCATTATTTTGGGACGTTTTTGCGATCTCAACATATTTCACTGTGTCGCTTTTGTTTTGGTACACGGGTTTAGTTCCCGATTTCGCCACCGTTCGCGATAGAGCAACCGGTTGGAGAAAAAGAATGTACACTGGTTTAGCTTTGGGTTGGACTGGCGCTGCCAAACACTGGCAACGTTGGGAATCACTATCGCTCGTTTTAGCCGGTATTTCAACACCGCTCGTACTTTCTGTTCACACTATTGTAAGTTTTGACTTTGCTACTTCTGTCATTCCAGGTTGGCACACAACTATTTTTCCGCCGTATTTTGTTGCGGGTGCAATCTTTTCTGGTTTTGCAATGGTGCTAACGCTCATGCTCATAGTGCGTAAATTATTAAAATTAGAGGATTACATAACAATTGAGCACGTCGAAAGTATGAACAAAGTTATTTTATTAACGGGTTCAATTGTTGGTGTAGCGTATTTAACAGAATTATTTATTTCGTGGTATTCAGGCTATGTTTACGAGCAATTCGCTTTTTATAATCGCGTTTTCGGCATTTACTGGTGGTCGTATTTCGGTATGATGCTTTGCAATGTTGTTTCACCACAATTATTTTGGAGTAAAAAATTGCGTACAAATATTTGGGTGACGTTCTTCATGTCTATCTTCATCAACATTGGTATGTGGTTCGAGCGTTTCGTAATCATTGCAACTACTTTAGCGCGCGATTATTTGCCATCATCTTGGAGTTATTACTCACCTACGTGGGTTGAAATCGGACTATTCATCGGTTCCCTCGGTTTGTTTTTCACTTGTTTTTTAATTTTTACGCGCATTGCGCCCGTGGTTGCTATCGCAGAAATCAAAGCTATTTTAAAAACAATGGGCAACCAATACGTAAAACATAACACAGTTGCTGACCACGCACATCACGACGATCACGCGGTTGTTACTGCTGCGGATGGAAGTGCTGCTGCAAAACATTAAATAGAAGGAAGGTTTATAAAATAATTGTTCTAAAAAAAATTATTAGTATTATCAATCAGCATACAGCTTGAAACTGAAAGTCCAAAGTGGCTCAAAGCTTAAAGCTCAAAGCTCAAAGCTATTAAAAATGAAAGTTTATAATAAAGAAATTTTATACGGATTGTATGACGATGAAACTGATTTACTCAAAGCAGTGACATCGGCTAACAAAAAGCATTTAGGTATTTGGGACGTGTTCACACCGTTTCCAGTGCACGGTTTAGATCCTTTATTGGGTTTAGAAGAATCGCGCTTGCACCAAGCGGGTTTTGTGTATGGTTTTATCGGTACTTGCACTGCGTTCTTATTTATGACGTGGGCATTCGTGAGCGATTGGCCTATCATTTTTGGAAATAAACCTTTTTGGGCAGTGCCGGCATTCATTCCTGTTACTTTCGAATTAACGGTTTTGTTTGCATCGGTAGGTATGGTTGTCACATTTTACACGATTTGTGGAATGGGTTTCGGTGTTCAAAATCCGACGCTTGACGAATCAACAACAGACGATAAGTTTTGTGTGGCTTTTGATGTGAGTGGCGCAACGAATACTGAAATTTCAGATTTAAAATCTTACTTCGCAACAACAGGTGCTTCTAAAGTAGCACAAAAATATATTTAGCTTAAGGAATAGGGAATAAGTAAAAACGAAAACCCTTTTACTTATTTCTTATTACCTAAAGCTTATTCCTTAAAAACAACTAATATGTTTAAGTTCAAGTCAGGCTTATTTATTTTAGCAACTTATATTCTTGTAAGTGCCACATTTACGGCGTGCTCGCCTGCTGGAGGTAACAGCACAGGTCACGAATACATGCCGGATATGGCGCACTCGATTGCAGGAGAAGCTAACGTTATTGATGAGTATTCAACGCATACTTGGAATAAGCAAAGTACACGTACCCTCATTGAGCTGTATGGCAAACCGCGTATGCCTATTAAAGGTACTATTCCGAGAGGTTCGGTAGGCTTAACGGCAACAAGTTTTTCGGATGCAGAATATAAAGAACTTTCTGGACAGAGCAACAGAGGCATATCAACACCAATAAATGGAAACGTGCCGTATTATTACGCCGATTCCGACGATGAACGTATACGCGCAACAAAAGAAATTGCGATGAATCCGTTGCCCATTACGAAAGAGAATTTAGCTAAAGGAAAAGAACTTTGGACGATTTATTGTGGAATTTGTCACGGTACAAAGTGCGCTGGAAATGGTTATTTGGTTAGCGATGAAAATCCGAACGCAAAATATCCTGCGCAACCCGCTAATTTGTTACTTGATACCTTTGCGAATGGAAATAATGGTCGCATATATCACGCCATGATGTACGGTAAAAATGTGATGGGAAATTATGCAGATAAATTGAGTTACACCGAGCGTTGGCAGGTTATTCACTATATTCGCAAATGCCAAGCGGATGACAAGAAAATGCAGTACGATGAAAATCAAAATGCTTTCAGACCATTGCAAGCATTATCAGATTCTGCTTATAAAGCTAATTTAGCAAATCGTGGTACAATAAATAAGTCAGAGAAAAAAGCAACTGGTTTTATAAACAAAACAGAAAAGAAAGTTTCGGATGCAACTAAAAAAACAGTTGAAAAAGGAATAATTACAAGCCGTTAAAAAATACTTTTTAAAGAATTATAGTTTGCGATATTATGAAGCAATTTGTATTTGAGTCGAAACAAAAAACCGTACTACTTGGTGGTATGGCATTGGGTGTAATTTGTTTAGCCACTTCGTATTTTTTCGACGTGACGGGCAGTTCTCACACACGTTTTTGGACTAATCTTCTCCAAAATTCTGTATTCTTCACAGGCATTGCATTTACCATGACGTTTATGCTCGCTGCAACAACAACAGCTTACGCAGGTTGGCACATCGTGTTTAAAAGAATATGGGAAGCCATGTCATTATTTTTGCCAGTAGGTTTAGTCGGATTAATTGTGGTGGGTTTAGGCTCTTACCTACATTGGAACCATTTATATCCTTGGGCTGAAAAAATTGATGCAGTCAAAGATCCTATCTTGGCTGGCAAATCAGGATTTTTAAATTTTGGTTGGTATTCATTATCACTTGGTATTGTGATAGTATGGTATTTTTTTGCACGTTATTTTCGTACAGCTTCATTAAACCAAGCACAAGGACTTACAGATTTAAAATGGTACAATAAATCGCAAATTTGGTCTGCAACGTTTTTACCGATTGCAGGTTTTAGTAGCGCCGCAGCAATTTGGCAATGGACGATGTCGCTCGACGCACATTGGTATTCGACTATGTATGCTTGGTATACAACGGCGAGTTGGTTTGTTAGTGCCATTGCTATAACTGTGTTGATCATACTTTATTTAAAATCAATTGGGCATATGCACTGGGTAACCACTGAAAACCTGCACGATTTGGGTAAATTTTTGTTTGCGTTTTCTATTTTCTGGACATACTTATGGTTCTCGCAATATATGCTTATTTGGTACGCCAATATCGGTGAAGAAACGGTTTACTACCGTCAGCGTATGGGTGAGTTTCCAGTATTGTTTTATGGTAATTTGGTAATGAATTTTGTTTTGCCGTTCATTATTTTAATGCGTAACGACACAAAACGAAAAGTCGGCACTTTAGCATTTTGTTCGATACTAATTCTTTTCGGTCATTGGTGGGATTTTTTCCAGATGACAAAAATTGGACCTTACAAAGTAGCAATGGAGCGTTTACATCCAAAGGAAGGTGAAACCAAAATGGTTGATAAAATGGCTGAAAAAACAAAACCACTTTCACAACTGAGCGCAACACCGCAAAGTGCTGAAATGGCTGCCGCTGAAGTTGTTGCTGAAGCAGAAAAAAAAGCTATGACAGTAGAAAATAAAATGGATGTGGCTGGAACAGAAAAAAGTAATAAAGTCGTAAAACTTGCCGATGCTTCCGAAAAAGTAGAAACGGCTAATGCTGTTGTTGGTTGGGCAGCACCGGGATTAGTAGAAATTGCAGAGCGCGGTAAAGAAGGATATTTTCATTACACGCCAGATACAACCATTGGATTTGGTTTGCCAGGTTTTCCTGAACTCGGAACATTTATAGGTTTCTTATCGCTTTTTATATTTGCTACGTTTTCACAAATGGCTAAAGCACCATTGTTGCCTGAAAATGATCCGTTCATTGAAGAGAGTTTGCACCTTGTATCGTAGAATGAAAATTGTTTAAACAAAAAATAAAATAATTTCAATTTAGAAATATTCTAAAGCAATTATGTTGCACATAAATATTTTATTTAGAAATTAATTAACTATAAATTTGCAAAAAATAAAAATATGACTGCTTTCTTTGTCGTAGCTTGTATTATACTTTTCTTAATCATAGCTGTTCAAGTTGGTAAAATAACGGAGGTTTACGCGCGCATCAAGGGCGAGAAAGTAGCGCAAACATCTTCCAATAATTTCAATGGAATTTTTGGGATGGTTTTTTTGG
>ENA-OBIO01000793-OBIO01000793.1-metagenomes-genome-assembly--contig:-NODE-793-length-14686-cov-8.39061_pt1 | contig 14686 bp, 2 predicted proteins | sample MGYA00153383_OBIO01 | MGnify analysis MGYA00153383 | reverse complement strand
CGGGTAAACAAGCGAAGCTTGTTAACCTTGCCCTTTCAGGGTGAGGGGAAACTTTAGACAAGGTTAACGAGATTTGCTTGTTTACCGGATGAGGTTGTTTAGCCTTTTACAGAAATTATCATAAACTCAATAATAAAAAAAATTATAAATCTTTTAACTTATCAATAATTATGGAAAGTCCTGCTTTTTTTTACACAATCTTTTTATGGTGCCTTCTTTTAAGTATTACTGGATATTCTGTTTATGTAGGATTTGGCCCGCCATCAAAGCAACTTCGTGATCCCTTCGAGGAACATGAAGATTAAACTGATTTTATTTGAAAGCCATATCTAAATACTTTAACTCGAATAAGATTTGAGTTAAATTTAAATATTATCACATAAACAGATTAGACCAAATAAAATATCTTCTAATAAAATCTACTTATTTTTAACATAAAACACGTAGTGTTTTATTTTTATATTACCCCTAAGCTACCAACTTTGTTGGTAGCGAAGTTAGTAAGCTTCGCTTCCATAACTGTACAGAGTAAAATAAAGAACTGCTCAAAGTAGAAATTTAGGGTATTATAAAGGTTCCTAGAGATAGACTAAAGTGTTAGAATAAAATTCTATCAGTAAATTAACCTTCTTATTTACTACTTAGATCAAATTCTTCTACAACCAAATTCTATAATGTATTATTTTAGAAATGTTTCAAATGAAGCTTAAAGCTTATTTATGAGTTGAAGTCTTTGGTCTTCCTTAGTATCGATAAGGTAATTAGAAAAATCTTAAGTTTTATTAGTTTTAGATTAAAATTTTTATCTTCAATCTATAGCGATTGATTTTAGCAGCTTTAATGTATAAACTATGTTATCTTCTCGAATTCCCCCCCCCCGGGGGGTAAACAAGCGAAGCTTATTAACCTTGCCCTTTCAGGGTGAGGGGGGGACCTGGTTTGTACCAAGTACAAACCTTGGTGAACAAGCAAAGCTTGTTAACCTTGCCCCTTCGGGGTGAGGCTTCCCTCCGGGAAACCAAGCGACCAACATAGTTGGTGCCTTGGATAAAACACTTGGTATTTTACTTGAGAAAAATTAAAATGATTTCTAAAATTAATTGTACACTGATATGATAAGCAGGTACACTTTATATTTTGTTATCTTATCTCTAGATTTGTAGTAAATGATTAAAGGATTTATTCTCTCTATTCCAGGAATAAAGTCCGAAATTAAGTTGAACCTTAGGGACAATTTTTTAAAATATTGTTAATAAAAATCTAATGCTAGTACTTATTGAACTGCCCTAGCTTGCTAAAAAACTAAAAATATCTTCTTAATATAAAATATTTTATTACTTTTATTTAACAATACGAGGAGGTTCTCTAAAAAAAATGGCGAAAAAGATAATTCCTAAAGTTCCTACTAATAAAAATGTATAAACTAAAGCTTCCATAAAAATAAAGTTTTCATTGAATTGGCAACAATATTAAAGTAAGAAAATATTCTTAAACTGTAATGTTAATGTTACTTACTATATATCAGCTTATGAGCAAATACATAATTAGTCTCTATTTTTTAAATAAAAACTCAAGTCTCCACTACAATTATGATGTTGGTTCTTACCTATTTGTAAGAACCAATAGGCCAAAGAAATTCTCAAACTTTAAGGTTAAATTTAGGAACCTTTTTTGGAGGTTCCCGTCTAAATAATCTTAAACTGATTGACGTCGAGTAGAAGAATCACCTAATTTTTGGAATGCTCCAAATTCTACTTGCTCATCTAAGTCTACATCAATACCTGCAAAAACATCACGGAAAATTGTTCGTGAACCATGCCAAATATGACCAAAGAAGAATAATAAAGCAAAACATAAATGCCCAAAAGTGAACCAACCACGTGGACTACTTCTAAATACTCCATCAGATTGTAATGTTGCACGATCAAATTCAAAAACCTCACCTAATTGTGCTCGTCGAGCATATTTTTTAACAGTTGCTGGGTCGCTAAAAGTAACTCCGTCTAGTTCTCCACCATAAAAACTAACTGAAACTCCTACTTGCTCAATACTATATTTCGATTCAGCTCGTCGGAATGGCACATCTGCTCGTACTACGCCGTTTTTATCAATTAATAGAACTGGAAATGTTTCGAAAAACGTAGGCATACGACGCACATATAGTTCGTTTGCTTCTTTATCTTTGAAAACAGCATGTCCTAACCAACCTACAGCTATACCATCACCACTATTCATTGCACCAGCTCGAAATAAACCACCTTTTGCGGGGTTATTACCAATATAATCGTAAAAAGCAAGTTTTTCCGGAATTTCTGACCAAGCTTGAGAAAGTGACTTTCCTTCTGACAAACTAGATTGAACTCTTTTTTCAATTTCTTGTTGGAAAAAACCTAAATCCCATTGATAACGAGTCGGTCCAAATAGTTCAATAGGAGTTGCAGCTGATCCGTACCACATTGTTCCAGCAACAATAAAGGCTGCCCAAAAAACTGCCGCGATACTACTTGAAAGAACAGTTTCAATGTTACCCATTCGAAGACCATTATAAAGTCTTTGGGGAGGGCGAACACAAAGATGAAAAAGTCCAGCTAGAACACCTAAAATACCTGCAGCAATATGATGAGCAGGAATTCCGCCTGGGTTATAGGGATCAAATCCTTCTGCTCCCCATGACGGAGCAACGGGTTGAACACTTCCAGTGATACCATAAGGATCAGACACCCAAATACCAGGCCCAAATAAACCAGTGATATGAAATGCCCCAAATCCAAAGCATAAAAGCCCAGAAAGAAATAAATGAATTCCAAAAATTTTTGGAAGATCTAATGCAGGATCACCAGTTCGTGGATCACGGAAAAGTTCAAGATCCCAATAAACCCAATGCCAAATAGATGCAGCAAATAAGGCGCCCGATAATAGAATATGTGAGGCAGCTACACCTTCATAACTCCAAATTCCAGGATTAGTAGCAGTTTCACCACTGATAGTCCAACCACCCCAAGACTGTGTGATACCTAAACGCGTCATGAAGGGCAGAACAAACATACCTTGACGCCACATTGGATTTAGAACTGGATCAGATGGATCAAATACAGCAAGTTCATAAAAAGCCATAGAGCCGGCCCAACCAGCTACAAGCGATGTATGCATTAAATGTACAGAAATTAAACGACCTGGGTCATTTAATACAACTGTATGGACACGAAACCAAGGTAATCCCATAAATATTTTTTATAATATAAAAACTTTTTTACTTTCTTTCTTTTGTATAATTATTTCTAATTATACCATAACTTTATATATATTTTTTCAACCTTTTATAACCTAATTCTCTAAATATTTGACTGAAATAACAAACAAAGTCTTAAACTCAATTAATCTTTGCACCCTTGACGTTGCCTAGAGTTCAATTTATTTCTACTATCAGGAAGACTTAATTTATCTCTTAAATCTATCTAATATTATTATGAACTAAATTTATAAAAATATCATTAGTTCTTCTAGTAAAGCTAGTACTAAATTTTAATATTTATAAAAAAATTTGCGCGTAAAGTAATTATTTATAATATGCAAGATATATCTTTACTAAATAAGCTAAGTGGCACTTCCTAAATAGAGTTTACCACCAAATTTCCTCTTTTAGGAAAAGAATAGATTACTTTTAATCGTACTAGAATACGAAAGGAAACTCTACAATTCTATCGCTGATGTGAAAAAGTAAGAGGCGGGCTTGATTTTATCTTAATAAATTGATAGAATACGTTACTAAGTCCAGTATTCTGTAATTTCAAAACTAAAATCATGCCAGGACGTAAAAGTAGCAACATTAAAGGTTATTTGAGATAGCCAGAGCTACTGGGCCTTTACTAAAATAAAACAATTCTAAATTATTGTTAATGTATTTAGATTTTACAATAAAAACAAAATATTAATCTCGTCTTTCTAATGTAAAAGACTGTTGTAAAAAAATATGGATAAAATAAAAAAAATCAACGTTCCCTACACTATAAACTCTATTTGTAATAAAGTGTTTCAATTACGAACAGAATTTATAGTAAAGTGTCACCTTTCAGATAAAACCTCAACTTAAATGTAGCATTTTTGATGCTAATTATAGTTTTGTCCAAATCGCAAACCCCTGGTTTGTGATAAAGGTTCCCGTGAGGGAAAGCCTCACCCCTAACTCTTTCAGAGTAAGGTGAACAAGCTTCGCTTGTTTATCGAAGGGGCAAGGTGAACAAGCAAAGCTTGTTCACCAAGGTTTGTATTTCGTACAAACTAGGTTTTTCTTACCAGGGGGAAATCTCGGAACAAAATTTTTGAAGAGTAAGTAAATAACCTTGTCTTCTACCAGTCAAAATTATTTATTCAAGAGGTAAGGTTAACCTTACCCTTTCAGGGTGAGAAACACTTCTAGATAAAAATTTAACTTTGAAGAAGATAAGGCTATTTCTCAAGAAGGTCAGATTAATAAGCTTCGCCTGTTTATCAAAGTTTATACTTTGTACAAACCCTGGTGAACAAGCTTTGCTTGTTCACCTTGCCCCTTCAGGGTGAGGCTTCCCCGAAGATTTTATCTGGAAGGTAAAACTTTATGTTTTATTTCAATAAAACATTTATTAACGTGGTTGCGATCCAAAGTTTGTACAAAGTACAAACCTTGGCTTCCCCGAAGGCTTCGTCTGAAAGACGAACCTTTGTTACAAGCGAAGCTTGTAATTTAGGGAACCTTCATCACAAACCTCTGATTTGTGATTTAGACAACACTTTACTAAAAACAAAGTTTTTAATTTAGAAAACTTCGATCGCGCCTCGGAACCTTTATCACAAACCTCTGATTTGTGATTTAGACAACACTTTATTAAAAAATCCGTTTTTAATTTAGAGGAAGTAATACCGTTAGTATCCACATTAGGAATCAGAGGTTATCTATTCTGAGAGGAATATATATGCTTTGTAATTTATATAAACTCTGGATATAGTATTCAAGTAGGGTTAACGACCTTAATTATAACTTGGAAAGAGTAAGGTTAATAAGTTTTACTTATTTACTCAGGGAGTCTGATTGTTTAGCTTAGTCAGCATTCAAAATGCTAACTAAAGTGTTATGCTACGTATGAAGCCTGGCTCTTAACTGATAAGGTTGACAGGTAGAGTTCTCTTCCAAGCCACTAACTGTATTAATGTTAAGTTTAATATTCTGTGAATGTGTCTAGAGGTTTCTCCCAAGAAGAATAAACCTAGTTTAGATTTCGTACGAGTTTTAGAGAAAACTTTAGTTAAAGCTTTGCTTTAAATTTCGAAAACGTTATTTATTTATCCGGGGCTTTTCTATCTATGGTTTCAAATGTGGACTGATCGTCACTTGATTGTTTGAAAGCAAAAATTTCTATAGAAAGTTTAGATAAAAATTTTTATAAATATATTACAAATGGATTCTTAAAAATTGTACTAGGGTTATAATTAGATATGACACCCCGTAACTATATACCTAGAGCCCTAAACCTAGAACTATATTTATGAAGGACAGAAATTAACCAACATAACTCTTAATTTAGTTAAGGTTTAAATTTAAAGTGAATACTTAAAGTAAATATTTGAATAATACTTCTTATTAAGACCAACGTACTAATTACACACTTATAGTAAATAAAACTACAATACTAAGTTATCACTTTATAGATCAGAAAAATTTTAGGCGGCACCCAGGGTCGAACTGGGGATCACGGATTTGCAATCCGATGCCTTACCACTTGGCTACACCGCCTTACTAAAATAATTATAGTATTATTATATCATATTTTTAAAAGTATATCTACAAATTAATCTAAAGTCCTAGTAAATTTGAGTGAAAATAACTGTTAAATCCTATTATAATAAGAAATTACCTACTTAGTTTTATCATTTAGGCACATAAAACGTCCAAGTATGGTTGATTAGGTAACTTTTTCCAATTTACTATTTTAAATCATGAAATACTCTATAAGTTATGCTTATTAGCTAACTTTAGTATTTTATTATAGAAGAGGTCCCTGTTATAAATTAAAAGTTTATGATTTATAATTGACCAATTAGCTAATTAGGAATTGGACAATTTATAATAAAATACTACTCAGAGAGCACAGTATTTACTTAGACTCTCTTCTAACCCTAGAAGGATTTATCTGAGAGGTAAGACTTTATATTTTATCTAAAGATAAAATATTTAGGCAAAGTCTTGTTTGGAAGTGTCTACCAAATTTTGTCTGACATTGTCCCGTAATTTAACTAGTAGCTTAAGTTCCTTAAAAGTGGATTTTTGTACTTCTCCCAGGGGGGGCCTGGTTTGTACTTTCAGGAAACCTTTATCACAAATCTCTTATTTGTGATTTAGAGAGAAGTTTATTAAAAACGAAGTTTTTAACTTAGAAACGTGGTTTCGATATTGGATCGCGGCTCGAAAACTTCTGTATTTTTAATTAAGCAGATAAAATAAAATAGGTAGTATTTTCTCGTTGAAAACGCTTTTAAGAATTTAGAAAATACATGAAACAAATCATATTCGATATAATTTTTTATTTAAGATTAACTAGATTCATTTAAAATAAAAGTGGAGCAAAAAAAAATGTCATTCTCTTCATTACGAGTTTCTTATTTTATACCTGATTTTGTAGAGATTCAACGTAAAAGCTTTTTAGATCTATTAGACAAAGGTTTAATTCAAGAATTATATAAACGAAATCCAATCACTAATATTACACAAAATTTAGAACTTATCTTCTATCCTGAATATTATAAACTAAATCCGCCAGATTGGACACCTAAAGAAGCTATCTTAAAATCTAAAACCTATGCTTGTCGATTATATGTTCCTATCCAATTAACAAATAAAGCAACTAAAGAAATTAAAGTACAGTGGGTTCTTCTTGGTAATTTACCATTAATGACAAAACGAGGTCATTTCATACTGAATGGTTCACCTAGAGTTATTGTTAACCAGATGGTTAGAAGTCCAGGAATTTACTATCAAGAAGTTTTTGATAAAAACAAAGTACGTACGTATTATGCAGATTTAATTTCTCATCGTGGTGCTTGGTTGCGATTAGAAACAGATAAAAAGCGAAAAGTGTGGGCCCGGATGAAAAAAACACCAAAAGTGTCTATACTAGTTTTTCTTCAAGCATTAGGTTTAAGTAAGGAGAAAATTTTCCAATCTATTAATTATTCTAATTTCTTAAAATTTTCTTTTTTAAAAGAAGATCATCCAAGTTCAAGCGATCAAGCATTACGGAGTCTTTATTTTAAAATACACCCAAAAAAAGACGAATCAGAAATTACGCCGAATTTAGGTCAAAAGTTTTTATTAAGAAAATTTTTTAATTCCCGCACTTATGATTTAAGTCAATTAGGGCGTATGCAATTAAATAAAAAGCTAGGTCTATCAATTCCCTTGAGTAAATCTATATTAACAGAACAAGATATTTTATTTGCTACTGATTATTTAATTAAACTCGAGTATGGGCTTGGTACACTTGATGATATTGATGATTTAAAAAACCGACGAGTTCGCGCATCTGGGGAATTAATCCAAAATCAATTGGGCACTGGGTTTATTAGATTAGAAAAGATGATTCGAGAAAAATTGAAAAAACCTCGTAAGAAATTGACTGTGCGTAATTTAATTACGACTAAGCCAGTTAACGGGGCTTTAAGAGAGTTTTTTGGGTCGAGTCAGCTTTCACAATTTATGGATCAAACAAATCCTCTAGCGGAACTAACTCATAAAAGACGTTTAAGTTCTTTAGGACCAGGTGGTATAAGTCGAGAAACAGCTGGTATGGCAGTCAGAGGAATCCACCCAAGTCATTATGGTCGAATATGTCCTATTGAAACACCAGAAGGACCTAATGCGGGGCTGGTTAATTCGTTAACAACGCACGCAAAAGTTAACTCTGGAGGATTTATAGAAACACCATTCTATAGTGTTTATAAAGGTCAAATTCAAACATCTACTGGCCCTATTTTTTTCTCTGCCGCTCGGGAAGATAATGTAACGATCGCTCCAGGTGATTTAAAATCAAGTCAATTAGACTTTCTACCAGAAGGTACTGTTCCAGTCAGAGCCACTAAAGAATTTAAAAAAATAATCCGGAATGAGGTTGAGTATATTTCCATATCTCCTATTCAAATGATCTCGATAGCAACTTCATTAATTCCATTTCTCGAACACGATGATGCAAACCGAGCTCTTATGGGATCAAATATGCAACGCCAAGCTGTTCCTCTAATTGCGCCCGAACGGCCCATAGTTGGAACAGGATTAGAAGGACGTGTTACGGCCGATTCTGGACATGCTATTCAATCAAGGACAAGTGGCTTTGTATCTTATGTTAGTGGCGAAAAAATTATTATAAAAAATTGTATAGAACCAACTCTGCAAAGAAAGTCTGTATCTTCTCAAATATTAAAGTTTCCGAAGCGGGATCCAAGTTTTCCCCGGGGGGAAAAACCTGGGTTTGTACAAAGTACAAACTTTGGATCGCAACCACGTTTCCGCCTGGCGAAAACCTCAACTACAGCTTCCTTGAGTAAACAAGTGAAGGTTATTAACCTTGTCCCTTCAGGGTTAGGAGGGAGTAACCCAGTTAGTAGTAAGGTTAACAATAACTCTCTTTTTCAGGGGGTCCGACTGTTTACCCCAAGAGATATGCAAGTAAACCTTGATAACCTTCCTACTAATCAAGTTCGTAGCTTAGGCAAAAACCTAGTGTCTACTTCGTACAGACCTTGGAAAACAGAGTCTTCTGCACTCATCCAGACTTCCCCCCTCCGAGGAGAACTTGTGCATTCTTCTAATGACCAATTGCTTGCTTTTAATCGTTTTCAAAATAATAAGAATGCAAAATCACAATACAATTTAAGTCCGGGAAGTCTAAAAGTAAATACATCCCCACTAAAAACTGATATTCTATTAAAAAAATCCTCAGTTTTACAAATTTTTTTTAGTTGTATTGGACGAGAATTCAACGAAATACATTTCGCTAAATATAGAAAATCTAACCAAAAAGAACTATTTAATAAGAAAAATAAAATAGTTCCAGTTTTAAGAAATTCTAAACAAAGTCCATCATTTAACTTCTTAACTATTAAAGATTTAACGATAAATCAACTTACGAAAAAAGTTTATTTTAGTACAAGAATTAACCCAACCCAACCACTCAGTTATAATCATAATAATTATCAAGATAATACTACGAAGGGATCATTTATTCTAGAAAAAGTAGAAAAAATAAATTTCCCAAATTACTCTCTTCCCACTATTTCTGCACATTCTATTTTCTCCAAAGTTCAGAAGCCGCTCCCCAGATCTGACTGGAATTTCGGGATATATATTGGAAAAACATTCAGAGATAAAGTAAATCAAGACAGATTGCAAGAAAAAACTATATTAAATTTAAGACTTCGTGATAAGAATGTCTCAAAACAGCAACGTTCTTTTAAGCAAAGTGCTTTTAACTATTATACGAAAAAAACTTTCTTAATAAAAAAGAATATTTTAAAATTGGACTCTACTAATAAATTTAATTGGTTTTATTTTATCTCTTTATATTTACTAGAGAATAAAAGCTCTTCTAATAATATTTTGGATAGAATGTCCAAAGTTTACGCAGAGCATAAACAAGATTTCCCGGTAGGTTTTCCTCTCCTAGGGGTTTCGTCTTTCAGACGAAACTTTATTAAAAACTTCGTTTTTAATTTAGAAACTGTTGCCTGGAAAACTTTATCTAACTTATCCTGTCCTCAAGTACAAGGTTGGAATAAGTCTTATAGATTACCCAAATTGGATTTCTTAGACATATCACCTTATAGCTTTAAAACTATAGGATATTTATCATATCTAGAGTATTTTACTAATTTAGAACTACCTTTTTTATTAGCTAATGACCAGACCTCTTTGCCTAATATAGGTCAAAGGTTTGTACAAAGTACAAACCAGGTTTACTCCCCTCAATTAAAAACAAAGTTTTTAACAAAGTCTCGTCTTGCAGACAAAGCCTGGGGTAAACAACCTCCAATTATTAACCCTACTAATAACGCAGTTAGCAGTTTATCTTCACTTTCAGACAAATCCTTTAGACCTCAATTAAAACCCTTAACTACAAACTCTTCAACTCAGGAAATAAGTCTAAATAATACTAATAAGTTTAATATAGAAAAAAACTTTAGTCTATCTTCTATAGATTATCCTCTTGCAGAATATCAGCGGTCTAATCAAGATACATGTGTAGCTCAACGACCAATTGTTCATGAAGGAGACTGGATTCAGAGAGGTGATTTATTAGCGGATGGAACAGCGAGTGTTGGGGGTGAGTTAGCCTTAGGTAAGACCATTTTAGTAGCTTATATGCCGTGGGAGGGATATAATTTTGAAGATGCTATTTTAATTAGTGAAAGGCTTATTTATAATGACCTCTATACTTCAATTCATATTGAAAGATATGAAATTGAAATTCGTGATACAAAATTTGGTGTGGAGCAAATAACAAATGAGATTCCCGAAATCGATGTTTCTGAAATGTTACATTTAGATACTAGAGGAATCGCTAAACTTGGAAGCTGGATAAAAGAAGGAGATATTCTTGTTGGAAAAATAACACCAATTCAAAAAAAATCCCTTTCACCACATGAAAAATTATTATATGACATCGTGAAAAAAGAAATTCCTACGACACGAGACACATCTTTACGGGTGCCAAAAAATGTTCATGGGCGAGTAATTAATATTCAAATTTTGGAAACAGAAAATATACCAACTGAAATAGATTTTGAAGGACCTGGTCGTGTACATATCTATATCGCAGAAAAGCGAAAAATTCAGGTTGGAGATAAAATGGCTGGGCGTCATGGTAATAAAGGAATTATTTCTAAAATTTTACCAAGACAAGATATGCCATATTTACCTGATGGGACACCCATTGATATGGTATTAAATCCATTAGGTGTTCCTTCTCGAATGAACGTCGGTCAGATTTTTGAATGTTTACTTGGTTTAGCTGGTAAGCAATTAGATCAACAATTTAAAATTATTCCTTTTGATGAAATTCATGGTCCCGAAGCTTCGAGAAGTTTAGTATATTCTAAATTATTTGAAGCAAGAATGAAAACTGGACAAAAATGGTTATTTGATCCTAATTTTGCTGGAAAAACAAAACTTTTCGATGGTCGTACCGGAGAATCTTTTGATCAGGCCGTAACTGTTGGTCAAGCTTATATGCTAAAACTAGTTCATCTAGTTGACGAAAAAATTCATGCTCGTTCTACTGGACCATATTCATTAGTTACTCAACAGCCTCTCCGTGGAAGATCTAAGCAAGGTGGACAACGACTTGGGGAAATGGAAGTTTGGGCACTAGAAGGCTTCGGCGCAGCTTATACTCTTCAAGAATTATTAACAGTGAAATCTGATGATATGAAAGGGCGACATCAAGTTATGGATGCTATTTTAAATAATCGTCCCATTTCCTTAGGTACACCAGAATCTTTTAAGGTTTTAATACGTGAACTTCAATCGTTATGTTTAGATGTCGGGGTATTCACTATTCAATCACCTGGGCCTCGAAGACTAATAGATGTAATGACACTTGCTTAGTTTTAACCTATGAATTTTTTTCGTATTAAAACTGGTTGTTCTACAGAGAGCTCTATTAATTAAAACTAATTGAAGAAATTGGACTAAGATTAATAGCAAAACTTTTATAAAGCTTTACTTCTAAGAAGTTATAAGATTATGGGTTTTGGTAATTCTTAACAAAGCTTTACTTGCCTCTGCTTTTATTATAGTTTGTGATAAATGTTCGAGGCGCGATAGAAGATTTTTTTTATAAAGTTTCTAAATTAAAAACAAAGTTTTTAATAAAGTGTCGTCTTTCAGACGAAACCCCCGGTAAACAAGCGAAGCTTATTAACCTTGCCCTTTCAGGGTGAGGGGGAAAAAACCTGGTTTGTACAAAGTATAAACCTTGGTAAATAAGCTTCGCTTGTTAACCTTGCCCTAAATTATAAGCTTTGCTTGTAACAAAGGTTCGTCTTTCAGACGAAGCCTTCGGTAAACAAGCGAAGCTTGTTAACCTTACTCTGAAAGTTCCCCCCGGGGGGGGAAACCTTGGTTTGTACAAAGTACAAACTTTGGAGTTAGGGGTGAGGATCGCAACCACGTTTCTAAATTAAAAACTTTGTTTTTAATAAACTGTCCTTCTTCAGAGAAATCCGCTTCGCGGAAACCTCAATCTACTTTTGTCGCTACCGTAACAAGGTAGCGAAAAGAGCAATGTTAATGACCTTTAGTTGTTTACCCATCTTATCTCGCAAAAGCCTTATCACTATACCTCTTATTGGCTAGCAATGGTCAATACGAATCGTGTAGCAACCTGAATTTTACCCTCCCTACGGGGTACGCAAGCAAAGCTTGCCAATCTTGCTACCAACTTTATTGGTAGCTTAAGAATAATATTAGAATAAAATTTGTTGCTATTGGTTTACAGCATTATTTGAGTCCAACTCGTTTTACCCAACTAATTTGAAAAGCGTCAATTATAAATGAAGCTTTTATTAGCTCATAAAGTGATTCAAGTTTTGTATTTAGGATAGAAACTTAAATAAGTTTCTCTTCTTTTAAATAATAAAAAATTATACTTATAAAAAATTTTACTGCTATAATTTAAATTCAGTGATCTTTATGAATACAGAAAATACAAGCAAGACTACTAAAGTAGAATCTATTAGAGTTGGTTTAGCGACGCCTCAACGTATTAAAAAATGGGCAAAACGAACTTTACCAAATGGTAAAATTGTGGGACAAGTAACAAGCCCACAAACTGTTAATTATAAAACATTAAAACCAGAAAAGGATGGTCTATTTTGTGAACGGATTTTTGGTCCTGTAAAAGATTTTGAATGCTCTTGTGGCCGAAAAAAAAATAAAACTCAGCAGCAATTTTGTCCAGATTGCGATGTTGAATTCACTTCGGCTCGAGTTCGAAGATATCGTCTTGGATATATTCAACTGGCTTCTCCCGTAACTCATGTTTGGTATTTAAAAGGAAGACCCAGTTATATCTCTATTCTTTTGGAAATGCGACGAAAAAAAGTAGAAGCGATCACTTATTGTACAGAAACGACTAATATTTCAGGAATCAATTTTTCAGATTTATATACTGATAAACCAGTACTAAATTTAAACAAGTTCAGTAATTCCCAAAATACTGAAATTCCTTATCGTTCTACACCTTTTGATCTTAATAACTCGAAACAATCCCTAAAGTTACATGGAAAAGAAAACAAGGAATTTCTTCATGAAGATTTAAGTGACAAACCAAAGAGTTCAGAAACAATAAATTACGGTATAACAAAACTGAGCCCAAAACAACAAATAAATAACTATTATACGGTTTGCCAAACCGCCTCTTGGGAAACTCAATTTCATTTAAATCAGTTTTCATATTATATGTCTGCTTCCTTTGGAGTAGATGATATCCCGATACCTGCTTATTTTGATCGAATAAAAGATCAATTTATGCTTTTAAATAATATCTATATAAATCCTACTCAGTTTGATATACCTCTAACTGGTGCTGAAGCAATTCGTTCTTTTCTTAAAAATTTAGATCTTTATCCCTTAGACAGGCAAATTAGAGTAGAGCTCTTTGAATTAAATGAAGAAATTCATGAATTTGAAAACCTCAATTTTCTATTTCTCAGTGAACGACGACGATTACAATTGTTACTTCGTCTAAGAGCTAAAAAATTAAGACGATTAAAACTAGTACGGCATTTTCGACGAAAAAAAAATCGACCTGAGTCGATGATTTTATCAGTTCTTCCAGTTCTTCCTCCTGATTTGCGTCCAATTATTCAATTAGACGGCGATCAAGTAGCAGTCTCTGATTTAAATAAACTTTATCAAAAAGTTATATTTCGGAATAATAGAATGAAACGCCATCAGAAGAGCAATTCTTCTAATAAGTCCGATGAAATTAAGTACGCACAAAGACTATTGCAAGAAGCCGTTGATGCCTTAATAGAAAACGGGAAAGGTGGGGCAGATCCAATTTGTGCTTCAAATGATCGTCCTTTAAAATCTTTATCTGACATGCTAAAGGGTAAGAAAGGCCGTTTTAGACAAAATTTATTAGGTAAACGTGTAGACTATTCTGGTCGTTCAGTTATTGTTGTCGGGCCTAAATTAAAAATTCACGAATGTGGAATCCCAAAAGAAATGGCTGTTGAACTATTCCAGCCTTTTTTAATTCGAAGGTTGATGACAACGAAAATTGTACGTACAATTGTAAGTGCAAAACGGTTGATTCAAAGAAAAGATCCAATAATTTGGGAGATATTGCAACAAGTATTACAAAATCATCCAGTTTTACTAAATAGAGCTCCAACACTTCATCGTCTTGGTATACAAGCATTTCAACCAAAGTTAGTCAATGGTAGAGCTATCCTTTTACACCCATTAGTATGTCCTGCTTTTAATGCCGATTTTGATGGTGATCAAATGGCAGTTCATGTTCCTTTATCATTTCAAGCGCGGGCCGAAGCTTGGAAATTAATGTGGTCTCGAAATAACCTATTATCACCAGCAACCGGCCAACCAATTCTTATACCAAGTCAAGATATGGTATTAGGTTGTTATTACTTAACAACT
>ENA-OBIO01000791-OBIO01000791.1-metagenomes-genome-assembly--contig:-NODE-791-length-14746-cov-9.72493_pt1 | contig 14746 bp, 21 predicted proteins | sample MGYA00153383_OBIO01 | MGnify analysis MGYA00153383 | reverse complement strand
CCTACAGGTTCAACTCTAAGTTCAAATGATTTATTTATAATAAATCAAAATGGTATTGATAAAGTTGTTCCTTTTAGTACATTAACTTCACTTATATCAGGTACAACTACTAGTACTACTACAGGTGGAACATATAATGGAACATTACTTACTTTAAATAAAAGTGATAATAGTAATATTGTTATTACTGGTATAACAGATACTTATAGTACAGGTGGAACACTTTCTACTGGTGGTACACTTACATTAATAAATAATAAAGGTCAACAATTTAATGTTAATGGTTTTAATCAATCAATTAATACTCCACAAATAAACAATACACTAGTAGTATCTGGTGATACATTACAAATTATTGCTGAAAAAGCACAATCTCAGATTAACTACTTACTATCGGCACAAAGCATACCAATGCTATTGACAGGTGTTCCTCTGCTTGCTCCTACTACATTTGCAACAGGCGCTATAGTTGCGTATGATGAAAACTACGGATATATTTATCAACCAACGGTTGGCGCACTTTCTTCGATTGAATTGAGTAGTATGACTTTTGGAGTTGTTCAATATGTTGCGATAGGCGTACATTCAGACGGTAACATGTTATTTATTTGTCTTGCGGGTCCTCATTGCGGAACTATAGGAAAAATGGCAACAGATGGATCTTCTTCATTTCCTTATGCAACAAGATTTCCCTCAACACCTTTTTCAACAACCAACCCAACAGCCAATCTCCTTAAAGTAACATACATGCCCAATGGCGACCTAACGGTTGGATACACGCTCCCCGATAATTTAAACTTTACAAACTGGGGAACTTGGTCAGCCGCACAACTTGCAGGTGATGGAATAACAATAGCAAGTAAGAAAATGGGCGTGGTCTACTTTTCTAGCGGAATGTTTATTACAGAATTTGTAACACTTACAGGAGCTAATGTGTACGTATCACAAAGATTTAGAACAGTACCAGTGAATACTGTTTTGAATCGAATCTATCCATACATGAACAAGAGAGTTGCATTAATGGGGGATAGTATCACAGCAGAGACAGCAACAACACCTGGAGCATATACCGTTCCGATAAAAAATAAATTATTATCTGGAACGCCAAGCAATTTGGCATCAGCTGGAGGGCTGTCATTAGGTTATGCCGCAGGTGCAACAGGAACAATGTCTTCGGATTCTTATATTCAATATGCTGTGTCATTTAACCCCGACGTTTTTATCCTAATGGGAATGATGAACGATTTCTTTTTTGGAGCTCAACCAGGAGATATAACTAATATTCCTAGTAATACAGCTAATCCAGATTCAGGAACTACAGCGACAACCATAGGCGGTTTGCGAAAAATAATACTCGCCTTAAAATCAAGGTTTCCAGCTATCAAATTATTTATATGCACATCAAACCCGAAAGCAGCAAACTCTACTCCGAATTCCGCAGGATTTAATCAGAAAAAATATGCGGATGTAATGGTCGCTGTTTGTCAATTTTATTCAATTCCGTGCATAGATTTATTTAGTACATTAAACTGGACAAGTATTGCCGGAATAGATATTGTCATTAACTACTTCACGACAGACGGTATCCATCCAAAGGCTGGCGTTGGTTATGAAGACATTACAGATAGACAATGCAAATACATTAACGGGCATTAAATAATAAATTTAATCATGGTAGTACAATAAATTCAAATCTAACTACGAAAAAAACCAACGTATGATAATGGAGTTTATCGTGTATGGGGAAAACCTAAAATTGATAAGATATGATTAATGTAAAGAATCAGATATTATATCTGCCCATTAATGATTGTACCTGTAAATATAACACTATTTAATATATAAAATACTACTTAACCAAATGTAGTATAAAAAGATACATTTGGTTAAGTATATTAAAAACATCCTTTAAAAAATTCATTATATGACACTTTATCAATATCTTCAGGTTTTATATTATATCTAAATAAATCTACTAGATTATCAATTAATAATCTTTCTTTTTCATTTAATAATGAAAAATTATAAGCAATATATGATAATTCATAACATTCTCGAATTATAGGTTTATAGTATTCTATTTCTTCATATGTAAATAGTAAATCACCAAAACGATGATTACATTCCTGTTTAAAATCCATTTCTACAAGAATTTTTTGTAATTTACTATAAGTAGGATTACATGGAGAAAAAACTTCTTCACTTGTTAAAAACAATGCTACACGAGTAGATTTAAATTTAATAATATTCTTATACATAATTTTACTTTCTTAATACAAATATAATCTATTTTTTTGTAACTTTTATAATATTTTTACGTATAATTGTTAAAATATATAAACAATACTATGAAAACCCCTAATCCTATAATCTTTCTTGATATAGATGGTGTATTAATACCTATCTACTTTGAGAAAGCTTTAATACAATTAAGTAAATTGACTAATAATAGCCTAAAATCTAAAGATGAATATGGTACTTATTTCCATCCAGATATAATGAACAATATTAAAACCATTGTTGAAAAATACGGTGCTGATATTGTTATTATTAGTACATGGAAAAATGATATGTCACTTAGTTTATTACAAGAGATGTGGCAAACAAGAGGTTATAGTGGAAAAATTGTTGGTATTACACCAAATTTAAATAATCCTAATAAAAGAGGACTGGAAATAAAGGCTTATTTGAAAGAAAACTCCTATATTACTAATTATGTTATTATTGATGATATGGGTGAATCGTTTTTTGAGAAAGAACAATTAAATCATTTGGTAGTTTGTAATCCTAATTACGGTTTTACATCAGATGATTTAGATGATGTGTTTAGTATATTATGAATTAATAATGTTATGGAAAAATTAAAGAAAAATAGTGATTTTAGTGAAAATGATTGGTCTCATTTACATGATTGTATGTATGATTTAACTGGTAATAATTTAAATAAGAATGAAATGATAGATTTATTTAATAAATTGCCAGAAAATTTAAGAACTGAAGCATATCATTGGGGTATGGCTGATACTATTTGGTGTAATAACTTTTGTAATTGGTTTGAGAAAAATTTAATGTATTAAATGATACTTTTTCCACTATTTACATTAAATCTGTAGATAGTGGAAAATATAAATGATACAATACAAAAATATTTAACTGATATTACAAATGGTAAATACGGTACTAAATTAACATCTAAACTTGGTGAAGGTTATAATGGAGTAGTTTATTTAACTGATAAAAGTTATGTTATCAAATATACAACAGATAAAGCTGAAGTACGTACAGCTTTAAATATAGCTAAATCAATTAATGGACAAGCTACACCCAAATATTTTGATATTCATAAAAATGAAGATGGTAGTTATATAATTATCATGGAGAAAGTTAATCCAATATCTAATTTAAGTGATAATGAACAAAAATTTTTAAACATGTTCTCTACTAAGTTAATATCTCAATTAGAAGCAGGTAAAAATATAATAGTTTTCAAAGATGGTATAAAAGGTAAGGTTGGATCACCTAAATTTGAAAATCTTCTTAATGGATTAATAGATTGTTTAACTACATTAAAATCAGTTGGTATTATTAACGCTGATATCCATGAAAACAATCTTGGTACTATAGGTAACAAATTAGTTATGTTAGATGTAGTTGATGAAAAATATCTAACTAGCAAAGTTTAGATTAATAATATTTATATTTACTCATTTTTAATTCATGTTCAATAGATTCTTTTAATAGATTACTATTTAAATTATTAACTGTTTGTTCTAATAACAACAATAGTCGTTTATTAACATCTTTTTCAATTGAAATTCTTCTCTGAAGTGCTTTATTCTCACGTTTATATTTTTTAATGTATTTATCTGTCATAACTTATGTAAAAATCTTTCTGGTAAATAAATATTTAGTGATTATATCTAGTGTAACTTTTGCTTCCATTTTATTCATAATATTATTTTAATCAAATAAATCTCCATCCATTAAATCACCAATTATACCTCCAGCAATATTGCCTCCAAGTAATCCACCTAAAATAGCACTATCACTAGCGTATCCTATTAATGTTGATACAACAAATGAATTATCTTCATTAATATTTAATAAACCTTTTTTTAAACAATTATGACTACTATCATAATCATTAATTTTATTCCCACAATATTTACAGTATGCCATATATTTTTTTTTAAACAAATTCTAGTTGTTCTTTTAGTTTATCTTTTATTTTATAAATTTTACATTTAATAGCTTTTGGTGATTTATTATATATTTTAGCTATTTCTTCAAATTTATAACCTTCAATATAATATTTATGTATAAGTTTAAATTCAGTTTCATTTAATATATGTTGAATTTCATCAATAATAAAATTATCTTCATTATTTAAATTAATATTTATTTCGTTATATTCATCAACAAAGATTAATTGATTACTTTTATTTTTCCTAAAATAATCATTGTATTCATTATTTGCAATAGTATATAACCATTTTCTTACTGAATCAGTATCTTTAATTTTAAGTTTATCTAAAGTTAATATACCTTTAGTTAGAGTATTGTGTGTTAATTCATTGTTAATATTTGAATCACTGATTCCTTTTTTTCTAAAAAAATTAATTAGTAAATTAAAATTTTCATTATATATTTTAGTAGATAATTTTTCAAAAATTATATTATTCAAATTATTTCATATATTTTATTATTTTAGGTTAGTAGAATTATATTTCATAATTATTTTTTATATTCTAGTACGTTTTTTACAATATAAAATTGTCCAAAGTCTTGTTTCATTTTATTCAAATCTTTATAATCAACCATTATTTTAGTAACATTAGTTATACCAAATAATTCAAATTCATAAAATATTTTATCACTTTCTTTATCAGTTCCTTCATCAAGTATTATAAAAACTGGTGTATTATACTTTAATATCTTTTTAAGTATATTATGAAATAATCCTTTTCCTAATAATGGTATTGTGTTAATAAATAATGATGTCATATCTAAAGCACCTTCTACAAAATATATAGGATGATTATAATTTATATTAGACTCATTAAAAATAAAGCTATCTTTTTCTAATACTGGAGCAAGGTATGTAGGTAACAAATCTTTAATAAATGTTCTACCAATAAACGTAGTTAAATTATTATTTTCATCATAACTTGGTATAATGATACGATTTTTATACCAACCATCAAAACAACAACCAATATTTAATTTTTTTACTAAATATTTATCTATTTTTCTATCATTGATTATATAATCATAAGCTAATTTATGTATTTCACTATTATTTGGTTTTAAATCACTGAACAATACAAATTCTCGTGGTAATCTTGGGATAAAGTATTTTTTTGTCGGTTCTTCAATCTCTAAGTTTTCACAATGATAATCACAATAAGTTTGATAATCATATTCATTACCATAAACCTTCAACATCCATTTAATTGATGAACTATAACCACACGACCAACATTTACAAACCTTTTTATTGGTAGTTAATAATACAGCCAGTTTATATTTATTATTAGGTACACCATAATTATCTTCTGTACATTTTGGACAATTAAAATCTAATGTAGTTCTCTTATGAGAATCTTTATTCTCATATTTTGGATTTCCAAGAGTATTAACAAGTAGATTATATATCATTTTTCAAAATTAAACAAAATTATAAATAAATCAAAGTTTTCTATTATTTATAATAAAAAATATCATATTATTATGTCAAATATCCCACAATTCAATTATAACAGTAGAAGTTTCCTTGAAGTTCGAGAAGAATTAATAAATTATGTAAAACAATACTATCCAGATGAATTTACTGATTTTACGGAAAATTCATTAGGTATATTATTTATTGAATTAATGGCTGGTGTTAGTGATATGTTAAATTATCAAAATGATAAAGCTTTTACCGAAACACAGTTAAATTATGCCCAACAAAGAAAATCAATATTAGAAATTGCTAAGAATATGGGTCTCAAAATCCCAGGAAAAAGAGCTTCTGCAACCGTAGTAGATTTTTCAGTAACAGTTCCAGCAGCAGGTGATACTTATTCATTAGATTATACACCAGTTATTAAAACAGGTACACAAGTTTTTGGTGGTGGTAGAGTATTTGAAATAGTAGATGATATAGATTTTTCAAGTAAAGTATCTAATCTCGGTAATCCAAATTTAAAAATAATACCTAATATTGATGCTAATCAAGTTGTACAAAATTATACATTAACCAAAAGAGAAGTTGTTTATAATGGAGCATCAAAAATATTTAAAAAAGATATACGTATTGATGATTCTAAACCTTTTTTAACATTAGTACTTCCTGATACTGATATATTAGATATCGAACAAATAATTGTATTAACTGGTTTAAATAACTCCACACCAAGTATTGATAAATTCTATGATGATACCGTTAGATATTATGAAGTAGATTGGTTACTTCAAGATAGAATATTTATTGAAGATAAATCAAATACAACTACTGGTAGTGTTAAAGCTGCTAAATGGCAAAAAATATCAAAAAAATTTATAAGTGAATATACAGATAAAGGCTTTTTAAAAATTACTTTTGGGGGTGGTAATGGTGACTCTAAACTTTTTAATAATGCCATGAATTCAAGTGGTGTTTATAATGGAATGGATAACTATCTACAAAATACTGCACTTGGTGAAATACCTCCTATAAATAGTCAAATATTCATTCGTTATAGAGTAGGTGGTGGTACTTCTAGTAATGTTGGTGCAAATATACTTACAACTACTGGACAAGTTAATATAAGTGTTAATGGACCAGAAAATAGTATCAATCAACAAGTAATTAGAAGTCTAAAAACAAATAATCCAATTCCTGCTTTTGGTGGTGTAGATGAACCATCAATAGAGGCTATTAGAAATATGATACCATACAACTTCAGTAGTCAAGATAGATGTGTAACTCTTAATGATTATATAGTTGAAATATTTAAAATGCCAGCTAAGTATGGTAGTGCATTTAGAAATAACGTATTCAAAGAAGACAACAAAATAGTGGTAAGTATATTAGGTTTAACATCGGAAGGTAAATTAGATAATAGTAGTACTTCGATATTAATGGATAATATAGCAGAGTATCTTTCTCAAAAAAGAATGATCAATGATTATGTTGAAGTAAGGAATGGACAAATATTTAATTTAGTAATAGAGCTTGATTTATATATTGATGAGAATATTCCGAGTAACAGTATTGCGCTTAATACAATTAATGTTGTTGGTGATTACTTCAATATCATTAATAATCAAATGAATACAGATATATATTTAGGAAATTTGGTTGAAAATATAAATAACGTCAACGGTGTTTTAAATATTCTTTCACTTAGAATATTTAATAAAGTAGGTAATGGTTATTCTTTGAATGAAGTTCCTCAACCATATATTTCCAATGTCACTAGACAAATAGATTTAATTAATAATACTTTATATTCAGCTTCAGATAGTTTATTTGAAATAAAATATCCGAATAGCGACATTATAATTCGTTTAAAGAAAAAAAATCAATTAAATAATAATTTATAAAACCTTCCCACATAAAAGATAGTATCTTTTATCCGATGTCCACCTTTAAGAAATTTATAGGTGGACATTTCTTTTTTATAATAAATTATAAAATTTTATAAAATTTGCTTTTTTATTTTGTATTTAAAGTAAAATAAATATAGTTTTTTATGAAGAAGATTTCAATCCTTTTTGCTAATGTCGATCAAAGTGGTGTTTTTTTGTTTAGAACCAGTACTCCTGCGTTACAAATGGAATATGCACACTCAGATGAATTTAATATTACTATCAATCAAAATACTAATTTTGGAGATTATGAATATTTAAAACAATTTGATATTATTCATACTCACCGCCAATTCGGAGCATATGAGAAAAATGATGAGTTTTTTGAATTTTGTAATAAAAATAATATCATAACTATCTGTGATACAGATGATTATCCAAGTTTACATAAAGGACATCCCCTTTTCCAACAAATACAGATAGATAAATCTGATCTAAAACATTATGATTTATTAAAACGTTGTGATGCTGTAACTACTACAACAGAATTCTTTAGAGACGAACTTTTAAAATATAATAAAAATGTTATTGATTTAAATAATGGTATTAACTGTGATATCATGCCACAATTTAAATATAAAAGACAAGAATCTGATAGATTACGTTTAGGTTATATAGGTGGTTCATCACATTTATCTGATATTCAAGAACTTAAAGATGCTTTCCAAATTTTATCTGCCGATTATGAGTTACAAGATAAATTAACATTATCCCTCCACGGATATGATTTAAGAGGGGGAATGAGTCAGATTGAGATTAATCCTGATCTTTTAGTAGAATTAAGTCAACGTAAAATTAGTATTCAACAAATTTTTAATGAGTTTAATAAATCTAATGGTGACATTAATAAAATTTCAACACTTCCAGATGATTTAAAAATTAAATATGCTACAAATTTTGTAAATAATACACAAAGAAATATTAAAAGTACTGAAACTGTATGGTATGAATATGAAAAAATATTTACAAATAATTATTCTTTAATAAGAGACAGTAAATATAAAGAATTCTTATTAAAGTACATTAATGAAGCTTATGAAGGTGAAGAAAATCAATCTTATAGAAGGTTTTTTACTCGTTCAATCCAAAGTTACGCTTCTCATTACGACTCTATCTCTGTTAGCCTTGTACCTCTTGTTAAAAATGGTCTATTTAATGAATGTAAGTCACCATTGAAGATAGCTGAAGCACAAGCTAAACGTTGTGCAATGATTGTTTCTGACCATCCTATATACACTAAGTATATTAAACATGGAGTTAACGGACTTGTTGCAAAGGATAATAAAGATTGGATGAAATTGATTAAGAGATTGGTTAATAATCCTCAAATGGTTGTTGATTTTCAAAATAAACTTGTTGAAGATACGAAGGACGAATTTGATTTAACTAAGATAACACAAAAGCGTGTAGATTTCTATAAACAACTTGTAGCTGATAAAAATAAAGTTTAATAAATGAAATTAAACAATATTTTAATTTTAGGTTCTAATGGACAAATTGGAACACATTTAAAAAAGATATTATCATCTGTTGATGGATATGAAGTTATTGAATTTGATATAACTAATGATAAAAATGAAGATTTAAGAATTAAAGGTTCACTTGACTATCATATTTTAGAAGCTGATTTTGTGATGTTTTTAGCATTTGATGTTGGTGGATCATATTACTTGGAGAAGTATCAAAATACATTTAATTTTATTAATAACAATGTATTGATAATGCAGAATACGTTTGAGATATTAAAGAAATATAATAAACCATTCATATTTACTAGCACTCAGATGAGTAATATGATAGATTCACCATATGGTATATTAAAAACTGTTGGTGAATTTTACAGTAAGTCACTTAATGGATTATTTGTAAAATTTTGGAATGTATATGGAATAGAGCTTGATGAAAATAAGTCTCATGTTATTACTGACTTTATTCGTAAAGGTAAAACTAATGGTATTATTGATATGAGAACTAATGGTGAGGAAACTAGAGAGTTTTTACATGCTGATGATGCTAGTAACTGTTTAATTAAAATAATGGAGAATTATAATAGTATTGATAGAACTCAACCATTACATATTTCATCATTTAAAGTAACAACTATTATTGAAGTAGCACAAATTGTAAGTGAATACTTGGGTTGTAGTTATGAACCAAATATGTATAAGATTGATGATATCCAACACAATAGAAATAACAAACCTAATCCATATATCTTGAATTTTTGGAAACCAACTATTGGGTTAAAAGAAGGTATTTTGGATATAATTAATTTAATGACAATTAAGTAAATTTTGTATATATATTTAATAGGGAATAGTGAAAGATTTAAGATAGGATTTTCCAAAAATCCAGAACATAGACTTAAAACGTTACAGACAGGTAATAGTGAGAATCTTATCTTATATAAAAAATATCATTCACCAAAATTCTATCTGAAAATAGAAAAAGCATTGCATTTTACTTATGGTCATCAAAACTATAATAATGAATGGTTTAGTTTGACTATAGATGAAGCACTAATGTTTGAAAATCATTGTATAACAATAGAAAATAATTTAAAACTTATAAATGATAAATCATTCACTAACTAGTATTTTATTTGTTAGTGAATGATTTATCCTACTAATATAAATTATTTTTTAATTCTTCAATTTCTTTTTTAAGTAAAGAATTTTCAAATTCTAAATTATCCATTTTTTGTGACCATAGATCAGGCATCATATTAAGTAATTCACAAAATGCTTTCAAATGTTCTATTTCCATTTCATCACCATTTGAAATCCATATATCTTTACCGTTAGTAAATTCTACGTGACTATCATAGTCACCAGTATCAGCAATTGCTGAACTACATTCATTATAAGTCCATTTCATAAGTTATTTTTAATTATTAAACCCAATATTTTTTCCAAAAATCAATACCTTCATCACTCATATTAAAGAAATGAAAATTTTCTCCATATTTTTCTTTTATCTTTTCCATTTTCAATATACTTTCATCATCATCATTAAAATCTACATTTAATGTATTAAAAGGATTTATAATATTACCTTCTTTAATTGTATAATATAAAATACCTACTGGTAATTCACTTTTTTCTTTAATTTTTAAATATATTTCTTCCATATAATATTATATTGCTATTTCGTAATTAATTTTAATTAATTTTTTATTATCACTTATTAATTCTATATCACTTGGTTTAAATTCATTTATATTAGTAAAGTTATTAATTTTTACTGTAGCTAACATAGGTTTTTCAACTAAATTATTATAATTATCAAATTGTTCTAATAACTTACTTTCATGTCTATCATAGTAATGTAAATCATGAATTGTATAAATAAAATCACCACATTGTAAATTACATTCTAGTGCTACTACTTTATGAAGTATAGAGTATTGGTAAACATTCGCACACATTCCCAGTGAAAAATCCTGACTTCTAGCTCTTACTTCTAGTACAATTTTACCATCTATTACAGACCATTGAGTTAAGTGAATACATGGTGTTAAGGACATAAATTTTAGATCATTAACATTCCACATTTCAGTTAATATTCTAGAACTATCAGGATTATTTTTTATTTGATCAATTATATAACTCAATTGATTAGATGATTCAAAAGTATTTTTATTTAATTGATAACCATAAGCTAAACCAATAGTTCCATTAGATTTCTCCCATTGATTCCAATATTTACATCCTAAATCTCTTAAATCTTGTACTTTATTAGAACGTTGTATCCAAATCCAATACAATTCTCTAATAGCATCTAAAGTAGGTATAAAACGACTTCTAACTAATGGTACAACATCTGTTGAATTATCAAATCTAAATTGATAACCAATAAATCTTTTTCTTATAGCAGGTGTTCCATCCTTATATTTAGTTCTAACTTTATCAGATGTCCAACTACCATAATGATAAATGGTATTAAACATATCTTGATATATTTCTTCAAAATTCAATGTTGATAATTTATTCATATTTTTCATTATTTACTAATTAAATTTATTTAGTATATTAGCTGATTCTATTATTTTTATCATTCTTCTAAGTTCAATTATATTAGATATATTAAAATTTTTACATTTCAATTTACTAATTATATAATCATTTTTCAAATATAATTTAGGATTAATTAAAACATTTATTGGTAAATTTTCTAATTCTGTTAATTGTAGATCATAAGTTATATTTTCATAATCAATAACTCCATGTTCATCAATATGACAACACTTAGTTTCTTCTTCATTAAATATAAAATAATAAATCATAATATTTTGCAATATTTAAACCTAAAAATAGTATATCAGTATAATTATGAATCAAATTATCTTTAATAAATTCATCATCTACTTTACTAATATTATATTCACTACCTAAATATAATTTGGGATTTTTAAAAATATTCGATGGTAAATTAAATACTTCAGTTAGTAATATACTTTTATCAATAACCATTTTTGAACATTCATCTTTATATATAAAAATTGCTTTAGTATTATCTTTATTTTTTATTAACCAACCCATATAATATTATTTATTTATGTTAAAAACAATTTCTCTATTATAAAATTTATCACTAACAACTTTAAGACTATCACCAAAATGAAATACAAGTTTTTTATATGAAGTTTGATTTTCACTTATTTCATAACATAAAGCTATAACTTTATCAGCTCCATCATTATAACTAAAAAAATCTGATTCAGTAAGTAAATCAAATTCAATTTTCTTTGTTTTAACAATATATGTTTCTTTAATATATGCTTTATGTGGTGGTTTAACATTAAAATTACAGTTAATATCCCAATTATCACCTACAACATCATCAATCATTTCTTTATCAGTAAAATAAAATTTTAATTGATTATCTTCATCTTCAACTCTTTTTACAAAGCAAAGAAGTAAATTATTTTCATCATCTTCTATCATATATTATTGCAATTTTTTAGTCATTATTAATGTTGGTGGTAATAATTCAGAATAAGCGACTATATTCATAATAGAATTATAATTATATCCCCAATAAGTATCATCACCTGTTCCATAAATATTTGAACATCCTTGAATAAAACCACTATCTTGTTTATTAAAATAATCAAAATCGTGAATAATTATAACATCACTATTATCTATCATTTCATCAACAGTTCTAGCTCTTTCAATCCATATACCCTGATCCACAAAAATTATATTATAATGTTTATTTTTCAATGAGTTATAATCAAAATTATCCCATTCAATTAAATTAAAAATATAATTAGTAGATTCATATTGAGTTTTCATTTGATTAAACCATTCAACATCATGTTCATATGAAATAATAGTAAGTAAAGGATATTTGTCAGCATATTCTTTAAAAACATCTCCAGAACCAATACCTGTACCAAACTCTAAAATAATATTAGGTTGTGTTAAATCTAATTTTTCAATTTGTTCTATTAAATATTGTCTGTGTGTGTAAAAAGGATGGTTCATATTTTTTATATTAAAGTAGTTTTAATTTTATTTTTCCAGTAATCAATAGTGAGTAAATCTAAATTATAATCAGTATTACTTATTCTATTATATTCATTATTTAAAAATTTTTCATTTATTTCACTCCATTCATCAACAAAACAGATGGGCAATTTACCTTCATAGAAACTATTATTTATATTTCTTTTTTCTATCGGAATAGATCCTACATATAAAGTTTCCCATGTTCTATGTGTATCTGTTCCATTACCTTCAGGACATAATACAAATTTATGATTATAAATTCTATCTAAATATTTATTAAAATATTCATTATTACCATTTATTCCATTTTCTACGGTACACCAAAATTGGTTTGAAAATAATCTATATGGTTCTTCTCTTTGTTGTATATTATTATTAATATTAAAACAAATATACATCAAATTTTGATAATTTTTAATTTCTTGTAATTTATTTATTATTTTATCAATTTTATTTATTTTTGGAAACCAAACATCATTTTCGAGACCTATTGGTATAGATTCGAGACCTTTAAAGTTTACACATATATTTTGCGAATACCAATGTACTAAATTAGATGGTATATACATTATATTAGCATCATTACTAGACCCTACATTAAATCTAGTTGGTTTATTAGTTACCTTACCATCACTATTATGCGATACCAATACAAATGGTATTTCTTTATTACAATTAACAAAAAAGTTATTTGCTTCATGAATATCTCTATAAAAAATATTATATCCATTATCTAAATCTATAAATTTATTACCAAAAATTACTTGTTCTTTTATTATCATAATTACATCCAACTTGTATGCCATAAATGAACTACAATACTTTCATTAGTAGTATATGACATTATTTTACTATAGTGTGGTTCATTAAATTCATTATCTTTAGTTTGAAATCTTTCTATTGCAGGATAACTATAAAAATATACAGTTGGAAATAATACAATATTTTTATCTAAATTAAGATACAAATATTCAAAGAAATATTTAGAAAAGTACTGAGGTCCTATGTTATAATACATACTAGCTAAATCATCTACCTTAATTTCTGGATTTAAACCATCTACAACTGATTGTATAATAGGATGATTAGGTATTGATCCAATTAATCCATTAAAACATTCTGGAATTTCTACATGACCACAACTTGTAAAAAATTCTAAATTATCTGTTAATATTTCATCGAAAGATTTTAATGCAATAAAATCTGTATCCAAATATATACCACCTTCATTATTTAATATTTCATATCTTAAAATATCTGCTTTACCACCAAAATTTAGTGTTTTATTATATAATTCTCTATTTTTTAAATGATAATCAATTACATCAGTATCAGTCCAAAGTTTATGAATGTAATTTGGATTATTTAATTTAATTGTATTTATTAATCTAATATATTTTTCTGGTAACTCTCCACCTAACCAAATTTGATGAATTACTTTTGGTATAAGTGGTTTTTTATTTTTTAATATTAAATAGTTATCAAATAATTCTGAACAATTAGACCAATTAATATCATTATTAATTGAATTTACCATTAATCTTTTAAATTCACTCATTTTTTATAAATTAAAGCACCAAAACCACTAACATTATGACATAATTCTGATATATCAT
>ENA-OBIO01000790-OBIO01000790.1-metagenomes-genome-assembly--contig:-NODE-790-length-14752-cov-4.10233_pt1 | contig 14752 bp, 15 predicted proteins | sample MGYA00153383_OBIO01 | MGnify analysis MGYA00153383 | reverse complement strand
AAAAGACTCTTATAGAAGAAGAGTTGGAACCTTTGTGGCTTGGTGGTTATTATGTATTCAACGAGCCGTCACAAAACTTTTATGTATACCGAAATCGAGATGTGCTAGTTATGAATTATGGCGATATCTGGGTAGGCTCTCCACATGCACTCAAAGATATCATCCAGCAGGATATCGGGTTTCAACTTGTACAAGGCGATTAATAGATCTAATTTAGTTTTTATGTGGATTTGACGAAGAGTTATTGTGATAAGAGAGTACATGCCTCTATCTTAATTTTTAGATCATAATAGATAAAGCTTGTAATTTTAATCATTTGTAAATCACAAAAATGCTAAGTCAAATATTCGATATTGCCAACTTATTCGTTCTACCCTTCTGGGCTTTGATGATTGTATTACCCAAATGGGAGATTACTCGCAAGATAATTTCATCCCCACTACCATTTATTGCCCTGGCTGGATTGTATATCTACCTGCTCATCGTTGCGATCGATCCTGACTCAGCCGCCGCACTCGCCAATCCCAAACTACCTGATATTGCCCGCTTCTTTGCCAATGAGGGAGCCGCCGCGCTGGGGTGGGTGCATTTTCTGGTGATGGATTTATTTGTCGGACGGTACATCTATTTAGAAGGGCAAAATAAGGGGATAATTACTATTCACTCGCTGATTTTGTGTCTATTCTTTGGCCCGATTGGATTATTGTCGCACCTGATTACTAGTGCGATCGTCAATCTCAAAAATACCCCTACTTCAGAACTTGGATAGTTTACCAGGGCAAAATTGGGTTCGTTTATCGAATCAGATAGCGATACTTATAGCGTTGAGGGCGAAAATTTTTAAAAACTGGGTTTCGATTACCTTCGGTACGCTCCGCGATCGAGTAGACTGAGGATCGAAAAAATCGGGTGTCAGTCTATGATGCAATTACCTTCTTCCCAACAGACATTGGCACCTCGCCTCTGGAGCATCGCGACAACGTGCGGGTGGCTGTTGGTGTTATTTGCGATTCCAACTCAGGCGCAGCAGCCAAAAGTTATCGCACCGCCGCAAGTATCACCAGCAATTTGTTCGAGCCAACTGCCGACAGCAATCGATCGGATAATCGATCGACCCGAATTGCGCCGCTATCGGTGGGGGATTGTAATTCAGGCATTGGGCGGGACAAGTCAACTTTATAATCGTGATGGCGATCGATTATTTATTCCTGCTTCTAATGTTAAATTAATTACGACAGCAGTTGCTCTGCGCCAGCTAGGAGCCATGACACGGTTGCGGACATCGGTATATCAACTCCCAAATACTGGGAATACTTCTAATCTCTTGGTGGTAGGTAGGGGCGATCCGAGTTTGACAGTAACGGGGCTACAATCGATCGCGCAACAGCTCCAGCAGCGCGGGATAAAACAGATCGGACAAATTAGTTTCGATGATGGATATTTTCGCGGGGAACAGATTAACAGTAATTGGGAATGGGGAGATTTATCGACTGATTACGCGCCAGCGATTAATGGGTTGATGCTCAACCAAAACTCTAATCCATTAATAGTGAGTTCGCAGCAAATCGGAATGCCACTTAAATATACCTGGAAAGATCCGAGTTTAAATAGTTGGCAAATTGATAATCAAAGTTTGACAGTTGCAGCTAGTCAAGATAATAATGTTGAGGCAATCGCAGTTTTTGGTAAATCGACACTCCGATTGACGGGTACGCTAGCTCTAAATACTGCTCCTACCCAAATCGATCTACCATTAGTAAATCCAGCCGAATCTTTTATTAGTGCCTTTCGACAAAGTTTGAATCGATCTGGAATTGCCTTCGGGAGTACGCGCTTAGTATTAGGGCAAAACACTACTAATCTCCCAGAAATTGCCGCTATTAATTCGCCCACCATTGGAGAATTAATTAATGAAACTAATCAACGTAGTAATAATATTTATGCTGAAATTTTGCTCAGATCGATCGGGCGGACTCATCCCGAACACTATACTAGTAGTCAAGATACTATTAGTCTCGGGATTGCTTCATTCAAGAAAAGTCTGACTGAAATGGGCATAGATCCCCAAGCTTATAGTCTCCATGATGGCTCTGGGCTATCTCGACATAATTTAGTCACACCGACTACTTTTGTGAAACTATTATCAGCAACGAGCTTAACACCAGCGGGACAACTATATCGTGACTCTCTACCAATTGCTGGAGTTAGTGGTAGTCTGCGAAATCGGATGAAAGGGACTTTAGCTCAAGGTATCGTTCGCGCAAAAACTGGAAGTATGAGTGGAGTTGTCAGTTTAGCTGGTTATATCAATCCACCTCAGTACTCCCCGCTAGTATTTAGTATCATTCTCAATCAACACGATCGACCGACATCCCAAATGGTCAAAGTTATCGATGAGATTATGGTTCTATTAGCTCGATTGCAACAGTGTTAAATAGTTGACAGTTGACAGTTGACAGTTGACAGCTTGCACCGATCGTCTTGATTTTCAGTCCCATCATTTCAACCAGCATCCAAATAAAACGTTCGATTAAACGACCTGAAAATTTATGCAATTCTAACGGCACCGTAATCTCCAAAATTCCATCATCATAGGTCAACCGAGCAGCGCGAGATTGCGGTAGGGCATTGAGAATCTGTAGATACGCATCCCAAGACAAACCTCGCAGCACGACTCGCTGTTCCCCCAGTCGCCGTGACTCAGCTTTGAGTTCTGGTGCGGCAATTACCATACATGATTCTCCTCATCTTTCAACGTTGGCATTGCTGACGATCGCTCATCGATTAAAATTTGATAATAATAGTTCACAAGTACTTGCTAAACATAAATTACCTATATTTATCACTTATGATTACCCTGGGTTGTAAAAATAATAGTACCATGTATTTTGCCAGAGGTAAATTAATTCCCAAAATAAGTGCTAACTTCAGCAAGGAGTGGATCGATCGTTCGATCCTGAATGTGATGTGGTGGGTGCCAATCAAACCATTCATAGCCGAGATGTTCGGTGGTAGTAATTGAGGTGTGCGAATCTACCCACCCCAAGAAAATAATTAAGGTCTTTTCGACGATCGCATTATTCAATCTGGCAGACTGGGGATAATAGATCGATCGATATTGAAAATCTGGGTCGATTTGAACTGCATCAGCGGGAATCCCAGTTTCTTCAGTCATCTCTCTGAGCGCGCATTCTAGATCCGACTCACCAGATTCGACATGTCCCTTGGGCAGATCGTAGCGATCGCGATGTTTCATCAATAAAAAAGATTTATGAGGATCGGTGCGTCCTCTAAACAGAATAAACCCACAGGCTTTGACTTGTTGCATGAGGCGATGTTCAAATGAGACTTACACTCTATTGTATGTAGATCGAAATACAAATCTCAGCCACCTAACTTTCTGTCACAGTAGACGATCGATCGCCCCGATCTCCAGCTAATCTAGGAACATAGCGATTAACCGCTCCAACCTAGCTCGGGTTAACAGTAAAAAGATTGGATCTAAAATAATTATGACAACTTCTAGATTAGCGAATTATCCTTATTCAATGACCGATCGAGAGCAGCAAAACATCAGCCAGACGATCGATTATAGTCAGATCGACTCTATTCCCCAAATTTGGGCGATAGTTGCTGCTAAATGTGGGGAAATTGTTGCCTTAAATGCACCTCATATCAAACCAGAAATCGAGCTAACTTACACTGAGGTAGCTACTCAAATTAGACTATTTGCCACAGGCTTACAAAGCCTGGGAATTGGGCCACATACTGCGGTAGCCCTCTTTGCTGATAATAGTCCTAGATGGCTGATTGCCGATCAAGGAACTATGTTGATGGGGGCATTTAATGCCGTTCGGAGTTCTCAAGCCGATTCTTTAGAATTACTAGCAATTTTAGATAATAGTCAAGCTAAAACATTAGTAGTTGAAGACCTCAAAACACTCAAAAAATTGAGTGATAAATTAGTCGAACGATCGATCGATTTAATTATTTTACTTTCTGACGAGCAACCAGATTTAGATTTGCCGATTAAACTCCTCAATTTTAGCCAGACGATCGCACTGGGTCGGACTGCGAATTTCACACCTGTTGCCCTCAAAAAAACAGATTTAGCTACCCTGATCTATACTTCTGGTACTTCCGGCAATCCCAAAGGGGTGATGCTCACTCACGGCAATCTCCTCCATCAAGTCAATACCTGCGGTACCGTTATCCCCATGCCAGCAGGAGCGCGAGTATTAAGTATTTTACCTTCTTGGCATAGCTACGAGCGATCGTGTGAGTATTATCTGCTCTCCCAGGGTTGTACTCAGACTTACACCAGCATTCGCTATTTCAAGCAGGATTTGAAAGATTTTCAGCCAGAGTACCTCGTTGCAGTTCCGCGCCTGTTGGAGTCGGTTTATGAGGGGATTCAGAAGCAATTTCGCGAACAGCCAGCCAACAAGCAAAAACTGGTTGATACGCTCATAGCTGCGAGTACAAAATATATCGAAGCACGGCGAATCGTCCAAGGTTTGAGTTTAGAATGCTTGCAACCTAGTTTGAGTCAAAAGTTGAATGCACGGCTCCAGATGTCGATTTTAGCTCCGGTTCATGCGATCGCAGATAAGCTCGTCTACACCAAGATTCGCGAAGCTACTGGTGGCAAGATTAAAAATATAATTATCGGTGGCGGTTCGCTTGCCAAACATCTCGATTTATTCTTTGAGATTGTGGGCGTGGATGTGCTGCTCGGCTACGGTTTGACCGAAACTGCACCGATTACCAATGTCCGCCGTCCGTGGCAGAATTTGCGACTCTCGTCAGGACAACCATTACCAGGTACCGAAATTAAGATCGTCGATGTCGAAACTCGTCAACCAGTCGCGATCGGGAGTAAGGGATTAGTATTAATTCGTGGGCCGCAAGTGATGCAGGGTTATTACCGCGATCCTGAAGCTACCGCCAAAGCGATCGATCCTGACGGGTGGTTTAATAGTGGTGACTTGGGGATGCTGACAGTCAATAACGATTTGACGATTACCGGACGCGCCAAAGATACGATCGTCCTGAGTAATGGTGAAAATATCGAACCCACCCCGATCGAAGATGCCTGTCTGCGGAGCCAGTATATCAGTCAAATCGTCCTCGTCGGTCAAGACCAAAAATCTCTGGGTGCGATCGTCATCCCCAACTCTGAAGCCTTGCAACAATGGGCAACCAGTCAAAACCTCCCGTTAGACTTTTCCACTCCAACTACAGACGCTAAAATTCTCGAAAACACTCAAATTATCGACCTGTTTCGGGACGAACTGAATCGAGAAGTCAAAAACCGTCCTGGATATCGTGTAGATGACAGGATTGCTGTCATCAAACTAATCTGGGAGCCATTCTCGATCGAAAATGGACTCCTCACCCAGACTCTGAAAATTCGTCGTCCAGTCGTGATGGAGCGGTATCACGGTATGATTAACGAGATGTTCGCACGCTGAGGGAATAGGGTATGGGGTAACGCCGCTAGCCACTAAACCAATAGCAACTAGTCACCAAAATTACCTAAATCATGGATCTACCAGACTCTCAATTAATGCTCAAGCGAGTCGTCGCGATCAAAGCAGTTGTCACCCAACGCTGGAAGGACGAAACTCAGCAACTATTACAAACCCAAATTAGCGAACTCGATGGGCAACTTCAACAGCTAGAGATGCAGGGACAAAGAGCAGTTGCTGAAATTCAAAAGCAAAGCTTACAACCGCCTGGACCTCAAGTAATGCAGCAGATTGAAAGTATCCAAATGCAAGTCAATCAGCAAAAAAGTGAGCTACTCGAACAAAAAAATCAAGCTCTCCAACAACTTCAACAAGTTCAATTACTCGAATTAAAACAGGAAGTTAGTCAAGGTCAAGTTGAGGGCTACTTTGCAGTCAAGCTTGGCGATAACTTGATTTCCAAAATGAACGTTGAAGTTCTCCTTCATGATGGGGTAGTAATGGACATTCGCGGGAATATCTAAAATTAGGCTTTAGGCTTTAGGGTTTAGGCTTTAGGGTTTAGGGTTTAGGGTTTAGGGTTTCCAAATCAGAGAATCGCTATTTTAAAAAGGTGTCCTACTTAGGGTTTCTCCAAGTAGAACACTTTTTGCCACACACAACCGTCGGGGGAACAAAGGCGTGTGCGAATCGCTACCCTCTGCCCCTGACTCTGGGCTAAAATGAGAACCTGCAAGCTCAACCTAACTGTTCGATCGAAGAATATCCATCATGGCAATACGCGAAGTTTTCATGCCTGCTCTAAGTTCCACCATGACTGAAGGCAAGATCGTCTCCTGGCAAAAATCGCCAGGGGAAAAAGTCGAAAAAGGTGAAATCGTTGTCGTAGTCGAATCCGACAAGGCAGATATGGATGTTGAAACCTTTTACGGTGGATTTATCGCCACGATTATCGTTCAAGCAGGAGAGTCCGCGCCAGTAGGATCGGCGATTGCATTAGTCGCGGAGACTGAAGCCGAAATTGAGGCTGCGATCCAACAAGCCCAAGGTAAATCTCAACCTGCGGTAACTCCAGCGACAACTGCAACACCTGAAGTTTCGATCGCGGCAACAACACCCACATTAGCTGCGACTAGCCTGAGAAGCGATCGACCAGTGGTTTCCCCCAGGGCGCGGAAATTAGCTAAAGAATATGGCGTTGCCGTTGAGACTCTCAATGGTACTGGCCCCAATGGTAGAATTACTGCTGATGATGTCGGCACCGCCGCAGGTAAAGCACCTATACCTGTCGCGACTAGCCAGCCTGCTCCAGTAGCCGCAACCGTAGTTGCTCCCGTAGTTGCTCCCCCAGCCGTCACAAATATTCCGCTTTCTACTAGTACCTCAGCTCAAGTCGTCCCCTTCAATACGCTCCAAGCCGCTGTCAACCGGAATATGGTGGCAAGCTTATCAATCCCTACCTTCCGAGTTGGCTACACGATCGAGACGAATAATCTCGATAAACTCTACAAGCAAGTCAAATCCAAAGGTGTCACCATGACAGCACTGCTAGCCAAAGCAGTCGCTCTCACCCTAGCGAAACACCCCAATGTCAATACCTACTACTCGGATGCGGGCGTAAATCACCCAGGTGGAATCAACATCGCTGTGGCAGTATCAATGCCCGATGGCGGACTAATCACCCCCGTCCTTCAAAATGCTGACAACCTCGATCTCTACTCCCTCTCGCGGATGTGGAAAGATCTCGTCGAGCGAGCGCGGATCAAGCAGTTGCAGCCCCAGGAGTACAGCTCTGGCACCTTTACCATCTCCAACCTCGGAATGCTCGGTGTCGATCGGTTTGATGCCATCCTCCCCCCTGGTACGGGTGCGATTTTAGCTGTCGGTGCATCCCAGTCCCAAGTAGTCGCTACTGAAGAGGGTACATTTGCCATTCGTCGCCAGATGCAGGTAAATATGACCGCAGATCACCGCGTTATTTACGGTGCTGATGCTGCTAATTTCCTCAAGGATTTGGCTCTGTTACTGGAAACAGACACTCACTCTCTAACGCTCTAGCAGTTGCCGTAATCGCTATTACGATCGATCGCATCTCCCCGAATCATTCGAGATATCGGGGATGCAATCTCTGGGCATTATCGCTCGATCGTGAGATGATTGGGCTGAGTCACGATCCGCTCGAACCAAGCTAAAATCGCTGGAAATTGACTGAGGTCGAAGTTACCTTCCTCAGCAACATGAGTATAGGCATAGAGCGCGATATCTGCGATCGAATAGCGATTGGTGACGAAATAGTCGTGTTTGGCTAAATGCCGCTCCATCACTCTCGCCTTGGAGAATGTCGATCGGGATGCGTTGATAAACTAGATCTAATTGATTTAGCAGCAACCGAATTTTGTAGCAGTTACCCGAAGATGCGTAGTCGTAAAGTTTGAGCATGATGTTTGTTCATCTTCTAGGTAAAGATCGCGCTGGTTTCGCACAGCAGCGGCTATGCCAACGGGTGAATCTATATTAATGTAAGGTGTAGACAGGATCTGCTGTCGTCTAATCTTATCCCCTACCCCCTTACCCCTGATGAATTGGTGGCAACAACTACAACGGAATGGATTGGCAAGAGTGGGCGCGATCGTGCTGATCTTGATGTATCTAACAGTCATCGCAGCCGAGTTTATGGCTCCGTACGATCCCTATGTAGCTCAAGATGATGGCTCCCTGTTGCCACCGACAGCTATTTATTGGACAAATCCTCAGGGTAGCTGGATTGGGCCGCATGTTTACCCAACTACACAGGGTCAAACAGATATTAACACAGGCGATCGCCTCCTCAAGATCGACAAAACTCAGCCATCTTCAATTAACCTCTTCGTCCGTGGTTCTAGTTATCGACTCTTGGCGGTGAGTATTCCCATGCTCCCAAAATTCGATCCGGCTACGAGTAAGAGAAGTAAGGGCAAAGCCCCAGTTGTGACTAAATCTGACGCTCAGGAGATCGCAATTTTCGCGGGAATTCCTTGTGATTGGCATTTATTTGGGACAACAGGTACGGGCAAACTCAATCTCCTGGGCACCGACGAGCAAGGTAGAGACCAATTCAGTCGGCTGATCTATGGGGGTAGAATTAGCCTGTTCATCGGTCTAATTGGAGTTTTGATATCTTTTCCCATTGGGATGATTTTAGGCGGTATTTCGGGCTATTTTGGGGGCTGGATCGATGCAGCTATTATGCGGGTAGCTGAAGTATTGATGACTTTGCCCAGTCTCTATCTGTTAGTCGCTCTAGCTTCAGTATTACCCGACAGGGTTAGTAGTTCTCAACGCTTTTTACTGATTATTGTAATTACATCATTTATTAGTTGGGCGGGACTAGCGCGAGTGATTCGCGGTCAAGTATTATCGATTAAGGAACGGGAATTCGTCCAAGCAGCACGAGCAATGGGTGCTAAACCGTTTTACATTATCATCCGTCATGTGATCCCACAGACTGCTACTTATTTGATTATTTCAGCAACTCTAGCTATTCCCAGTTTTATCGTTTCTGAGTCAGTATTAAGTTTGATCGGATTGGGAATTCAACCGCCAGATCCATCTTGGGGCAATCTACTTTCAGTCGCGACTAATACGTCGATTCTAATTTTTCAACCTTGGTTAATTTGGCCGCCAGCACTATTAATCATTCTCACAGTACTATCATTCAATCTGCTCGGTGACGGTTTGCGAGATGCACTCGACCCACGCAATCTTCAACGTTCGACTAATTAACAATTATCAATTATCAATTATCAATTATCAATTAATTTAACCACATTCGCCCGAATTCTCAAAGCAGTTGGGGCGATGTTGGAGCGTTTATTTCTTTCTGGCGATCGTCAGTCCATCGCCGATGGGGATTAAACTAATCTGAACTCGATCGTCATGATAAATCTGCTGATTGATTTGTTTGATTGCCTGAGTACGGGTATCTGTATTCATAGCTGGATCGGCAACTCTGCCATACCAAAGTACATTATCAACTAGAATCAATCCACCCTGACGTACTAATTTAAAACAGCGATCGTAATAAGCAGCATAATTATTTTTATCTGCATCTATAAAAGCAAAGTCAAAGGTATCCGACTCGCCATTTGCTAGCAATCGATCGAGTGTTTCTAATGCTGGCGCAATGTGTAGGCTAATCTTTTCAGATACCCCTGCTTCTTGCCAATATCTCCGCGCAATCGATGTAAATTCATCACTAATATCACAAGCAATCAATCGACCATCATCGGGTAGATTCAAAGCTACTACTAAGGAACTATATCCGGTAAATACGCCTACTTCTAGACACTTTTTAGCACCGATCGACTGTACCAATAATCCCATCAATTGACCTTGCTCTGGCGAAACCTGCATATTTACCAGGGGATGTTGTGCCGTTTCTTCCCTAAGTTTGGTTAATATATCTGCTTCTCGGACAGAATTGGCGATGAGATATTGATAGAGACGATCGCTCAGACAGATCGATTGATTTGACATAATATTTATTACTTTCGATCGCCCGATCCTAGTTTAGATTTCAGTCGGCGATCTCTGCTTCCAACTGTTCTACACCATCTATAAAAATAGCAGCGAGGAATAGTGAATCTCTCGCTGCTGACAGTTTGGCTCGAATCCAATCTATATTCGACTTGAATCGGGCCAAAGCAAATTTTAATTGTTCAGATGCGGATAAAAGGACTTGAACCTTCACTTCTTGCGAAACCAGAACCTAAATCTGGCGCGTCTACCAATTCCGCCATATCCGCAGACAACGTTCTTCATCATAGCATAAGTGTCTGACAAAACAAAACAATTGGTATCTATGTCAGCGCAGTTGCCTGAGATCGTCTGACCTATAAGTCTCACCCATGCTAGAGTCGAACAGTGTCACTGTTGAAATAAATTTTCTAAAGTAGCTGCTACCACTTGACGATCCCAATCTTGGCGGAGTTCAACTAGAGCTGACTGTGCTTGGGGTTCGTCAAATTTTTGGAGAGCATCAGCGACTCTCGCCCGCAACTGGGATGATGGGGCTGTTGTCAAAGCAAGTAATCGATTTAGGACGGCGGTATGGTGGCTCGATCCAACTAGCGAACCCAAAGAATCGATCGCCGCTTCTCGGACAGTCAGATCTTCACCGTCTAGAGCTGCGGTGCAGACTTCAATTAATTGTTCGGGACAATCCAACTCTTCCAGAGCCGCCAGGATACTGCGACGCACCAACCAATGCTCATCTTGACAAAACACTAAAACTAGGTGAGAAATTGACACCTTGCCAAATAGAGAGAGCGAATTAGCCGCCTCAGCGCGGACATTGGGGGTATCATCAAACTTAGTCATTTCCAGCAGTGCCGCAAAAGATGTCGCTATTCGTTGTGTGCCCAAGCCTCTGGCGACAAACGATCGCACTAAAAATTCTGGATCTTTGAGAGTCGCAATCAGGATCGGGACAGCAGTTTCCGGATCGTAGGCTTTGAGAGCCGAGATCGCTTTGAGGCGATATTGAAAATCAGGATTACTTAACGCAACTTCAATTTCAGTTAATTCCATCACAACACTCTAGAGAACTTTCTTCACTCTAATCAAAAGCCGCACAACTTGGTGACACGATCTGCGAAGATTTAGTTTAGTAGCCAAAATCGTCAAATTAATTTTGGGGGGGTTATTATAATAGGCATCTAAAACCCGATCCGCTACTTCCTAATTTAAAAAATGACTGAATCCGATCTAACGACCGATCCACAACAAGTTACGGCTATCGAACTCGAAGAGATCGTCACCGAACTTCAGAAATATCGCGATCGATTGGTGCAGGACACCACCGAAGCAATCCACAAAGCCAGACTACCCAAAGCCAAAGCCATCGCCCAAATGGAACCCGAAATAGCCAGAATTGATGCGATGATCCAAGAGCTGCACGATCGCCATGCGGCACTACTGGCTAGTAACTAAATTAGTGGATGGTGGATGGTGGATGGTGAATGGTGGATGGTGATGTTTATTTCTTGAGTGGGAAGGGAGTAAGCTCCCGATGTTAGTTATGAAATCTGAAGATATTCCAGTAATGACGATCGATCCTGCTCACAGCGATGCCTTGATGCGCTCGGTAACTGAACGCATCGATCTCGATACCTTCGATGCGGATGATGTTGGCTTACTCAAGCAAATGGTTGAGTGTCTGGGAGACTCACGCGGTTTAGTCCGGCTGCGGTTTGCCCAAACATTGGGCGATATCGGCACAACTGCTACTCCATTATTGGTAGATGCCCTCTTACACCATCCCAATCCAGTCGTTCGCCGTGCTGCTGGCAAAACGCTGGCTTTGATTATGGACTCTACGACTGTCCCAAGCTTACTTCACGCTCTGCTCAATGATGAAGATACGGTAGTCAAAGGCTCTGCTGTTGGGGCGATGGCAAAGATGGGTGCAGCTTCAGTACCAGCGTTGCTCGACATCTTAGCCGATCCTCGCCGATCGGAGAGTACCAAGGGTCACGCGGCTTGGGCGTTGGGTTTCATCGGGGCTGAAGCCGCGCCCTTTTTGGAAGCTGCGATTAAATCTGATTCGATCGATGTTCGTTGTGCGGTGGTAAATGCGATCGCTCATTTAGTTCAAGAGCGAGGGGATGAGGGAGCCGCACAACTTCTGATCCAAACTCTCAGCGATACCGATCCAAATGTGCGATCGGAAACAGCATCCGCGCTCGGCAAAATGGCATATTTACCAGCATTACCCCATCTAATCGCTGCATTGGGCGATTCTGATGGTGAAGTTCGGCGGACAGCAGCAGTATCCCTGGGCAAATTGGGCGATCGATCGGCGATCCCACATCTCCAAGCTCTCCTCACCGATGAACTCGAACCAGTCAGGATTCTGGCTAAACTAGCAATCTCCAAAATTAGGGATTAGGCTTTAGGTTTTAGGCTTTAAGGGTAAGGCTTTAGGCTTTAGGATACAAGTTTTGAACAACGATCTTCACCCCTGAAGCCTTCCGTAGGCATAGTGTCAACTGTCAACTGTCTACCAACAAATCATGAAATCTCAATGGGAGTGCGTCCTCGAAAATCTGGGTGAATGGGTAGGTTCCTTTACCACCGTCACGGCTGAAGGTGAACCTGTCGATGATATCCCCAGCGTCATCAAACTCGAAGGTATCCGTGATAACCAAGCAGTCCATCTGGTTTTAACCCGCTCTTATCCGCTCCCAAATAGTACCGAACGGTATTCCAAACAAGTCGTCTGGGATTTCAGCACTCCCCCAGGTATCGGCGCAATTTATTTCGAGACAGGCGCATTTAGTTTGGGCGCACTGACGGTGACTGCGGGTGTCAAAACGATTGCCGAATTTTCGCTAAGAGCTACAGATCGCCGCTTTCGGATGATTCAAACGTTCGATCCAAACAAAAGACTAGATCGAGTCACCTTCGTGCGAGAACATCGCCAAGGAACGACGACACCAGAACGTCCCCATCTACATATTTCTGACTTATTAGGTACCTGGAAAGGCACTGCAACCACCTTTGATGCCAATTCTGTGCCGCTCGTTACTAATACACAATCCACATTGGTAACTCACGAGCTGGATTATCGGCTAGTAAAAGATGATGACTCAATGCTCATTCTCACAGGCTCCGCCAACGACTTGACAGTTACTAACCAACTGCTACGATTTTCTGAGCCAGATAGTCAGTCTTATCAAATGCTGCTCCTCCCTGATGGTGGCTACACTACGACACCTGCCCAGATTCGGCTAGGATGCCCCTTTTACCTAGAAATTGGTTGGGTGTATGAACCAGGAAAGCGGCAGCGGTTGGTACGTCGATATGACAGCACTGGGAAGTGGTGCAGTGCAACATTTATTAGTGAACAGATCGAGCGTGAGTGAGGGAATCTTGGATTTTGGATTGACTTCAATCCAAAATCCAAGTAACACGAGCGGAAATTTACTGAAAACCTGAGTTCGGTGAGGATTTTGGCTTGCCCGTGGCGATCGATCTTCATGGCAACACCCAGCTTGGTTATCTTCATTCAACCGCTATCAGAGATGAAGGTCAAGCTAGGCGGGGAAAAATTCAGATCGAGCCTGAATTTTCTGATTGTTAAACTAAGCGACCATCTCACGACAGCCGCTTAGTTTAACACAAGGAAACGTTTCCGAATCATCGGGCTGATTTCGGCGAGCACCACTCTCAGTTGATAATCCCTAGGATCTGATGGAATGCTCATCCCTTCAATTTACCGTCCTATAACGATCCCCCCAGTTTAAATCACTCTCATGAACAACGCCCGTGACAATCGGTCAGTACCGACGGCTAACGAGTGACAGAACATTCACTATAGAGAAATGAGGCACTGCGTTACGCTAGCTCAACTAACCAGAAACAACTCAGTTATGCCACACTGAATTCCCTGACGAAAAATTCAAGGCGCTACCCAAAAATCAGTTATGCCACAATCGGGAACATCATATTTTCCATTTGCTTTCAAATAATCAAAGTTTTGGATTCTCCCGCCGCCAACCTTGATAGGCGAGCCTATTCCTATCACCTTGCCCTCATAAGTGAAGGTTCGCTTTGCATCATCCCATACGCCGTTGCGATAGGGGAAAATCAGCAGCGTTGGAGGGGCATCCTTATTACTCATTACCAGGCAATTGTTGACGATAGCGAGCGTACCTACCTTCAGTGCAGCCATAATCAGCCCATTTGGATTTCGCGACCAGCGGGCGACGCGCACGGCTTCGCCCGCTACGGGGGGAGGATTTTCAGCCTCGGCGGTTGGAATGCTGGTTGTGTTTGTGGGTGGGGCATTGCTTTGCATGCTGACCTCCGAATTACCGCTGCCAGTTGTTCCGTTGCACGCGGTAAGCAGCGAGACTAGCAGAAGACGAGTGCAGACGAGTTGGTTATTTGACAAGGATCGTCACTCCAATCGAAGGAAATGCGTCAACGCTAGTATACATTGAATATGCTACTGTTCCATTGGTAATCCCGTTCTGCCAGGCACAGGCAGACATAACACCAAAAGCGGTAGTACCTGCGAACCATGGGCCGCCACTGTCTCCCGAGAAACAAAGCAAGGTGCCAGCACCACTTGTTCTTACTGTCCCTGCACCAGACTGGGTATTACGCACAATAACATATGAGCCACCAGTAGGCTCCCCGGACTTCAGCCTATTTTCGCTGCCCAAAGAGGGCAGAGCGTCAGTGATTTCTCTGGCGACAATTAATCCACCCTGCCTAGCCCCCCAATTCTGGGGGGA
>ENA-OBIO01000787-OBIO01000787.1-metagenomes-genome-assembly--contig:-NODE-787-length-14802-cov-2.77114_pt1 | contig 14802 bp, 10 predicted proteins | sample MGYA00153383_OBIO01 | MGnify analysis MGYA00153383 | reverse complement strand
TACGCTAACTGCAGAAAAAGGTAAAGAACTCAGAATAAGTTTTATTGGTTACAAAAATACAATTGCAAAAATATCGGGAACAACATTTATTACAATCGCATTGGAGGTTAGTACAGACCAAATTGCTGAAGTTGTTGTTACGGCATTAGGTATAAAAAAAGAATTAAAGAAAATAGGATATGCAACTACTTTAATTAAAGGCGATGACCTTACAAAAGCGAGAGATGTAAATGCATTGCAATCGCTTACGGGTAAAGTTGCAGGTTTAACTATTGGTGCATCTGCCGAAATGCTGGCACGCCCGCAGGTTGTTTTAAGAGGCAGTACAGATTTATTATTTGTTGTTGATGGTGTTCCTATTAACTCCGATACCTGGAATGTTAGTGCTGATGATATTGAAAGTTACAATGTATTAAAAGGTGCCAACGCTGCAGCCCTATACGGTTTTAGAGGTATTAACGGTGCAATAATTATTACTACAAAACGTGGTACAAAAGATAAAAAAGGCTGGCAGGTAGATTTTAACAGCAGCGATATGTTAGAAACAAGTTTCTTAACTGTTCCTAAAAGTCAGACAGAATATGGCCGTGGTACTACCTTTTTATATCAATACGCAAAAGGCGGTTCATTTGGTTATGGTGCACCAGGTACAAACGGAAACCATACTTTTGGTGGTATAGATGTTTTGTATGATGACAAACGCCTGCAGGAATATGGTCCTCGTTTTGAAGGACAGCTTCTTAAGCAATATGATAGTCCTTACGATCCTGTTACCGGCATTAGAACACCAACACCCTGGTTAGCCCGTGGTAAAAATAACTTTGAGAACTTTATGGAAAAAGGGATTTTATCCACCAATAATGTTTCCTTGTCTAGCAGTAACGCCCAATACGATATTCGTATGTCTTACTCACATACCTATCAAAAAGGAATGGCGCCAAATACAAAATTAAATAGCGATAACCTTAACTTAACCACAGGTTATAATATTAGTGATAAATTTCGTTTGGAAGGTAACCTAAATTTAAATGTTCAATATTCTCCAAATGTACCGGATGTATCTTACGGACCAAACAGCTACATGTATATGTTTAAGGTATATGGCTCTGCAGATTATGATGTAAGAGATCTTAAAAATGTATACAAAGGGCCACAGGGTGTTCAGGATCTTATTCAGTATGCGCCCGAGTATGGCAGGTTAAACAGTGCACAGTTTATTGCACAAAAATGGTTGCGTACACACAATAAAACAGATGTATATGGCTACCTTAAATTAAACTATAAAGTAAATAAAGATTTAAACTTAAGCCTTCGTTCGCAAGTAACAACATGGAACCAACGCAAGACAGAAATTGTTCCTGCATCAGCTAATTTAAATACTTACACCCCCTGGTGGAGCTTTGGCTGGTTTGGTGATTATAGAGTTGATCAGCGTAACTTAATTGAAAACAATACTGATTTCTTAATTAATTATAACAAAACTATTGGCAATTGGAATTTAAGTGCAAACGCAGGTGTAAGTGAGCGTTCATTTAAATACAATTCTAATTATGGCACAACAAGGGCTTTATCATTACCAAACGATTATACACTTTCTAATAGTGTTACGCCTGCTTTAAGCTATTCTTATCTTTCAAATATGCAGGTGTACAGTGCTTATTACAGTGCAGATATTGGTTATAAAAATTACTTTAATATAGCTGCAACCGGAAGGTTAGATAATTTGTCAACCTTACCTAAAGGAAACAATACCTTCTTTTACCCATCAGTTTCTGTAAGCACTGTATTAACAGATTATTTAAGTTTACCAAAAGCAGTATCCTTTTTTAAACTAAGGGCTTCTTATGCTGATGTTAAGGGTGGTTTAACTTCTTCAACCACACCATCTGCTTACACATCTATTACCGGTAACAGTACAGGTAATTTATTAGGATACGGTACCGATTTGTTATCTTCTTACGACGGACCAACCTACAATAATCAAAACGTTTTTGTGCCCGCTACTTATTATAACGGAACAAATAGTGTTAACTATTCTAACACTATTGCCAACCAAACGCTTAAGCCTTACAACGTACAATCATACGAAGCCGGTTTGGACATCAGATTTTTAAAAAATAGAATTGGATTAGATGCCACTTATTTTACAAGCACCAACGGACCACTTATTTATTCGTTGCCGGTAGCACCTTCTACGGGTTTTTATGCACAAAATATTAATGGTATTACTTCTTTAAAAAGAGGTATAGAACTACAATTAAATGCAGCTCCGTTTAGAAATGCAAATGGTTTTTCATGGGATATTAATATGAACTGGTCAACTTATTCTGAAACATTAAAAGCTATTTATGGTAACGAGAAAACACTTACTTTAAATAACCATAATTACAAAGTAGGCGAACGGCTCGATAATTTTTACAGTACTAAATTTGTAAGAGATCAGGCTAATAATATAGTTTACAAAGCATCAGGAACTCCATTAAATGTACCAAGTTCAAATATTAACGATTTGGGACTTATCGGTCATTTAAATCCTGATTTTACTTTCGGTTTTACAAATAAATTTTCTTACAAACAATTTAGTCTGGGTTTTCAGGTAGACGGACGTATTGGTGGTAAAATCTACGATCGTGTTCTTTACCAGGGTAACAACGGTGGTACATCTTACGAAAGCGCATCAGGTGCTTATGGTGTTGCACGTTTAGCAGAATGGAACAGTACAAAAGGTGGTTCCGTTGCTCCTACGCCTGCTTTTGTAGGTAATGGTGTTATTATTACCGGTGGAACTCCAATTTATGCAGGTGGTCAAATTACCAATTTTAAAGATTTAACTTTTGCACCTAACACCAAAGCGGTAACCGTACAGAGTTATTTATCAAGTGGTATCGGTGGCAATTTTGATGAATATTATTTCATCAGCCGTTCTTTTGCAAAACTTAGAGAAGTTACTTTAAGCTATAGCCTGCCATTAAAAAATAGTTATTTTAAAAGTGCTACATTCTCTTTGGTTGGTAGAAACCTATTATACTTTAGTGCACGTAAAGATTTTGATATTGAACAATATGCATCAGGTTTTAATGTAGCCGACAGAAGCCTGGGTGGTACAAATCCTGATTTGCAAAGTGCAACTGCACGTCGCTTTGGCTTTAATTTAAATGTTAGTTTCTAAAAATTAAAAAAGATCAAATAATAAATTTTATATGAAGAATAAATTATCTTTTAACCTTTTTGTAGTAATAGCATTTATTGTTATTGCTACAACCGGTTGCCAAAAAGGCGACTTGTTATCTAACCCAAATGCAGGCTCGCAAAATAGTGTTGTTCCTGCTTCACTTTTACTTAATCATTTAACTTACAGTTTGGCTACCGGTGGCGGTGTTACAGATGGCCGAGCAGGCGCTGTTAATGAAATGCCATGGAATTTACCCGCAACTTTCAGTCAGTTTCATATTTCTAATTATCAATATTACAGAGGTAATAATTTTTATAGCTGGAGTAACTCTGTTACCAATTATGATATGCTGAAGTATGCTAATCTTTTGCAGGTACAGGCTACTAAAAGCTATGGTGCAACACCAAATGTTTATAGTGCACTTGCAAAATTTTTTAAAGCTTATTGTTTTATCTGGCTTTCTCAAAGAGTAGGCGATATTCCAATGTCTCAGGCAGGTGATATTGCAAACCTTACCCCGGCTTACGATAACCAGCATGATGTTTATAAAAACAGCCTTGCTTTATTAGATACAGCCAATACACAAATGGTTAATTTAGGAACTGCAAATGCCAATGTACTGGTAGGAGGCGATATTTATGGCCTTACTAATTTACAATGGCAAAAAGTAATTAACAGTTATAAATTACGTGTTTTAATGAGCTTAAGTAAAAGGTCAATTGATAATGCTGACCTGATGATTCCTGCTCAGTTTGCAACAATTTTTAACAATCCTGCAAAGTATCCGGTGTTTACAAGTAATGGCGATAATGTGAAGTTTACTTTTAACGCTGCATTTAATCCATATCCTATTTTTCCGGGTAACCAACCTTATAATAATTATTCAAATATTTGTAAAACCTATTTGGATCTTACTACATCAACCAATGATCCAAGAACATTTATTGCAGCAACACCGTCACTAGCTCAATTAAAATCCGGTAAAACTATTGGTAATTTTTCTGCTTATGTTGGGGCCGATATAAATTCAGATCTTACTACATTATCTGCAATGTCTGGTAAAGATTCTTTTTCTTTTGCTAATTACTCCCGGTATTATAGTTCTATTGCAGGTGCAAACGCAGAGCCATACATTGTTATAGGATTTCCTGAACTTTGTTTTAATATTGCAGAAGCAATTAATTTAGGTTGGGTAACCAGTGCAAATTCAGTAACCTGGTATAATAAAGGTATTGGGGCTTCTTTGGCAATATACGGTTTAACACAAGGGCAGAAATTACAAATTGGTGATGTAGCGGGTACTTCACTAGGTTTTGTTACCGTTGATATTGATGCATTTACAAATAATCCGGCAGTTATTTATCATGGTGATGATACTATAGGAAGAGCACAAATTCTTGTTCAAAAATATATTGCATTTTTTGAGAACTCCGGTTGGGAAGCTTTCTACAACTGGCGCCGTACAGGTGTTCCAAATTTTTCTCAGGGCGGTATAGGTATTGGTACTTCTGGCAATCGCATACCAAGGCGTTGGCAATATCCGCAGGATGAAGTGAATTACAATAGCGACAATTATTTAAAAGCAATAACAACACAATTTGCCGGTAAAGATGATCTTACAAAAGATACCTGGCTTACTAAATAATTTTTATTTTCTTTAATTTTAAAGGCAAGTCTACTTGGTTAGGCTTGCCTATTTTTATTATAAATTTTTTGCCGGTAAGCTGGTAAGGCGTTTGTGGTATTTATTTTATTTCATTTCATATTGCCCTGCAAATCGTCCGGACTAACTTTGCTGTCGAAACTGGCCAGGGCACAGCCTCTGCGTAAATTTTAAAACTATATTTGCCGGCAAAATATAAATGTGTCCTTATTTACATCATCAAGCAAATCATCTGTAGATTCTATTAATTGATCATACCAATCTGCTTTTTTATTTACCCATTATTCCGGTTGCTAATGTATTTGTACGGGTATTGTTTTTCAGAACGTTATCTTTAATTGGATTTATATAATTTCTTAAAGTAATAGATTTATGCTACTTTTTTACATCAGGTATTTTTCTAAAATTATCAACTTTCTCCATTCTTTATTCTTCAAAATTCGCTTTCAATTGATCAATTCTGTGCTATTCATCCTGCTGTATTTTCAGGATATTTCTTAGGCTGATAACATAAGGTCGGTATGCTTTTTAAAAGTAAAATTTTACAGAAAGCCGTTATGGTTCTGCCCGAAATTTTTGGTTTTATGGGTAATAAAAAAGTGGCTCTACCTTAAGTTTGTGCAAAATGAATATACTTTTTTATATTTTTTATGATAGTACTATTCTTAATGGCGATAAATTAATAAACCCTTAGTACAGTATTAATGGAGAATTAAAAACTTTTTATATTGTTATTGCCAACCCATCCTTTTTTTTAAATTATAGTAAGGAAGGGATGAAGTATAAAGAAAGATGTAATTACTGAATGCTTGGTAAAAGTAAAGCAGATTTTATGTTTGTTCAGCACATGATTGTTTCTTTAAAAACAACGGCCGTATGGCTATTGTAATGCCTCATGAAGCGTCAGTCAGTGCACATCAGTAATATGTAAAAATTAAAAAGATATGTAAGCTTTTATTTTTTGAATGGTCTTGTTAAATTTTAGTTTTGTTAATGCCGTCTACTAAAAAAGCAAGGGTAAATGCGGTACCGATACCTTGGGTTGATTGGCAAACAATACTACCATGGTATTTTTCCATTATCACCCTGCAAATGGCAAGGCCAATACCACTACCTGCGCTGGTACTTGCAGAAAATTTCACGTCGAAAATTTTATCGAGATTGGGTTTACTGATGCCAATGCCATTGTCGGTAATATCAATATAACAATATTTGTCACCGCTGGTGTAACGGCCCAATACTATCACTTTCAGGTCATCACCCATGCCGGTATGCTTTACAGCATTGGATAATAAAAGTTTAAATATTTCCTTTAAGCCCGATTGATCCATATACATTAGCGGCAAAAGGTCCAAATCCCTTATCTCCACGTTAAGATTGCCTGGTTTGGCCAATTGTATGGCCTCGGTCAGTAGTTTTTCGTACAGCCTTGTTTCTGTTATTGCATTATACTCTTCCTGCATACCCATTTTTAGCAGGCTCTTTATCTGTTTAAGTGCCTTATCAGATTCTGTTACGATCGACAAAAGAAATAATTGGTTCATTTCATTAGTCAGGTTGTTTGGCTGCTGCAGGGATTGGGCGCAATCGTTAACCAATCCAATAGGGCTTGCAAGATCGTGGCTTATGGCTCTATCGTACAGTTGCAGGTAGGCGTTGTTCTGTTTAAGTATTTTATTGGCTTCTTTTTGCTTCGCCACCAGCTGCACATTTCTCCGGTACAAAAAAAGCATTATTGCAACCAATACAGTTGCAATTGCTAAAAAACCTATAAGATAGTTCAGGTTCTTTTGCTTCAGTTGCAGTTTATCGTTCTGCAGCTGTAGCGCAACTGCTTGATATTTTACCCGTTCCTGAACCAATATATAATCGGCCTTGGCATAATTTTCATCAAAGCCGAATATCTCGCCCAATTTAGTTAGTCCCTGGTTCATCAAAATCTTTTCGGGCATGTGCAATACCTGTTCCCTAAAAGCCGGCAGCCAGCTGTGGTTAGTGCTTGTTATATAAATGGTGTAGGCCAGCTTGATTTGTGCAAGCATTAAATTTTCTTTTTTGGCGCTTAGTGATCCAAATCTAAAATTATCATGGCTTTTAGATGTGTTCATGCTGTCCATTATTGCCTTTGCCTGGCTTTCTTTACCCATTATCAAATAATCTATAAACAATTCACACCCAATTTTTAAAAAGCCCGTCCTATCATTTTTACCTGACATAAATATTTGTGAAAGCAGCTTTTCTGCACCGATTATATTGCCAGTATGTTGTAAATACATGGCATTGTTAAATTGTATTGAAAATGGGATATAAGAATAATCTGTAGATGTGTTTGCAATTACTTCCAGTTTTTCACCGTAATATTTCACGCTGTCCCATTTGTCGGTTGCCTTGCAAAGTTCAATTTTGTTAAGTAACGCCGATGATAAACGGCTAGCTGAATTAAATTTTTGTGACCTTTCAAGAGCCTGATTGGCATAAAATTCGCCTAATGAAAAGATACCATTGTCAATTAGTAAACCAGTTACGTTATTTAAAACTTTTAGTAGCAAATCCTCCTTTCCAATCTTATCATAAATTTTATAAGCGATTAAATAAGAATATACAGCCTGAGGCAGGCTGTCCGCAAAATCATAAAGAATTCCCCTAACATTATTTATATCAGCAATCAATCTTTGGGCATCCTTGCCGCAGTTTAACAAGGTAGCTTCGTCAAGTACAAGTTTAGCTTTCGAAAAATCTTTTTCACAATAAATAGTACTCATCTCAAATAAAGCGACAGCGGCTAAATCATTATACTTTTGCTTTTTAGCAGCATCTACAATTGCCTGAAAGTCTTTTAGGGCCTGAATAGTGTTGCCTTCAACCATTATACAGTCTGTGTTTATCTTTCGCCCCTGCAATATGCCCTTATTATAATTTGCTTTAGTGCCAAGGGTTATGCAAAGTTTTGCCAGGTATCTGGCAGAATCAAGGTGTCCGTCAAGGTCATATTGGTGAGCAGCTTCATACAGGCTGTCCATATAGGCAATGGTAGGTTTTTGTGATAAAGGCGCAAAATTATAAGTGCTTTTTTGCTGACCAAATAAAACGGTACTGGCAGTCAAAAATAGTAGGGTAGTGAGGTAAAAGATTATTTTCATTGAATTTTTTTAACTCCAAATTCAACTTAAATAAACTAGAAAAAATGGTAGGGTAAAGAGCAGCTTTTCATAGTAAGTGTTGTATTTACACACATAGATTGCTTTCTATAACCAGCCAAGAAAATTGGTTTCTTAAATAGATTTGGATGATAAGGCAAATATAATAAGGTTGTAGCAAATAGGGGTGGAAATGTACTGGTGCATTAAGCGCATGTCTTCATTATTTAAAGAAGATTATTGAGTTAAAAATATAATTAATTTAAATAGCATAATACGAAAGCGTTTCTCTCTTAAGTAGTGGAAATGGTTTTAAAGGTTATACCTTAATAATGGAACATATATTTAATATCGTATATAAATCGAAAGTATAAAGGAAAATGAATTAAAGTTGTTACGGTTTCATCAAAAAATATAAGATTAAAAAATTTGTTTCGGGTCTTCAAATAGCCTGCATTAACGCTACAACCGAAAACTATTTTATTTAGCACCGTCTCCTCGCAAGCTGCGTGAATTGTCCAAAACATTGCATAATATTTTTTTGCCGGTAAGGCGGTAAGGCGTTTTAAATTCACTATGCTGATAATTTATAAAAAAAGTATTGGATTTTCTCAGTAATCATACTAATCAAATTAATTACAATTCAGATAAAATGTATTGTCATCTATTTTCCCAGTACCGTCTCCTCGCAAGCTGCGTGTGTTGGTTAGGGACGTTGCGTAATATTTTTTTGCCGGTAAGGCGGTAAGCCGGTAAGGCATTTTAAATTCACTATGCTGATAATTTATAAAAAACGTAACGGATTTTCTCAGTAATCAAACCAATCAAATTAATTACAGTTCAGATAAAATGTATTGTCATCAATCACAATAATCAGATTATTTACAACTCAGATAATTTGCGCCCTCCTTTTCGTAATACACTCCAAATCACCTTCACTCACTTTACAAACTGCACTTTGCCGGGTAAGTTTCTGCGTAAATAATAAAATTATTGATGTCAGTATCAGCCGCAGGTTCCGCTTCTTGTTAAACAGTATAAATTTAACAAGTTAGGCTTAAGAGGTCTAATATTAAAATAATTAAAACACTGTTCAAAATATATGGACCAACCTTTAAATATTATTGCCAAATACAATAAATTTTAATAGCTCTAATTTTACCTAAATATGGATTTACGTATGCTAAAAATCATTTTACACTCCTAGCAATAAAATAACTAAGTTTAATAAACATTTTATTATTGAGCTTAATAAATAGTAAGCGTATGCTTTATACTAATCGCAAACAATTTTTACAATCGGGGTCCATATTAGTTGCAGCTGCATTGGCTGGGTTTTCTTTTGATGTTAAGCGCAATCCGCTACTGTTATCATTTTCATCGCTTGGTTGTCCGGATTGGACCTTTAAACAAATAGTAGATTTTGCAGTATTGCATAATTATACCGGTATAGAATTAAGAGGAATTTTACGGCAGCTCGACCTTACCAAATGCCCGGAATTTAATACCAAACAAAATAGAGCGGATACTTTAAAAATGATGGACGATAATGGGCTCAAATTTGTTGACCTTGGGTCGTCGGCTACTTTACATTTTGCTGATGCTGCAACAAGGTTAAAAAATATTGAAGAGGCAAAACAATTTATAGATCTGGCTCAGGATATTAAGTGCCCTTATGTACGGGTTTTTCCAAACCTGTTTCCTAAAGATCAGGAGCGGGAAGCTACGATGGAGCTGATAAGTACAGGGCTTTTACAATTGGGTGATTACGCACACGGAAGTAATGTTACTGTTTTGATGGAAACCCATGGCGATTTGGTTTACAGTGCTGATATTGAAAAAGTGATGGCTGCCGCACCACATCAACATGTTGCACTTATTTGGGATGTTGCCAATATGTGGAGCATCACTAAAGAAAACCCGTTGGATGTTTATCAAAAACTAAAAAAATACATTCGGCACACCCATATAAAAGACCTTAAAATAATAGCGGAAAAAATGCAGTACACTTTATTAGGTGAAGGCGAAGTGCCCATATTTAATGCTATTAATGCACTAATAGCCGGTGGGTATAAAGGGTTTTATAGTTTTGAATGGGAAAAATTGTGGCATCCTGAACTTGCAAAACCGGAAATAGCTCTTGCCGATTACCCAATAAAAATGCGCACCCATTTTTCAAATTAAAATGAGGTTTAAAATAATAATTTTATAACCAGCTTTTAATTCATTATTGACGCATAAATAAAAATTGAATCAATTAAATACGCTCTCCAATGCCACAAAAAAAACCTGAAGCTACTTATAAATCAAAAGGTCAAAATACGTACGATGCCATTATTGTTGGTTCCGGCATTAGTGGTGGTTGGGCCGCAAAAGAACTTTGCGAAAAAGGTTTGAAGGTACTTTTATTGGAACGGGGTCAAAATATCAGCCATCCTAATTACCCTACTGCAACATTGGATCCCTGGGAATTTCCGCACCATCAAACCTTATCTGTGGCTGATAAAAAAAAGCATTTTATTCAAAGCCGCCACTATTCATTTAGAGAAGATAATAAGCAGTTTTATTTAAACGATATAGAAAATCCATACGAAGAAGCTAAGCGTTTTGATTGGATAAGAGGCGATGTAGTAGGTGGCCGTTCGTTATTGTGGGCAAGGGCTTGTTACCGCTGGAGCGATCTTGATTTTGAAGCAAACTTAAAAGATAATCATGGTGTAGATTGGCCCATCAGGTATAAAGATATTGCCCCATGGTATGATTATGTTGAAAAATTTATTGGTGTTAGTGGCAATGTTGATGGCATTCCGCAATTACCGGATGGCATTTTTCAACCTCCCTTTGAAATGAATGAAGTAGAAAAATTTTTTAAAGGTAAAATAGAACAAAACTATGGAGACCGAAAGGTTATAATAGGACGCACTGCAAATTTAACCCAACCGGTACAAGGACGTGGACAGTGTATGGCAAGAAATTTATGTCATCGTGGTTGTCCGTATGGTGCTTATTTTAGTACCAATGCCAGTACAATGCCTGCAGCTTTTGCAACAGGTAATTTAACAGTATTGCCCCACTCACTTGTAAATAAAGTTTTGTACAATGAGCAAAAACAACGTGCATCCGGAGTAGAAGTTATTGATACAGAAACCAATGAAATAACTGTATTTTATTCAAAAGTTATTTTTTTAAATGCTTCCACAGTGGCTACTACAGCTATTTTACTGAACTCTGTTTCTGCAAGATTTCCGAATGGATTGGGCAATGGCAGCAACCAGGTAGGAAGAAATTTAATGGACCATCATAAAGGACTTTCTGCTTCTGCCACTGTTGATGGTTTTGAAGACAGTTACTATTTTGGAAGAAGACCTACCAACATTTATGTACCCCGATTTAAAAATATACATAATGCAGAAACAAAATTTTTACGGGGTTATCATTTTGGAGCAAGCGCATCCCGTGGCACAAAGCATATAGATGGTATTGGAGCAGGTTTAAAGGAGGCTGCCACAGAGCCTGGCGGATGGCAAATAAATATGTATGCTTTTGGCGAATGTCTTCCATATTCTGAAAATAGAATAACGCTAAATCATGATAAAAAAGATAAATGGGGAAGACCATTAATACACATCGATTGCGAGTTTAAAGAAAATGAAAAAGCAATGCATACAGATATGGGAGAAGTTGCAAAAGAAATGCTTGAAGCTGCCGGATGTAAAAATATTAACATCAGTAACGACATCTCTTTTCCGGGTAATGCTAACCATGAGATGGGTACGGCACGCATGGGCCATGATGCCAAAACAGCTGTTTTAAATAGTTTTAACCAAATGCATGAAGTGCCCAATGTATTTATAACCGATGGAAGTTGCATGGTTTCCAGTAGTTGTGTAAACCCCTCGCTTACCTATATGGCACTTACGGCACGTGCCTGCGATTATGCGGTAAAAGAAATGAAAAAGTTGAGTTTTTAAATTATTGCTTTCCATCCGGGCTACACTGGCGAAGGTCTGTGTTCTGGTGCAGGGTTCATTTACTGTTGCCCACTGTTATTAAACCACGAGGTAATAATACTTTACAAAATATAAAATGCTTGTATTTTTAATCAGCTAGTTTTATTTCTGAAACGTAATTAAAATAGTAGTATTTTCTGATAAAAAATAGTTTGATATTTTTAAGTTGTTCAATAATTTAATGGATAATTTAACGGTTAAAATAGTTAAAGCGATTATTTAAATTTAAAAATTAGTAACGGAGAGCAACTGGGCAGAGCATTCGTCTGGTTGAAGTCAGTATAACCTTCCGCATCACTAAAAACTTTTAATGTTTCTTTGTTTTGCCTGTTGGCAGAATGCTGCAATAGCATCAGCACCAGTAGGTTTTCTTCCACATTCAAACGGTTGAACATTTCTGTTTTTTCTTTTATCAATATTCTGCCGCCGCTGCTAATATCTAAAATCTGCCTATATGAATGTTCTCTATCTTTTAACGCTAAAATTGTTTGCCTGTAAATTTGGGTTGATGGAACTATCCAAAGTATTAAACCATTTTGTTTTTTGAGATAGCTTTTTTGTATCAGATCAATACTATGACAATCCAATAATGTTTTACCACCACCTGTAGGTACTTTAAAATAAATATCTGGTAACGGCTCGTTTAAACTATTTGTTTTGGAATGATAAATAGTTTTGCCGGTTGATTTTTCCCATGCATCTTTTGGAAAGTTGATATGCTTTGCAAGATTTGGTTTTTTTGCCAGCATTTCTTCATACTCATTCCGTGCAATACCTAGCTCATCCAAATAATCTTTGAGTGCTTTAATCACTTTTTTCTGGTAATGTTTTAAACTAATGTTATTTTGCGCAACAGCGTTTATATTGTTTTCCACTTCCGCATGGGCATGGCGTATTTCTTACTGGTGAAGTTTGAAATGTAAACCCGGGTTTTACGCCAGCTACTAATTGATTTATATCATCAATATTTTCACTGTTATCCGGCTCAATACCAATAATTACCTGCCATTCTTTTGCTTCACATAAGGCAAATAATTCCATTGCCCTTTCTTCTGTTTGTACCCTTACCCTTGCTGGTTTTTTTTCAGATCCTAATTGTGCCATTTGTTATTTTTTAAACTTTGTATATTTCGTAAGCTAATTGCAAAAATCAATTCTGTTATGTTGCGGCATCATCATGCAATGCCATTTATCATGCCGTGTTAAATCTTCCTTGTCAACATTTTTGCCTAACCAGTCTTTTAACATTGGTGTATTTACATTGTCATTATAGATCAATCCTCCTTCTCCTGTGTTATAAGGTGTGTCAATATAAATGCACTTTACCTTTCCTGCATACGTAGGCAACAAAGCCTTTAATGCTTTCAGGTTGTCGCCTTGTATTATCAGGTTGTCGTGTAAAGAAATTTTATCAGTTAAACTTAATTCCTTCTTTGGCAAAAGTTGGTGATACTTTTCGCCAGGTGATGATTTTGCACAAAGGCTTTTCCTTTAAAATGGAGTGTTGGCGTTGCTATGTTTGCTGTAATTTTTATTTAGTCAAATTCATTTATTATAATCAGATTTACTTGTATTTCCAGTTCATCCAAATTTTGTGTGGCATAATAAATTCTTTCCATTTTTACTCCATGATATACATGAATGATAAAATTCCTAAATGACCTTGGTATGTGCCATGGATAGGAATATTTATCTAAAATATTACTATCCATATGTGTTATAGCTTCGCCAATAATAAGAAACTGGTACTATACGGCACTTTGAAGTTTTTTATCATTTACAAAAGCTGTTTCATTTACACCGGTTACAAATTCATGTATCAATCTAATTGCCTCTACTATATGTTCCGCCCTTTCTTTTGGTGTTGGTTTATCCATAAATTTTAATTAGGTCGTTTGCTGCTGTGTTCAAAGCAAAATCCATTAAACATCCCTTTTCTACTATATCAACTTTCCGCTTAATTTTATTTTCAAGTAAAAATGAAATATCCAATACATCGAACATTGAGTATTTTTTTTCAGTGTTTAATTCAATCATGATGTCCACGTCGCTTGAAAAATTTTCTTCTCCTCTTGCATACGAACCAAACAACCATGCTACGGATACCCGCCCATCATTTTTTAAAACAGATTTTATAGAATTGATCAAACTGCTTTTGCTAACTTTTGGGTTTGAAATATAGCTTACTCTTTCTTCGGCAACCTGCAGAGCCTTCAAAGCCATGTCTTCGTCTTCCACTTCAAAAATCAATTTATCGCTAAGCCATGCAACCAGCAAATCATTTTCTTTAACTTTAAAATATTGGGCTAAATTAATAACCTGCTCTCTTGTTGGCTTGCGATGCCCCCTTTCAATTTTGCTAAGTATAGCCTGGTCAATGTCGAGATAAGCAGCAACTGTACGCAAGGGCTGTTGTTTATTCTCTCTTAGTTTCCGTATTGTGTCGCCTAAGCTATCCATTTTGAACGACTGTATTTTGACATAATTTATCAAATTTAAAGGCTCTTTTCCGGTAAAGCAAAAATTTGTTGCTGAAGTTTTTAAAAAGGATTTTAATAGGTATTCGAAAGCTATGGGGTGCAGGGAGGGCTTAGATATTGAGTAGATTTATTTAGTAAAGTGTTAAGTTAATGCGGATAAGAATTCTGTTAGGAAGTTTTGGTGCAGTTTGTTGGCATTTTTGACGCTGCAAAGTTGGTTTGTGGCACAATTAATTGTTAGCACCATGTCTTCCTCACATTTATTTTTACACTATAGTGCTATTACCCATACTAACGCAGAGCTCTTGCCCTGATGTCTACTATTACATAACCACGAAGT
>ENA-OBIO01000786-OBIO01000786.1-metagenomes-genome-assembly--contig:-NODE-786-length-14806-cov-3.99315_pt1 | contig 14806 bp, 12 predicted proteins | sample MGYA00153383_OBIO01 | MGnify analysis MGYA00153383 | reverse complement strand
CTAGCTTCTCCTCGGCGGCCGAAGAACAAAAACTGCACGAGGCTGAGCAGCAGGGTGATGATCAACAGAACGTAGGAGAGAGCCGAGGCGAACCCAAGGTTGAGGTCTTTGAATCCGGACTGGTAGATCTGCATGACGATGGTTTCTGTGCTGCGATAGGGCCCGCCACCGGTGAGCACGTAAATCTGGTCGAATGCCTGAAGGGCAGCGATTGCCGCGATAACGACAACGAACGCCAGGGTGTTGCTGAGCATGGGGAAGGTGACATTGGTGAAGCGTTTCCACCCGTTTGCCCCATCGAGCTGGGCGGCTTCGTAGAGGCTCGCCGGAATCTCCTGCAGTCCGGCCAGAAAAATGACCAGATAGAAACCGAAGCTTTTCCACACGGCCACCAGAACAACGGTCGGCATGGCCAGCACCGGGTCTTGCAACACGTTACCGATGCGGATGCCGACGGTCGACAGCCAATAGTTCAGCAGACCAATTTGCGGGTCGAGCAGGTATGACCAGGCGAACGCGGCCACGGCGAGCGAGATGATGAACGGCAGAAAGAGTGTCGAACGAAAGAAGCCGCGAAATGGGAGCCGGGGATTATTGATTGCCAATGCGAGCAGCAGCGCCACAGCGAGGGCCACCGGGGTGAAGAGAACCGCGTAGTAGGCGGTGTTGGCCATCGAGTGCAGAATCTCGCTGTCAGTGAAAATTCGAATGTAGTTGGCGAACCCGACAAAGCTTGGCGATCCGAATCCGCTGGCATCGGTGAACGACAGACCGAGTGCCGAGATCATGGGCCAGCCGACAAATGCGGCCAGAATGATGAGGGCCGGGGCGAGGAATCCCACGATTGTTGCGCGTCGCCTGAGGGATCCGTTGAGCGGTGTTCGTCCGCCTAGCTGGCCTGGTGGCCGGAAGCGGCGTCGTCGTGCAGGGTGAGAAGTGGTCATGGTGTCTCCGAGTGTGGTGGGGGCCGAGTGCGCCCCCACCAGCTAGTCGAGGGGTCTAACCCTTCAGGGCTTGCTGGATGCTCGACTGGGCATCATCGAGTAACTTTTGCGGGTCACCGCCGGCCATAGCCTTTTGGGTTGCCGTGTCGATCGCCGTGAGCACACCGGTGCTGTTGACCACTCCGGGAAGGAGGGCAACCGTGTTCGGTGCGATCTGAGTGAGGGTGGCGACGGTGGCGTTCGCGCTCACATCTCCCGCCGAGATGTCGGTGCGAAGGGGCGGCCAGCCAGAACCGAGCGCCCACTTGATCGCCGTGGTCTTCATATTGAAGTAGGCAAGGAATTTCTTGGCCGCCTGCTGCTTCACGGGGTCGGTCTGCGCGGTGACGGCAAGCGAGATTCCGATCGCCGACGCGGACTGAGCCTTCGGGCCGGCCGGAATCGCAGCGAGGCCGTAGTTGATATTTGCCGCCGTTGCCACACTGGCCATCCAAGGGCCTCCGACCTCCATCGCAGTTTTTCCGGCGGTGAAGAGCTTGTCGGCGGCGATTCCGTCGAGTCCGGTTGGCGAAATCTTGTCTTTCTGGATCGCCTTGGCCCAGTAGGTGAGAGTGTCGACGTTGGCTTTGGAGGCGATGGTGGCTTTGGTGCCGTTGGCGTTGGTGATCGAGCCGCCGTTGCCTTCAAACAGGCTCGGCCAGATTCCGTTGCCCACGGTGGCATGGTCGGGTAGTGCGAGACCGTACTGGGTGGGAGTTCCGCTTCCGCTGGAATCGATGGTGAGCTTCTTGGCGTCAGCCACCCACTCGGACCAGGTGGTGGGGAAGGTGGCGATCCCGGCCTGGGCGAAGAGAGTCTTGTTGTAGATGACGGATAGCGGCACGAATCCGCTGGGCACGCCATATTTCTTGCCGTTGACAGTTTCCATTCCGACCGCCTCCGACTTGAGCGAGGAGGTGTTGCTGGAACTTTCAGCGTAGAAGCTGTCGAGGTCGACCAGGGCTTTTTTCTGCGCGTAGACGGGCAGCCGGTCGGAGGTCATCGCGACAATGTCGGGACCGCTCTTCGATGACAGCGCCGGCAGCAGCGTGTCATCGATTACTGCCCAGGTCTTTGTCTGGGTCGAAATGGTGATGTTTTTCTGCGAGGCGTTGAAATCTTTGACGATGGTGTCGAGCACCTTCCCGTCGGCTTCGGTGTATCCATGCCAGAACGTCAGCGCAACTTTGGCGTTCGATTGTTCCGACGACGAACTGGCTGCGCTGGAACATCCCGACAGCCCGATTGCCACCACTGTCGCCGCTACAGCGACGCTCATCAGCTTCTTCACTGAGTACCCACTTACTGCCCCAAACGTCAATGTCTAGTGGCTACTTGAACGATGCGTCTAAATTTACATCGATGTAAGTTTGAAGATACGTGAGGTGAACCACGCTGTCAACGGTTGCCCGCGGAAAATCTCGCTCACACCTCAGACCACGGTGAAACGGGGCTCACCGAGGATTCGCGGATGATCAACGCGAAACCCGTTTCAACCTCGCGTGCGTCGGCCGACGGCGCCGAGCCTTCGATGCGATCGATGAGGAGATTGATAGCTTCGCGCGCAATATCATCCCGGCGAGGCGAGATGGTAGTGAGCGACGGGGTCGAATACAGACTGTCCTCAATGTCATCGAAGCCCACCAGAATGACATCCTCCGGCACCCTCAATCCGTGACGTTTCAACGCGCGAAGGGCCCCCAACGCGAGGGCATCGTTGAAGCAGACGACGGCATCAAAATCGACGCCGGTCGCGATCAACCGATCCACCGCATCCACCCCGTTTGCGCGATGCCAGAGGGAGGTCGCCACCAGCAGCGCCGGGTCTGGATCAATCCCGTTCGCGGCCAACGCCTGCTCGTAGCCACGCAGCCGTGATGCGGCGGTGCCGACCGGGCCATCGGGCTGAACACCGACAACCGCAATACGTCTACGGCCCAATTCCAACACGTGCGTGGTCGCCGCTCGGGTGGCTTCGGCGTTAGACATGGTGACGTGATCGGCGAGGCTCCCGGGAACCCGCTCACCCAGCACGACCACGGGAAAATCGATGTTCAACTGATTGATATCGGCTGGCGAAATGGTGAGTGGGCTGTAGATCAGCCCGTCAATCGAATGCTTACGCATGGCCGCGACCGCACTGATCTCGCTCGACGTCTCGGCCACAGTCTGCTCGATCAGAACCGTATAGCCGCGCTCGCCGGCGGCTCGAATAACCGCGTCAGCCAGCTCGGCGAAATAAGCTTGGCTCAACTCGGGGATGGCCAAACCCACGACGTGGGTGCGCCCCACCCGCAGATTTCGTGCCGACACATTGATCTTGTATTCCAGCGCCTCCACAGCGGTCATTACCCGGGCCCGCATCTTCGGCGAGACGTGCTCATATTCTGACAAGACGTTCGACACCGTCTTCACCGACACCCCGGCCAGGGATGCCACATCTTGCATGGTCGCCGCCGAACGAGTGGACTGACCCATCTGAACCCCCTCATCGACACCGCGCACGACAGAAATATAACGAAAGTGCGGTGTGGCGCCGATGTGACACTGGCAGCTCCCGATATCGCCGAGTCTACGATCCCGCGCCGGGGCAGCACCGCCCTCGCCGGATCGCGCTCAGGGAACCTGAACTTTCGCACCCCTCAGTTGCCCAAGATGTGCCGATGGCCGCTCCGGCAATATCCGCGCGCGAATGGGCCCGCCCCAGAACCGAGGCGGGCCCACCGTAGCTGCGGCGCCGCGGCGCTACTATGCTGCGGCGGATTCCTGGGGGTGCGGTGCGGCGCGCTTGCCGAGGGATGCCAGCAGGCCGCCACTCCACTGGCTGGCATACCCGAGGCCCACCCCGATGAGTGCGGCAACACCGGCCCCCAGCCAGTTGCCGCCCGTTCCGAACAAGAGCGCCGCCCCCACGAACGCCCCGGGGATGAATGACAGCACGCTCCAGTTGGCCTGGGCACACATGATGAACGCGATCAGCGCGACCCCGATCGGTACAGTCACCGCCGACGGGATGCGTCCGGCCAGGTTCACGACCACCCAACCGTAGAGAATGCCGGTGAGAACGGCCGGTGGCACCTTCGCCAGCCCCGTGACCTTCCCGCCGGCGGCGAAGAACAGCGCCCAGGTCGCGAAGGCGACCCAGGTGGTGAGACCGAGTTCGGAACTCGCCCAGGCCCACGCCCCGGCGAGAATACCGACGGTGATTCCCACAGCGGCGAGCGGATTCACGCGGTGACCCCGGCAGCGTCGAGCGCGGCGAGGAACGCGCGCATCCAGGTGCCATTGTCGGGCCAGGCGCGCGCGCTCACCAGGTTGCCGTCGACGACGGCGCCTCCGCTCTGGAAGGTGGCCCCCGCCAACTCCACATCGATCGCCAACTCGGGGTAGGCCGAGGTAGTTCGGCCGGTAAGAACACCCGCCGAGGCGAGCAGAAGCGGGCCATGGCAGGTGGCTGCGACCGGCCTGTTCCGTTCGAAGAAGGCCCGAACGATTCGTTTCGCGTGCTCGTTGTTTCGAATGTATTCGGGCGCACGACCGCCCGGGACGACCGCGGCGACGTAGTCGTCAGGGTTGACATCGGCAAACGCGATGTCGGCATTCCAGCTGTGCCCCGGCTTCTCGGTATAGGTATCGAATCCGTCGACGAAGTCATGCACCACAAACTGCAGTTTCTTCTTCTCCGGTGCGGCGATGTGCACCTCGTAGCCAGCCTCCTGAAGGCGGTGATACGGGTAAAACACCTCCAGCGTTTCGGCGGCATCGCCAGTAAGGATAATGATGCGAGAGGACATAGAGCCAACCTCTTTGTTAGCGGACGGGCTCGGATGCCCGCCACGTGAGCATGCTGCCCGCCACACAGCGGCGCGACAAGCCGACTTCCCACAATGTGCGAATTAGCGTTAGATCGGCCGTTCGCGAGCTTTCGCGGGAGCTGTTGCGCGCCGTAACATGTGGGCATGAGCACTGCGATGGAGCAGGAGAGCGCTTCGGGCACCCAGGCCGTGGAGCGCATGCTCAAGGTGCTCGAAGTGGTTGGTTCCACCGCAGACGGTGCCGAGGTTGCCTCCATTGCCGCCGCGCTTGGGCTGAGTCAATCAACGACCTATCGGCTGGTGGGCGTGCTGCAGCGGCAGGGATATCTGCTCAGGCGAAGTCAGGAGCCCCGCTATGTTTTGGGGCGGGCCGTTGCCCTGCTTGGGCTCGCGGCAAACCGGCAGATACTCGCCACCCCCGAGGTGCGGGCCGTGCTCGAAGCGGCGCGGGATGAGGTTCGCGCCCCGGTGTATCTCACCGCCTTCCACGCCGACGAGATCGTCGTGGCGCACATCGCAGACTCGCCCGCCCATCCGCGGATCGGCCAGCTGCACGTCGGTTTCGCCGACGCCAGCCATGTCACGGCGTTCGGCAAACTCATGCTCGCCGCGAAAAGCCGCGAAGACCTGGATCGCTATCTGCAGGAAAACTCGCTTCCCGCGCTGACCACCAGGAGCACCACCGGGGTGGCTCTCCTCCGGGAGAAGCTCGACACGGTTCGTCACGAACGGATCGCTGTGGAGGTGGAGGAATACATGCCGCGGCTGGCATGCATCGCGGCACCGGTGCGATCCGCACATGGGCACACCATCGGCGCGGTCTCGGTCTCGGTCTCGGCCGAAGATTTTGCCTCGCGCGCGGACTCCCTCGAGCGGGTCATTCGGCGCACCGCCTGGACGGTGTCCTCGCGGCTCTCATAGCCTGCGCTGCGAGCCGCTCGCATTCGCAATCCCGCTGGCGTAACGCCGCCGACCCCGGACTGGAGGGGTGAACAACCCGGTCCCTTCGCGATAGCGTCTGAGCCCGGGGATAGCGATGGGGGAGTACAGCAAGCGATGACGGGGCGAGAGCGCCGAAGACGATGCGTCTTCGATACGCCGGACAGAGCCAAACCTGCGGGGCTCACATTCCTGCGGGCACGACCGCCGTCTACGACCTCGGCACCAAGACGGTGACAAGGGAGGTGTGCGTACTCACTCTGGCCCGCCACGCATCGGCTATCGGAAGCCCCCGCGTGCCCGAGGTGTTGGAGGGTTCGATGAGCATTAGCGAGGAATTATCAGGCTAAGGCGTGGACGTTTTCACGGGAATTGCGGGCGCCTCGGCCTTGCGGGAATACACGCGGCGCAAAAGCAGGCGTGAAAGACGAATCCGTGAGGCTCACCCCGTTGTGGGCGGACTCATTCTCGCCGTGAGCGATGACACGCAGAGCACCAGATCATGGGCCACAGGGGCACGGGGTGAAGAGCTGCTCGGGCACCGAATGACGGCCTCGTCGGGGTCGACGTTCACGTGCTGCACGACCGTTGAATCCCGCCCACCAAAGCCAATATTGATCACCTTTCGGGGACCACTCCGCACCTGCGCCAGTATTTCCCCGAGGCCACCGACCTCTCGATCCGCACTGCCGATGACCTCGACTGGGTCGCCGCGGCAATCAACGAACTCCTGTTGCAATAATCACGTGAATCGGCCGTGCTTCTACCCTTTTAGCGCCCCGGATGACAGTCCGGCCACATAAAACCGCTGCAGGCCGATATACAGAGCGATGCACGGGATCATGGCGATCACGGAGCCAGCCACCAGCGTGCCGTAGTTGATCTGCCCATATGCGCCGGTCTGAAGGTTGAGGAGGGCGACGGGGAGGGTGTAGAGGCTGTCTTTGGTGAGAAACGTCAGTGCCCCGAGGAATTCAGTCCACGCAGCAAGGAACGCGTACAGTGCAGCCGTTGCCACGCCCGGCATCAGCAGGGGCCGAAGCACACTCACAATTACTCGCGCGCGACTGGCCCCGTCGACGAGAGCAGAGTCCTCAAGCTCGTCAGGAATCGAGTCAAAGGCGTTCCGCATCACGAACGTACCGAATGGCAGGTTCACGGTCACGTAGAACAGGATCAGGCCGAGTAGCGAGTTCGTGAGATGCATTGCGTTCAGCTGCAGGTAGAGCGGAGTGAGGATCGCTTGGAACGGCACCATTATTGTCAGTAGCACGAGCCCGAAGATCAGTCGTGAGCCGCGGAAACGAAATTTGGAGAATCCGTAACCGGCGAGCGTGGCCACGATTGCGGTGACAACAGCTGCTGTGATCGCGACAATGAGGCTGTTAACAAGTCCCGTCAGAAGGTGCTGCGACGGGGTGAAGATTGATTCAAAATTTTGCACCCCGAAACTCCAGAACGTGGTCCAGGTCGGAGCGGCCACGATGACCGCATTCGGCTGGAAGGCGCGAAGAATTGCAACGAGCAGTGGTACCCCGAAGATGAGGGCTGAACCGATGCCGGCGATTGCAAAAAGCGTGCGCTTGAGTCTCGTGTCGCGTGGATGTTCGACGCTGCCCTGGTGGTGCTTCCGCCCGCGACGCGGACGGGTCCGTGCGGTGGCTCCGAGGGAAGCTGAACTGGTGGAGCGAGCGGATGCTGCGTTCGCCCGGCTTTGGGTCGTGGTGGTCATGACTTTTTCTCCCTCAGTGCCCAGAACTGGAAAGCGGTGACGAGGCCGACCACGATGATCAGCACGAAAGCCTCTGCCGTCGCCGCCCCGAGCTGCAGCTGTACAAATGCCCGGTTGTAGATATAGCCGACGATGGTCTGGGTCTCATTTCCCGGCCCGCCCTGCGTCAGAATGTAGAACTGCGTGAAGGCGAGCAGCGAACCGGTCACCGAAATGATCACGCTGAGAGCGATCGTGTTCTTGATCATCGGCATGGTGATGAGTCGCTCCTGTTGCCACCAGCTTGCACCCTCGAGGGACGCAGCCTCGTAGACCTCATCGGGAATCGACTGCATCGCTCCCATTACGAGAACCATGGTCAGACCCGAGACAGCCCAGACAATGAATACGCAGATGAGGCCGGTGGCAAGCGGTCCATTCACGAGCCACGCGGTTGTTCCGTCTGTGATGTTGAGCAATTTCAAAATGACATTTACGAGCCCGGATGATGGTTGTGCCTCCAACACAAGGATGAAGCTCAACGTGGTGAGGCCGACCACATAAGGCAGGAAGAAAATCGTTCGCAGCACGGTGGCTCCGCGGCGCTTTGCTCTTACGAGCACTGCGAGGAAGTACCCGAGGACGAGAATCGGGACGGTGACGATGCCCGTGTACAGCAGGGTGTAGCCAATCGACTTGCCGAACGCGGGATCCTGGAACAATTTGATGTAGTTCTCGAAGCCGATGAAGTGGTAACCACCGATGAGTGGCCAGTTTGTGAGCGAGATGTAGATCGCAATTATCAGCGGCGCGATAACGAAGACCACAACAAAGACCAAGGCCGGTGTGACCAATGCCAGACCGGTACGCGGCGGATGGGTCAATGAGACCCTCTTCTTTGGCGGCGAGCCGATTATTGCGGATGCGGATCGACCAGCGGATTTTGCAAGTATCGATGACATTTTGCACCTCCTTGTGCAGCGGGACCTAAGCCTGGGCCTGGTCGAGGATTCTGTCCCAGGCAGGTTGAGCTGTTTTCATAGCCGCTGTGACTCCGTCGCCGAACACCGCTTCGCGGAACATCGTGATGAACGGACTTGACGGTTGGTTGTAGAGCAGGTTGTAGGCCAGCGTCTGCGGCGCATATCCCCTTTCGAGGTTTTTTAGCGGCAGCTCGGAGATGGGATAATTGCGCTGATATGACGGCGTGAGCACATCAGATCGCACGGGAAAGTACCCTCCTGCCGGAAGATTCTTTTGGGTGTCCAGCCCGGTGGCGTACTTCATAAACTCCCAGCCGCCCTGCGGATTGGCGGCACCATTGGGAATACACATATTGTCTCCACCGTCAAAGAACGAGCTTCCACCAGTTGGACCGGGCAAGAGTACGGCGTCGATTTTTTTCAGAATTGCTGGCGGCGCCGTCGCGACTGAACCCCAGGAGACGGGCATAAGCCCAACAGTGCCTGCTCGGAAGTCAGCACCCCAGGCAGCACCCGCATCGCTGTAGGCCTTGCGCGAGGTGAGCCCATCGACCCAGAGCTGCCGGTAGAACGCTAACGTCTGCTCAAGGGCATCATTGCCGATTATGTTGCCTTGCTGCCGACCAATTCTCCCTTTTTGCATGTCATTTCCTGTTGCCCAGATGTGCGGCTGGACGGTAAAGCCGAGGATGCCGGGAGAGTTGGCTGATAGGGTCCACGCGAAGATCTCGCCGCCGAGTTTCTGAATCTTTTTCGCAGCATCCAGCAGTCCGGTAAACCCTGTCGAGAGCGACGTCGGGTCAACGTCGGCCTTTGCCAGGATCTCGGTGTTGTAGTACAGCATCGAATTATCGGCGAGATACGGCACCCCAAAGAACCGGTTGTTTTGCTCAAGCAGGCGAAGATGCCCGGTCGAGAGTCGATCGAAATACGGAAGCTCCTTGACGACCGTGGTCAGGTCGGCAAAGACGCCGCGATAGATGAACAGAGTCGAGTTGATGTCGTCCATGTCCACAACGTCCGGGGGCTGGCCACCACGGATCGAGGTCGCCAGTTTGGTTACGTACTGAGCGTCGGGGATGGGGGTCAGCTCAACTTGGAGATTCTTATGAGCTCGGTTAAAACCGGCGACGAGCGAAACCAGACCCGCTTGAGTAGCCGCCCTGCACCAGACGGTGACGATGCCGGTGGCTTTGGTGTTGAAGCTTTTACTGGCGGAGTTGATTGGGGGGAGCGCGCCCGCGCATCCTGCGAGTGCGAGCGACGATGCCCCGATCAGACCTCCGACCAGAAACGCTCTCCTGTCGAGTGGCATCGGTCAGACCGTCGGCAGCCATACACGCATTGGGCCGATTTCACGGTTGGCCCAGGCAAAGTAGGGAATTGCGGTCAGTGAGACGGGGGCAGGGTCCGAGGCGCGAGTTTTCCGATTTGCACCGGGGTAGCCGACGCCAACACCTCCCACCCGTCGATACGGCCACGAAGTCTGACTGTGCGTAGACGGCGATTTCCCCTGCAGCTCAAGGGTGACGATACCGTCAAGCAGTTCCTCACGTTTTGTAGCTTCGATAGTGGAATTCAGGTCGAACATGACGTCATCAAGAGTGATGCCGGGCAGGTCCGTGTGCTCCAGCGCGTAGACGAGAGGCCCGCGCTCGATTGCAACTGCACCGCGCGTGGCATCGATACGGGCATCCGCAGCGTAAAGACGCACCGTGGTGTCGAGTTCGAGGCGGATGAGGTCACCCGGTGTAAACGCGCGGGTGACCCGCGCATAGCTGCTTGGGGTTGTTCCGATCGGCTCGCCATTTACCGTGAGTGTCGTGTTGTCCGACCAGGCCGGGATACGAATGTCAAGACTCCAGGTTCCCGTCGTATCCAGCACCTCGATGTCGACGGTACCGTTCCATGGGTAGTCGGTAGTTACCCGAACAGCGCCATTGTCGAAGGCGAAATCGCCGGTAGCAAACTGGTGGAGTTGAAGACCGCCCTCGGTCATTGTTGCGAGGTAGGAGTCGAGGCTCGCGAAAGTGCGCATGATATTCGGAGGACAGCAGGCGCAGTCGAACCATCCGCGGCGTCCATGCGCTGGGGACCGATTCTCGTCGGCATGCGCCCGGTCGCGCAGCTGAAGAGGGTTCACGTAGAAGTACTCGGTACCCGAGAGCGAAACGCCCGGGAGGAAAGCGTTGAAAAGAAAACGCTCAATCGCGTCGGCATAAATGGGCTTGCCCGTTGCAAGCAGCAAGCGCCAAGCCCATTGCACGCCGCCGATGGCCGCACACGTCTCGGCATAGCCACGGTCGGTAGGCAACTCGTACGGATCGCCGAATGCTTCGTAATCCCACCGAGCCCCGAGACCGCCGGTAATGAAGGTCTTGGACGCCATCATCGAGGCGAATTGTGTTTCAAGCGCCGACAGGAGCTCCGGGTCGTCGAGCTCAATCGCAATGTCCGTTGCTCCGGCTCCGAGGTAAACCGAGCGGACAGCGTGACCTTCCACAGTGGTCGCCTCCCGGACAGGAACCCGGTCAGAGAAGTAGGTCGCTTCTTTGCCGAAGCTCTCGGTGTAGCCGCGGCCGCGCGCATCGACGAAATGCGCGGCGAGACTGAGGTATCGACGTTCGCCGGTAACCCGGTAGAGCTCGACGAGACCCATCTCGACCACAGGATGACCATCAATGTCTGGACGTTTATCGGGGCCAAACGTCGCGTCGAGATGATCGGCAAGTTTCACTGCGACGTCGAGCAGTTCAGTATCTCCGGTCGCGCGAACCTGTGCCACCGCCGCTTGAAAGAGATGTCCTGCGCAATACATCTCATGGCTCCACGGCAAATCGGTGTAACGTCCTGATTCTCCGCCCTGGATCTGCTGTACAGAGTCGAGGTAGCCATCATCAGCCTGCGCCGCTGCGATGAGGCGGGTTACCGTCCGCTGCATCTCGAGGAGATCAGGTTCGGGGTTGCGACCGAACTCGAACGCTACGGCCTCGAGCCACTTGTAGATGTCGGAGTCCATGAAGATCGGACCCCGTGCCTGGCCGGTTTTAGTGCCTGCAGCGACGCGGAGGTTGTCGAAGTTACCCGCCTTCTCCAACAGGTCGTAGGCCGAACGGATCGCGTCCGCGCCATTGCGCTCTTGACGCAGGGACCAGAAGCCCCCCGTGATGTGGGCGCCGCCACCCTCGAGCGGGCGCAGTGCCGGATTCGCTGAATCAGACGGTCGAACAGGTTGAGCCCGCATTGGTGAGCCTTGAGTCTCAACGGACGACGGCGACGATGCGGTCATGTGTGCTCCTATGCATGGTGTTCGAGCTGTTTCAACTACTACGGAAAAACGGAATACGTCTTCCTAAACAGGTTACGGGGCGGTACTTCGAATACACAACCCCTGGTTTTTTGAAGAGTCCCTCCGTCATCTATGATGATTTTGAGCGGAGGCCGTGAGGCATCTGTTGCGCTCCAACGGAAAAGAGTTTGCCGTGACTGATTCGATGAGCACTGCCACCGTGCGCATCACAGATGTCGCTGCCCTCGCCGGCGTTTCGATTGGTACGGCATCGAAGGCACTGAATGACACTGGCCAGCTACGTGACGAGACGCGAGCGCGCGTTCGCGAGGCGGCCGAGAAACTGGGATTCGTCATGGATGCTCGGGGTCGCGCCCTATCATCCGGGCGCAGTTACACAGTGGGCATGATCACGACTGACTCGTTCGGCCGGTTCTGTATCCCCGTGATGCTTGGAGCAGAAGACGTTCTGAGCGCGGGCCAGATGGCCGTCTTGATGTGTGACACTCGCGATGACAATGTGCGCGAACAGCATTACGTGAGATCGCTTACCTCACGCGGTGTCGATGGCGTGATAGTGACGGGTCGCAGTACTGATCCACGCCCAGCGATTCAGGTGCGGATGCCGGTCGTCTACGCCTTCAGTCCCTCGAGCGACCCCCACGATATTTCGATCACACTGGACGACGCGCGAGGGGCCGAGATCCTCGCGGATCATCTACTCTCGCTCGGTCGGCGACATGTCGCCTATGTGTCCGGGCCTTCGCGCCACGTTGCGGCCACCGGGCGGGCGGAAGCGGCAGCAAAGCGGCTCGGTGGCGCACTCATCACTCGGCCGCTCTTCGGTGAATGGTCCGAACAGTGGGGCCGTCAAGCCGTTGATTTACTGCTTCGCAGCCACTCTGATATCGACGCGATCGCCTGCGGTAGCGACCAGATTGCCCGTGGGGTGTGCGACCGACTTCGGGAGCTCGGCAAGGTTGTCCCGACGGATGTCGCCGTCACTGGCTTCGATGACTGGGACGTAATGGCACTCGCGTCGCGTCCACCGCTCACGACGGTGAATCTACGTCTTGAAGACCTCGGCCGTTTCGCCGGCAAAGCCCTTTTAGACCTGATTGCGGGGCGAGAAATTTCATCGCAGGTGCATGAGCCAACGCTGGTGATCAGAGCATCTACGATCGGATCCTGAACCTGAACTGAGCCACAACACCGGGAATGTCAGGTGGTCCTAGCCCCGATTTTGTATACGACCGTAGCCAAACGACCGAAAACAAAAGGTTGTGAACGGCCAAAAGTTTCGACCACGGTTCCCTGCCTACTTGCGCGGGTGATTCATGATCCTCACTCTTTCCAGTGCCGTCCCAGCCTCTCTGCAGGGGTTGGTCACACGAGAACGTTTTGGATTTTGTGTCTCTTGACGCGCTTGTGTCTTGTCGGGGTGTGTGTGCCGAGCGCAGAGACCTGCCAGCAGACGATGATGCTGATGAATACGGAGGTCAAGCCAAACGGATTTCTTAGATACATGAGCCAGTATCCGACTTCGGGTGGAGACGCTACGACCTCGCCGATGATCGCACTCGGCTTCAACTTCCAGGGGTCTGGGGTGGAATTCGCGTCGCCCTTTGTCGTCGCAGTGCCGTCGGTGTTGATGCGAATGAGTCTATGAGTGATCACTCCGCCCTGTTCGTAGAAGGAAATCGTCTGCCCGACACGGTAAACATGCTCACGCACGATCACCGCGCTCCTCGAGGAGATAGTCGGCTCCATCGAGCCGGTGTGGACGATGAAAACCCGGTACGGCAATATTCCGGATGTGAGGATAACGAACGCAGAGAGGACGACGAAGGCCGCGACGATCAACGAAACGACCCGACCTCGTCCCATGGCTGGTCCCTTTCGTTTGAATGCGTGCATGGGGAATGCCGCGCCGGGTTCTCGCCGCCGCGGCATCCGCTCGCTGTGCCTAGTTGCCCGGAGTTATGCCGTGCTGCGTGGCGACAATCTGGTACGGAAGTCCGGATCCGCTGCCGTCGCCAGCAACGGTAGTGAACTGGTCGGACAGGGGATAGGAGTTCCACATCGGAGCCGGCGCCCCTACCGGAGCCTGGCCCTTCAGCTTGCCCGGATAGTTGAAACTAAAGGAGAAGCTACCCGTCACTCCAGGTGCGACGTTGCTGGCGAGAAGGTATTGCGTCTTCAACGGCCAGCAGCCAGAGGGTTCGAAACTGAGGCAATGAGCGGGCGCGAGATGATCGTTCAGGTTGGCCGAGTCAAAAATCGCGGTGCCGTTCGCGGAAAGGTGAACCTCGCCGTAGGTTCCGAGGTTATTCAATGCGCTCAGCGCGGTCGCGTTGTTGAAGACGATGAACACATCCTGCAGGTCGGAGCCAGTGTTGGTGTAGTTGAGACTGACGGTCTGCGCGGCGCCGGGGAGGAGATTCGAGAACGCCAGATTCGTGCCGTTCGCGCCGGAACCGCCATAAGTGGCGACATGGATGTTGCCGACGGTGCCAGAGATCGCTCCAGCGTGGGTGTCGCTGAAGTAGGCCCCGGTTGCACCGGATGCGAGCCACGCTGTTCCGCCGAGCAACGCAACGGAAGCGGCGAGGGATATGGCTTTCACTTTGATACTCTTCGACATCTTTTTCCTTTGGTTTTGTCTGTGCCCGCAATGCCTCCGGGTGAGGGACACCGCGTATTTCGGGTTGCCGATGACAACCCATGGGAGGTCGTCAAGGACGCAGCGATCACCCTTCTGGCGATCGTTCGGTTTGCTACAGAGTGGAAAAGATCGGGTAGGCGTCACTCTGTCTCATGAGCGGTCGGCTTCTGGGGGTATCGACCGTTGTGCTTCGCACCGAGAAGGATGGGATTTCGTCCCAACTCGATGCGAATTCTGGTCGTCGGGAAAATACGACCTCTTGCGCTGCACTGTGCCGGATTGTGGGAAAGCGACGACACAGCTTCTTCGACCGCGAAAAGCGACCTTAAGTCGTAATCAAACCAGTACGAAAGGAAAACCACAAGGGCGAGCGCCGACTCGTAGCAAATCTCCTCGGGCAGTGCACCGGATGCGTTGCATA
>ENA-OBIO01000785-OBIO01000785.1-metagenomes-genome-assembly--contig:-NODE-785-length-14824-cov-24.271_pt1 | contig 14824 bp, 14 predicted proteins | sample MGYA00153383_OBIO01 | MGnify analysis MGYA00153383 | reverse complement strand
AAAATTCTTAAAGAATTTGGAAATAATTATGTAATTAATTTTGCTTAACTACTTAAAAGCAGGGGCAATTTGTGAATTACCCCTGCTTTTAATTAAATCAGACTTATCTGAATCCGACAGCCGCTTGCCAAACAAAAGCCAGCAGCAAGAAAAACACGGGAATCACGGGCAAAACATTAACCAAAGGCTCAAAAATCGAATAAGCTTCGGGCAGTTTTGCTAAGAGTAATGCAGCTTCCATGAATCAACCTACCTATCCAACAGAATTTTCATAATTGTCGCATATCTTCACCCAAGGAACTCATGTTCGATCGACACTCGGTGCAAGCCAGTGACCAAACTCCTCTGTAAATCGATCGGCAAGAATCGCCTCTCTCATCTTTCCAGTAAAGCGAATCAACTCCGTCACATTGTGAAGCGCCAGCAAAGTATACCCTAGTGCTTCGTTCGCCCGGGCCAAGTGAGCCAAATAAGCCCGACTGAAATTTTGGCAGGTATAACAAGGACAAGACTCATCCAGCGGAGCAAAATCCTCCCGAAACCGAGCATTTTTCAAATTCCAGCGCTCCCCACCCACAAAAGCCGTCCCGTGGCGGCCCAGCCGAGTTGGAATCACGCAGTCAAACATATCTACTCCACTCGCCACCGCCACCGCCATTTCCCGATAAGTCCCGATCCCCATCAAATAACGCGGTTTATTTGCCGGCAACAAAGGCGCAGTCACTTTCACAATTTCTGCAATCAAATCCCCCGATTCCCCGACACTAACGCCGCCGATCGCATAACCTGGTAAATCTAAATCTACCAACTGGTTTGCGGCGCGCGATCGTAAATCGGGGAAAACACCCCCCTGCACGATGCCGAACAAAGCCTGATCCGGGCGCGAGTGAGCTTGAATACAGCGTTTTAGCCAGCGGTAAGTTCTGTCTGTCGCCGCTTCCACCTCGTCCCGCGTAGCTGGGTAAGGGGGACACTCGTCAAAGGCCATAATCACATCAGCGCCCAACTCATTCTGAATCTTGATCGATTTTTCCGGCGTCAAATTAATCATCCGGCCATCGCGAGGAGAACGAAAAATCACCCCATCCTCAGAAATAGTCCGCGCTTCGCTCAAGCTAAACACCTGAAAGCCACCGGAATCCGTCAGTATTGGGCCAGGCCAGGCCATAAATTTGTGCAATCCACCCGCGCCCGCGACAATCGCTTCTCCGGGCTGCAAGTGCAAGTGATAGGTATTTGCCAAAACCATTTGAGCGCCGGCATCCTTAAGATGGGCTGGCGTCAAAGTTTTGACATTAGCCAGCGTCCCCACCGGCATAAACTTGGGCGTTTCCACAACACCGTGGGGAGTAGCAAAAACCCCCGCACGCGCTTGGGTATGGCTGCAATTAGCCTGACATTTAAAAGAAAATTTCGCCTTGTCCTCAGTCATTAGTCCCGATGCTCGTTAACCGCTACTCGGCCGTCCGTGTTATCTAAATCTATTGTTGATGACATCGCGACAAAAAACTCATAACGGATGACTAATGACTGACGACGATTAAAATGGGGAATCATCCTCATCCAATGGCAGATCCCAGTTACCTGAGAGTACCTGATCGACAACCGCATCCAAAGCTGCCGCATTTAAATTCCGGCCGACTTGCTCTTGCAAAGTATTGGACAGGGGAATTAACCGCAATTGCCGCCCGTCTTGAATCAGTTCAAAATAAGCACCCTCGACCGGGGACTGTTTCAGTTCCAGGTAGTCAAAACTATACACGTTCAAATAAAGCGCATGATTGGCAATCAGCGTAGAACGATGCGGGTTGGCGAAGACTTCGAGTACATAACCTTCCCCTTCGCTGTAAATCTTGCCATCTTGGATGTGAAGGTAGCGGACACGTCCTAAATCAAACAGCAATCTTTTGATATCGCGTTTGTTAACGACAATGCCTGTATCGATGATGCAAGGAGCAACTACCCTGTTATTCAATTGATCGTGACTCATGGAGTAAAAGCCTCTGTTGTAGTATGTTCCCGTCTAGGAAATCAGGGAGTTAGCTAGAATTCTGGATACGGGAAACGCAGGTCTTTAGTTTAGCCATTTTAGATAGGGAGCTTCGGGAGCGCTGCCATTAGAGGTTTTCCTGGGAAAATATCTCCGACAGGACGAATGCCCGATCCAAAAGACTAGGGTGTTACAGTTCCAATTCTGGCACACACTAATGGATTCACAACTGCATACAAGATCAAAACTTTCTATCTTATGATGGATGATAAATGGGTTCGCTCTACAATCAACTTTTTCCAGAATCAAGGCGCTGCCATCGCAGCGGCAGTCGCTTTTTACACTTGTTTGCCGGTGCCGATGTCTTGGACTTTGGAGTTTCGGGGCATTGCTCGGTTGGCACCGGCGATCGGGCTGTTGATTGGGGGGATGCTGGGACTGGCGGATGTTGGGTTGCAGTTGTTGGGAATGCCTGCTCTGACTCGATCGGCCTTGGTGGTAGTGTTGGGCATCGCGGTGACTGGCGGGCTGCACCTAGACGGGGCCATGGACGCGGCGGATGGGCTGGCTGTACCTGACCCGGTGCGCCGGCTGGAAGTGATGCGGGACAGCGTTACAGGAGCTTTTGGGGCGATGGCTGCGATCGCGATCGTCCTGCTGAAAACTGTTGCTCTCTCGGACTTGAATAACTATCGGTGGTTGGCTTTGATGGGTGTGGCGGGTTGGGGGAGGTGGGCTCAACTGGTGGCGATCGCCCGCTATCCGTATCTCCGGGCCGAGGGTAAGGGAGCTTTTCACAAAGAATCGATTTATTCTCCTTTTGATTTTATCCCAGGAGTGCTGCTGCTAGTTAGTTTGAGTGTGCTACAAGTTTTTCTCTCAGGCGATCGGTGGCTATTGGCGGTGGGGATGGCTTTGGGCGGAAGTGCGATCGGAATTTTTGCCGGAGCCTGGTTTAACCACCGTTTGGGCGGCCACACGGGCGATACTTACGGTGCCGTAGTCGAGTGGACGGAGGCTTTGTTGCTGTGTCTTTTGGCGGCTTTGGAAGGTTGATTAACAGTTAAAACGAAGTCCACTTCTAGCGGGCTAAAAAATAAAGGTGGAAATCCGCACTCAACTGCGACAATTTTCATCCGGTCTGTTGTTAATTACCGCGCTAGATTAGATCCAGAAAACCTCAACCTTTTAAAAGCTATGGAATATTTAATTGGTGCGATCGTCCTAGGAATGTTAATTTGGGCCGGGTTCGAGATTGTTCAAACCATCCGCAACTGGGAACTCAATCGCTCCGAAATCAACCAAAAAATTCAAGCTGAAATGGTCAAAGAGACATATTGCTGTCAATTTTGGGATTCTGAATAAGCACAGAAAGTATAAATAATCGTTCTGACGCACCATTTATTGGCTGGTGCGTCAGCTTGGAAATTGTTAGTTTTTGGAAAAAATAATGCGAACTGACGCACCCTACAAAATGAATGGAAAATGCAATTTAAAATTTTCCATTCATTCTCAATTTTTACGCCTTAGCTTCCACCCAAACCGTCATTCCTTCAACCCTCAAACCTTTGCCACGAGTGCCGCAATATTGACCGTTAGCAGTAACAGGAGTATCGCCGACATTCTGGATGTGAGCCGTATAAAATACGTCGTACTTATCAGCTTGCGGCCCAGTCAGCCGCGCGGCAAATCCCTCAATCCGCTTGGCTTTGCCCCGGAAACCAGCCAACTCGCCTTCCGATATCCAAGCAGTATCGCCAACTCCTTCAACGTGAGCCATATACTGCAAATTCAAATCGGGGGTGGGAGGCTCTAATTTAATTTGAAATCCTTCGACGCGACGCCCTTGAGCCTTTGTACCCGCATATTCGCGATCGCTAAAAGTTCGATCGCCAATTCCTTGAATGTGCGCCAACACTTTTAAACCCACAGCCGCCGCAACTTGAGAACTCGCAGACGGCGCGATCCAAACTTTGATACCCTCTATTCTCAAACCTTTGCCGCGAGTGCCACAATATTCGCCGTTGGAGGATACGTCAGTGTCGCCAATATTCTGAATGTGAGCGCTATAAAATACGTCATACTTATCAGCTTGCGGCCCGCTCAACCGCACCGCAAACCCTTCAATTCGTTTCGCTTGACCCCGAAAACCTGCCAATTCTCCCTCGCTAAGCCAAGCAGTATCGCCAACACCTTCGACGTGAGCCATATACTCGATTTTTAAGCCGGGAATTGGTGGCTCGATATTAATCCCAAATCCTTCGACGCGACGCCCTTGAGCTTTAGTACCCGCGTATTCTTGAGAACCGAAAGTTCGATCGCCAATTCCTTGAATGTGCGCCAACACTTTGATACCCAAAGCTCCCTCTACTGGCACTTGTTGAACGTCCCGAGGTGCTCCAAACACAATACTCCCGGAGCCCGTTGTTTGCAGAGACTTAGGTACTTCCACGCTAGGAACAATAATCACCTCGTGCATCGGCGCCGAAGGTGCGGGGGATTCCAAAATCTGGATTTGTGGCGCAACTGTAACTTGTTTCGGCGTGGCATTTCCCGACGGGATGATAATCACTTCCGGTAAGGGTTGGGCCGCCATTTTCTGTTCTGTTGCTGCTTTAAATGAGCCTTCGACTTTAGCAGGTGCTGCTTTTACCATCTCAGCAATGGTTAATTTGCCTCTGGAAATAGCAACGGCTAGCTGTTTGCCAAAAGCGGCGCTGACTGTTTCTTCCAGAATCACCCATTGTTCGTCATCTAATTTGTCTTGCTGTTCCACCAGGGCGAGGACTGCTGAAACTGGGTGTTTGCCGCTGACTAAGGATTGTGCGTCAGAATGCAGTTGAGTTGGGGTTGATTCGGAAATCGCGCGCTGAAGTTCACGGGCTTTGGCATGAACCGATTGTAAGGCGGGGAAGTCGCTTTGTTCGCGATGGCCGATCGCCAATACTCGATCGAGCACTTTTAAGGCTGCGTCGCGAATTTCTGCTTTACCAACGGAAGTCGCTGCTGTCTCGACTAAGTTTTGAATGTCTTTGAGGGAAGCAATTTCCCCCGGGGCGATCGCCGATTTATTGAGTTCAAGAGCTTGTTTTTGCACTACGGCGAAGTTGCGGCTGTAGGCGGCGATTTCTTGCAACAAGCTGTCGGAGGGAGGAAGGCCCGAGTCTTGCAGTTGTTTGGCTGCTTGCGAGAGGCGATCGGCTAAATTACCATAAGTTTCAGATAGTTGGGCTATTTGTTGTAGCAAATCGTTATGTGCTGCTTCCATAGGTCTTGCCGTAAATATTTAACTTGCTGATTATAGACGGTGAGCGCCTTCCGAAGGTAGAAGGCAGTAGTCATTGGTGATTAGTCATCAGTCATCAGTCATCAGTCCAAGCGAATAATAAAAATGTTCCCACTCAGACACTCTCCCACTCGGGCATCTGGACACTCTCCCCACACTCCCCGCGTGATCCCGGTCACACCCTTACAAATACGTAGTCACACTCGGCGAGTCCGGCTGTCACCAGCGGCCCCTAAAAATGTCACACAAATTGAGCAATAGCCGTCACTGCGGAGTCAGTTAAAACCGTTGATACTGAGGCTGTTCAAGCAATAAAACCCAAAAGTGTTATGGTACTGATTCGCGACCTCGCCCAACAAGCTTTGACCCTAGGTTACTTAACTATTGAAGCCGAAAATCAACTGCGGCGAATGTTAACGACGACCAAGTATGACTTAGAAGACTTAAATGCTTTTATGGCTTTGCAACTAGCAGCTATGTCTGGAGGAGTGAGACAAGAGTCTCGTGAGATTAAAGAATTTGAAATCTGTGGCGAGACCGCTTCAGAATCTTCTTGTTAGTAATTAATTGACTTTTGATAAATTAAAGTTTAGTAAGGAAAATTTAGATTGTGATGATTGGTGAAAGGGAATTGGTGGTATAATTCGCCATCGCGGGCTTCTCTAACCTTAGATAGAAGCAAGACCGATGCAGAAATACGTCCTAAGAGTTTTGCGATCGCCCCTAGCGTCAGGTAGGATTACTGTTAATTATTGCGCTTCGCTCAGGAGAAAAAAAATATGGCAGATATGTCCGGTCAAGATCCCTCGGAAATTAAAATGGCCACGGTTGATGAAGAACAAAAAGGCGCAACGTTTAGCGGTACGGTTATCCTTGCTATCGATATCGAGGCTGGGGAAGTCGTTTTCTTCAAAGACTTTTTGATTGAAGATTATAAAGGCGAACTTACCGCTTATCTGGCAACAGATGGCAATATAACGAAAAGCATTGATTTAGGCGAGATTAAGCATAAGAGCGGCAGCTTTAAGCTGCCAATTCCGCTGGGGACGGATACATCACCCTATAATACACTCGTGCTGCGCGACGAAAAAAGCAAGAAAAAAATTGTGACGATCGAGCTGTAAAATTTCCAATTTAGCTCGTAGTTGGGCCAAATTCGTTAGCGCAGCCCTCGAAGAGGATCGCCTTTTTTTCCTGAAGTGCGATCGCTCTTGAATTAAGGTGCGTCATTTTTGATCGAACAGTCCAGTTGTAAATGTGATGCACGACGCACCCTAATTTTTAAAATGGAATCGGATCGTAATCGGGATTGTCGGCTTCGTTAGATGAACTCGACGGGCGATCGGACTCAGAATTTGAAGACTGATGCGAGTTCCAATCCGAACTAGACGTGCGGTTAGCGCTGCCTGGAGCGGTGTTAGGGCTGCGGCCTCGGGAACTCATGGGAACCACGTTGCTCGGCACTGTTGCTGGCGCAGTGTCGCGAATTTGAGCTGGTTCGGGAGCGGTTCTAGTTGCGGGAGTCGCCGTCATTGCATCGGCGCTGACAGTGTAAATCCTTTGAGCTGTCAGTTCAGCGCGTTTTTCTTTAATACCATCTCTTTCGATCGTATTCATACCCAGCCGGCCTTCAATAATCACCCGATCGCCCTCGCGATATTTCTCGTGAATTTCTTGAGCTAAATTTCCCCATCCGATCACCTTCAAATGTTCGGGCGGATCTTCAGGTTTTGGGCCTGGAAACTGCACCAGCATCTCAGCGATTGGAACTTGATTGTCTGGAGTATAACGGAGTTGCGGTTGTTGAATTATTTCCGCCATCAAAATGCAGCTATTCATAACTAAATTGGGAATTGGGAATTGGGAATTGGGAATTAGGAATTGGGAATTGGGAATTGGGAATTGGGGATGAGTTAGTTGTTGGTTGTTGGTTGTTAGTTTTTGGTTGTTGGTTCTAATAACCAATTGCCAATTACCAATTACCCATTCCCAATTACCCATTCCCAATTACCCATTCCCAAATTTATCTTGGCGAACGGCCGCCTCGGCTTGAGTGACAAAATCGTGAACGAGGGTGCGGTACTCCTTCAAAGTTTCCGATACCCAATCTCGATCCTCGCTGTTGGCGAAGATATGAACGGTCGGTTCGCTAGCATCGGGCAAAACTAATAGCCAATTGTCGTCGCTGTAGTTAAAAATCTTCACTCCATCTACTAATTCTAAACGATCGGGCGAATGAGTTTCTACTAAATGTCGCATCAGCGAACCCTTGACCGTCCAAGGACAGCGGACGCTGTAACTGCGGTGGGTGACACGGGGAAGTTCGGCTTTGATCTGTCCGAGCGATCGCTCCTGAATCGTCATCATTTCTATCACTTTAGCAATGCAGAACATTCCGTCAAATCCGGGATGCAACTGCGGGAAAATAAAACCCATATTGCCGCTACCGCCCAAAACCACATTCGGGTTTCTGTTAGCGGCTTCCATCAAAGCAGTTGGGTTCGCCTTAGTGCGGATTACCTTGCTTTGATAGCGACGGGCGATCGCCTCCACCGCAGAAGACGCATTCACCGGCACTACCACTGTACCTCTGGGATTAGAGGTCAGCATCAAATTTACCATCAGCGCCGTCAGCATTTCCCCGCGAATCGCTATTCCCGATTCGTCTACCAAAATGAGCTGTTCGCCATTGGCTGACACCTGTACCCCAAAATTAGCGCTGAGTGCTTTCACCACGCGGCCGAGTTGGTCGAGCAAATATTCCCGTTCCCCGTTGCTCAGAGAAGTTTGCTTGAGACTAGCATTCAGCACCACCGCATCGCAGCCGAACTTAGCCAGTATTTGCGGTAGAAATGCTCCAGAAACCGCGTAAACGTAATCGATTACCACCTTAGAATTGCTGTAACGGATTGCTTCAACATTCATCTGCCGCTCAAAGGTGCGACTGTAAACTTCGAGAGCTTGGTTAAAGTACGACATCTCTCCAATTTCGGGAATTAGAGCTCGCCGCAAATCTTCCTTAAAATAAGCCCCCTCGATTTTTTTTTCAGCAGCTTTAGTAATATTGATGCCTTTGATATCGAAGAATTCAATTAAAATGTGGTCAGAGCGATCGGGCGAAATGCGAACGTGAATGCCGCCAGCAATCGACAGTGTAGACAAAACCGTGCGGGCGATCGGAATTGCCGTCGATTCCAAATTGACCACATTAATTCCCACCGACATCAAACCCGCAATAAAAGACCTCGAAACCATCCGCGAAATGCTCCGTTGGTCGCGAGAAACCGATACCGAAGTCCCAGATTTCAAAGTCGAGCCGTAAGCCGCGCCCAATTTCACCGCAAATTCCGGAGTAATCTCCACATTTGCCAGTCCTTGAACGCCGCGCTGACCGAACAAATTCCGTTTAGCTTGTTCTCCCCAGATTAAATTTTGATTTAACAGAGCGCCGGATTCAATATTTTTGCTCGGCCAGACGCGCACGCTAGGGCCCACTTGCGCTTCTTCTCCCACGATCGACATGGAACCCACGACAGCACCTTCGAGGACGTGAGCGCGCCTGTCTACGCGGGTGCTGCGGCAAATCACGCAGGCTCTGAGGTGAGCGTCTTCGCCGATAATTGCTCCATTCCAGACGATCGGACGTTTGAGATTCGCGTCGGCCCCGACTGTGACGTTATCTCCGATTACCGTACCGGCATCGATTTTAACTCGGGCTCCAATCCGGCAATTGTTGCCGATCATCGTGGGTGTTTCGACGATCGCGCTATCGTCAATAAAAGTATTCTGACCTACCCAAAGTCCCGATCGAACTTCGTTGTAGTAAGTCAAATCCAGTTTGACCTTTCCCCGCAGCGCGTCGTACTGAGCTTCCCGGTAAATATCCAACTGACCGACATCGCACCAGTAACCCTCAGCTATGTAACCGTAAATCGGCTCACCTTTTTCCAGTAGCAGAGGAAACAAGTCTTTCGAGAAGTCACTCTCCTGATTTATCGGCAGGTAATCCAAGACTTCGGGTTCTAAAATGTAGGTGCCGGTATTGACCGTATCGGAGAAAATTTCGCTGCTAGAAGGCTTTTCCAGAAAGCGGCTGATCCGGTGATTTTCTTCCGTAATCACCACCCCGAATTCCATCGGGTTGGGAACGCGAGTTAAAATTAACGTGGCTTTGGATTTATTGCTGCGGTGAAATTTGATCGCTTCGGTCAAGTCGAAGTCTGTGATGCTGTCGCCACTGATCACGAGAAAAGTTCGATCGAGCAATTGGGCAATATTTTTGACACAGCCAGCCGTACCCAGCGGTTGGTCTTCCTCCACAGCGTAAGTCATTTGAACGCCAAAATCTGCCCCGTCAGTAAAATATTCGCGCATGACATCGGGAAGGTAGTGCAGGGTAGCAATAATTTCGGTAATGTCATGTCTTTTTAGCAAATTGATAATGTGTTCTGCGATCGGGCGATTTAGAATAGGAACCATCGGTTTAGGTAAATCGCACGTCAGGGGTCTGAGCCTCGTTCCTGACCCCCCAGCCATTAGCACTGCACGCATAAAATCCTCCTTGCTTAGAAACTTCTCTACCGTCATTGTCCGCTAGAAAAAGTCTGCTTGCTGTAACTTGCGGAGCACTAACTATCAGTGTTAATTATCTTTGTGAGTAATCCCGCGTCTGTGAAATCCAAGGGAAGCGAGGTCGTCCCCAACAGCAACCAATTTCAGCAGTGGAATTGTTACGGGTAGCGGTGCGCCTTGGCGTCTGATAAATGATAGATTAAGAGCAGCGATGCAAGCTCGCCGACTCAAAATCCAATCAGTTGCTTAGGGGGTTTATTTCATGGAACCATTAATTGGATTGGTATTGCTGGTGACATACGGTGGCGGTATTTGGAAATTTTGGAATGGTTTCGATCGCACTAACTTCGACAGAAGCTTTGCAAATCGCCTGAAGCTGTCGCTGCTCTGGCCCGCGTTAATTTTTAATAAGCCTTACCGCCAAAACTTTACAAAAGCACTCAAAGGCTCTAGAAGGTAATTCAAGAATGTCTAAAAAGTCGGATCGCCTAGCTTCTAGTCCTGAGCAAACTTGGTTTGCTAAGGACAAATCAGATACTTGGCCACGTTTACTCTCCCCAGTTGCTGCTCGGTTCGATCGCGAATACCGAGGAGAAGCTTTCGCCTTACCCGAAGAAGTCGAAGCAATGCCGATTTTCCTGGAATCAGTCGCAGGAACCCTCCAAGCAAAAACAGTTTCTCCCTTCTGGAAACTTGCCAAACCCCAAAAAAATCAGCGCTGTTTAGATATTGGCTGCGGAGTCAGCTTTCTGATCTATCCTTGGCGGGAGTGGGAAGCCCTTTTTTACGGTCAAGAAATTAGCAGCGCCGCGCGAGATGCCTTAAACGCTCGCGGCCCTCAACTCAATTCCAAGCTATTTAAAGGCGTAGAATTAGCCCCCGCTCATCGCTTAAATTACGAAGAGGATCAATTTGACTTGTGCATCGCCACAGGTTTTAGCTGCTATTTTCCCATAGATTATTGGGCGATTGTCATGACGGAAGTGAAGCGAGTTTTAAAACCCGGTGGTCACTTTGTTTTTGATGTCCTGAACCCTAATGCTCCTCTAGCAGAAGATTGGGCAATTTTGGAAACTTATCGAGCAGGCGAAGTATTTTTAGAGACAATAGAAGATTGGGAAAAAATGTTCAAAGAGGTTGGGGCTAAAGTAGTAAAAAAACAAAGTGGCGACTTATTCCAAATGTATAAAGTCCAATATATTTGAGAGGCTAAGGGAAATCAACAATCAGGTTCGTAGTGAGGACTTTAGTCCTAAAAATTCCGAGTCTAGGGAACTAATAACAATCTCAGTATCAGTCAAGAAAGTAGGGTGATAAGCTGTTCTGCATTTAAATTGTATGTTAAAAAATAATCAAACTCTTGTGGGTGGGCGTCCCGCCCGCTCTGAATATACAATTTAAATGTGCAACAGCTTATCGAATTCGGTGGCATCAGAATTAATATTACCCACAATCAGGACACAGCAGTGCCGTTTCTTGCGCAATTAATCAGGCGCTATAGTTAAATCTCTCGCGAATGCTCATGATTATTTTGGGGCGCAAAAAACGGCATTGCCGTATCCTCCGTTACTGAACCAAGCAGATGTGATATTCCCAATTCCCAATTCCCAATTCCCAATTAATTTGTGGTAGCGGGAGAAGGCGAGACTTCGGGGATGGGAGATGGCGCAGCTTCAGGAGAAGGCGAGACTTCCGGGGCCGGAGATGGCGCAGCTTCAGGAGAAGGTGACACTTCGGTGGCCGGAGATGGCGCAGGTTCAGGTAGCGGGGGCTGTTCGGCGGCGGGCTTAGGTTGAGTCGAGGGCGACGCTTTGGGGGCTGGTTTTGGTGCCGACGGCGACGGTTGAGCCCCGGGCTTTGGTTTGTTTGAGGCGGCTGGTGGCTTCTCAAACTGCGGTTTTACTTCAGCAGGCTCTCGGGAGGCTGGCTGACCTGTTGGTCTGGGCCCTGGTGGCTGCTGGCCTGCTGGGTTGGGTCTGGTAGGCCCGCAAACTTTTTCGTCGTATTTAAACGCGACAGCCAACTGGTAAAGCTTGTGCGTACTTGCTGCTGAAAATATTTGATTAGGGTTAATAATCGCAATTTTTGCTGCATTATCGAGAATACTGTAACCCGTGGGGACGATCGGCTGAGGCTCGGCCTTGAGCAAGCCCTGGGGGTTGACAACTGCTCCAAAAACTGCTACTCCTTCGAGTTTTTGCGAGCAAGCTGCTGCGGGATAAGCGACATTCACAGGAGTCGGCCCGGTCATTTCTAAGTCGGGATAAGCTTTTTTGAATCTCTCAAACAAAGCAACATAGGTATTTGCAGCAGCAAGCTGTGTCTCCCTGTTGCTGGATATGTTTGAACCCGGTTGTCCGGGCTGTCCTAGCTGTCGCTGTTGGGCTTCAAATTGTTGCCTCCTGATTCTTTCTTCGGGAGTTTCTGCAATCAGATTCCGTTTATTCGGATCTTTTTGAGTCAATTTTGGTACTCCATCTCCCGAAGTCCTCGGGCCAATTGGGAATTCCGGGCTATATACAGGAGCTCCGTCTGGGAATAGCGGGAGTCCTCCTCTACTGGCGATGGTTCTTTTGAGCGTTTCTGCTTCATCTTCGGAGGGCCCACCAGGAAGCTGGGGTTCTCCAGTGAATGAGGATGGTGGTGGCGGGATGTTGCGATCGAAGTTACCGGGTAATGGCGGGAAAATTGGAATGCCACCGGGAGGGGCGGGCGGGATGAAAGTGGGTGTTTTCAGAGACGGGGCTCGGAGATTTTGGGATGGAGTTTTGGAAGGTGCGGTGGCCGTTGAGGGTGGGAGAGGGGAAAAGAATCCAGGAGGGGGCATTCCCGGCGGCAGGGCGGGTAGATTGATGGCACCAGGTGCGGGGGGTAAGGGCGGTGCTAAGTTGGGCGATGGCAGAAGGGGAACTGGTGCGATCGAAAACGGCGTATTGGACGATCGCGGTGGTATGGTTTGCGGTAGGCGAGCGGCTTCTGTGGGAGTTAGTTCTACCAAACCCACAGAACCGGACAGATTTTTTGAGGAATTGCCACCGTAGATTATGCTTGAGAGCGTCGGGGCGCTTACTCCGAGCACTCCGTGAAGGCCGACAGAAGCTAAAGCTGCCCACCAAAAAGGCTGGCGCAGCGGTTCGGAAAGGGCGATGGCTAGGGAGGAAGAGTCAGTCATGACCGTGGGGAATTGGGAATGGGGAATTGGTAATGGGGAATGGGGAATTGGAAGTTATATAGTTATTTATTTATATTTTTTTATTTTGAACGATTTAAAAAGTGGCTGTTGTGGAATTCAAAAGTATAACTTTAGCACGATCGCGCTCAAAATTGCCCGATCGCCAAGAAGGCCACTGCAATACCGTCCTTTCCTAGCTGGCAAACTGAGTTAATTGATCAAACACCGATTATCGGTGCGATCGACTGCTGTTTCCAATTCGGTTACGGAAAGGAATGTGGACGGATGACTAAAAAGCTGACTGTATAAGTCTTCTTCCCTCTTCCTTCTTCCTACCACCGATAGCGGTAAGTTTTAAAAGGAGCGCCCTCAATGCTGAGCAACTCGATCGGATAAATTGGAGCACCGCTTGCCATATATTGAAACATTTCCCGAACTTCCTCTCCCCGCAGCGACAACTGGTCTAACTCTTTGAGAGAATACCAACCAGCACACAAAGTATACTCGTCGGGCTTGCTCTTGGGCGGTGTCTTATCTTCAGGACGAGCCACAAAAATGACTCGCAGGCGCACATTACCCCTAGGCATCACCGTATGCTCTACCCTGAGAATTCCTTCAACGATCACAGAAATGCCGGCTTCTTCAACGGTATTGCGCATAGCAGACGCTAGCAAAGTCTCTCCCTTTTCCACTCGCCCTGCTGGGAGATACCACTGCTGATCGTACTTGCGCTCTTGTACCAATAGAAAACGGTCTTCTAAGTGAACGACAACTAGGGTAAAATACAATGTCGGAATCGGCTCGCGAGCCATAGAAGTAGATATTCCCCAAGCAAAAAGTTTAACCAGCGGTAGATGTTAGCAATCCAAAGGATACTTCGGGAAGCGTCTTTGAACTTAAAAAATAGATCGTAGCAGCAGCCGGGCCGCAAAATCTGTAATCTTAAATCTGAAATTGACAATGCCATTACCAACTGTGATTTTACCAGGATATTTTGCTGCTGCTTCCGATTATCGGGAATTAGAAAAATATTTAGTCGATCGAGGTTTTCCCACAGTAACAGTACCACTGACCCAGCGAGATTGGTGGCCAACTTTTGGCGGGCGATCGATGGTGCCAATTTTGCGACAGCTCGATCGTACCGTCAAACAAATGTTACAGCAATACGGCGTCTCTCAGATTAATCTTGTCGGTCATTCCGCCGGCGGCTGGATTTCTCGCATCTATTTGGGCGAACAGCCTTACACCATTCACGGCGAAGTGTTTGAAGACGCAGGTTTGTGGAACGCTCACCCTTGCATCCACACTCTCATCACTTTAGGGACACCACACGTGTCTCAAGAGCGCTGGACGCGCAAAAACCTAGATTTCGTCAAAATTAACTATCCGGGGGCTTTTCACCCGCAGGTGCGTTACGTGTGCGCTGCTGGGAAGTCTGTTTTTGGCAAGCGCGGTTTTGGGACTTGGCTGGCTTACAAAAGTTACGAGTTGACTGTGGGGAAGGGCGAAACCTGGGGCGATGGAATTACGCCGGTAGAAGCTGCTCATTTGGACGGGGCCGAAAATTTGGTGTTGGAGGGAGTTTGGCATTCGCCTCGCTCTCCGGGGAAGTGGTACGGTTCGCCGGAGGTTTTGCTGGCTTGGATTGGGTATTTGCGGTAGAAATGAATTACCACAGGCGGGACGCCTGTTCCACAAAGCAAGAATCAGAAGGTTGAAAGGAGTCATCAGTCATTAGACTTCTTGCTTTCATAAAAATTAATACGGGATGCGGGAAACTCAGTGACTTCAGTCCTGAGAGGGA
>ENA-OBIO01000781-OBIO01000781.1-metagenomes-genome-assembly--contig:-NODE-781-length-14907-cov-2.8308_pt1 | contig 14907 bp, 13 predicted proteins | sample MGYA00153383_OBIO01 | MGnify analysis MGYA00153383 | reverse complement strand
CCCATGTTGCCATATAAAAACCATTTTTTTCGCCCAGCCGATTTATGTATCAACCACTGCGCTGCCGAATTTAACGCTTCTTTATTGGCTACGGTAAAAATATTTTCTTCAAAACCCACGTTTAATCTATTTTACGTGTAAAGGTAGATAATTGATTTAATTCAATTCTAAATCAGTTTAAAGTTATTTCGTTTGCTTGTCATTAAAAACCTTTTAACAAATTTTACATTAAATAAGAATCCAAAGCGCTTAAGTCAGCATCTAACGTGTATTATAGATTTCAAATTTAACTTTAAATTTTTTTAGAATGGAAAGACGTGCTTTTTTGGAATCTTTAGGCTTTGGTGCCGCTTTTGTTTTAACGGCGACTTGTTTACATAGTTGCAGTACTTCGGGCAGTGTTATAACACCTGGCACGGTTGATTTTACACTCGATTTGACACAATCGGCGAATGCAGCCTTAAAAAATAAGGGTGGTTATATTGTAACGAATGGCGTAGTTGTTGCTCAAGACTTGAACGGTAATTATGTTGCCGCTACACAAACTTGTACACATCAAGGATTAAATCAGGTTTACTACGATAGCTCAAGTAATACTTATCGTTGTTCTGCTCACGGTGCACAATACGATTTAACTGGTAAAGGATTAAACGCGAATGGGTCTAACGGGATTATAACTTTTAAAGCAACGCTTTCGGGTACTTCACTCCATGTTTTAGGCTAAAATTTAAATTTTATTTTAAGAAAATAGTGCTCAAGAATTAAATTATGGAAAGAAGAGAATTTTTAGAATCTTTGGGTTTAGGCGCGGCATTTGTTTTAACAGCGACTTGTTTAAACAGTTGTTCTAACAACAATAGCAACATTATTACGCCAACACCTACGGGTACAACAGGTACAACAAGTTCAGATCTATTAACTTTAGATTTGACGCTTGCCGATAACGACGCATTGAAAACCAATGGTGGTTATATTGTGTCGAAAGGAATAGTTGTTGCGCGCGATAAAAATGGCAATTATGTTGCAGCCACGCAAACTTGTAGCCACCAAGGTTTGCAAGGTATTTATTACGATTCGGCGAGTAATTCTTATTACTGCAACGTACATGGTGCGCATTATAATTTGGCTGGTACAGGTTTAAATTCAAACGGTTCGCGCGGAATTGCTATTTATACAACCACACTAAACGGAACAACCTTGCATATTACAGCCTAAAGAGTGGGCGAGCGCAATTTGCCCACACATTCGATACTTCAAACTATTCTTTATGAAACTAAGAAATTGGTTAATCGTTGGAACGATTTTAATTTTAGGCGTTATTGCTTATGGCGCACAACAGTGGTTTAAACCACATCCAACTATAGGTACGCCTACATTATTTACATCTGCAAATGCTGTGGTGCATGAATTTGATACCGATGAAACAGTCGCCACGAAAAAGTATGTTGGGGCAGATAATGATTTGTGCGTGACTGAAATTTCTGGAAAAATATCAGAAGTTGTTTTAGATTCTTCTGGAACTACTCTTGCTTTCGAAACTGAAAATCCGATTAAAGGCGTGCGCTGCACACTCGACAAATTCCCAAAAGCAACTGAAAGAAAATTTACAGTCGGCGATAGTGTTACACTCAAAGGATTGTGTACGGGTTTTTTATCCGATGTGATTTTTGATCGTTGCGTTTTTGTGCGGTGATTGGTTCATTTTCAAAATGATTAAAACCTGTAAGATTTTAAAACCTTACGCGGCACACATTTTTGCTTTTAAATAATGTTGAGGTGCCATGCGCCTCAACATTATTTACTTGTTTTCTAACAGAGGTTAAGGCGCTCTGCGCCATGTTATTTGTAGGCGCAGAGCGCCTTAACCTTTATAGAAAAATATAAAATCAGAAAACGTAGGTGCAGCGCACCTAAATATAAAAATTATTTTATTTGTTTATCGCGAAAGTTTTTAAAACCCTTTACCAGTAAATTAAAAAAATAAAAAATTTGCTTCTATCAAGTTTAAATTTGTGCGTCTAATTTTCAATCGAAACTTAAAAATATTTTCTCTCGATGCGCGCATTCGATTTACTTTCCATTTTAAAGGAAATCCAAATATACGGTACTCACAACGCTGAGGTTTCAGCCGTCACTTCCGATTCGCGCGCAATTATTAAAGATGCACTTTTTGTTGCAGTGCGTGGTGTACAAACCGATGGTCACGCTTTCATAGAAAACGCGATAGCTGAAGGTGCAGCAACTATCGTGTGTGAGAATCTCCCCGAAAAACTTTCCGATTCCGTTTTATATGCGCAAGTAAAAAATAGTGCCGAAGCATTAGGTTTACTGAGTGCGCAGTTTTATGATAATCCCTCCGAAAAATTTACACTCGTTGGTGTTACAGGCACGAACGGCAAAACAACGTGCGTCACGTTGTTGTTCGATCTATTTACAGCATTCGGTTATAAATGTGGTTTGGTTTCAACGGTTGAAAACAGAATTGGAAAAGAAGTTATTCCAGCCACGCACACCACACCCGATGCGCCTGCGCTACAAAAATTATTTAAACAAATGTGCAACAGTGGTTGCTCGCACGTTTTCATGGAAGTTTCGAGTCACGCTTTAGAGCAACATCGGGTGACAGGTGCGCAATTCGCGGGTGCTGTTTTTACAAACCTTACACACGATCATTTAGATTATCATGGCACATTCGATAATTATTTACGCGCTAAACGCCGTTTGTTTGATGGTTTAAGCAAGTCAGCTTTTGCAATAACGAACAACGACGATAAGAACGGTCACATCATGCTGCAAAATACGCGGGCGCACCGAATGAGTTACGCGCTCAAAAAATCGGCAACGTATCGCGCAAAAATATTTGAGAACAGTATTGCAGGTCTGCATTTGCAACTCGACGGTTTCGATTTTCACGCACGTATGATTGGCACTTTCAATGCTTACAACCTACTCGCGGTTTACAGTGTTGCACGCACACTTGGTTTCGATTCGGAAATAATTCTCGAAAAACTTAGCAATTTGCGCGGTGCAGAAGGTCGGTTCGATTACATCGTTCAACCCGAAAAAAATATTGTCGGTATCGTTGATTATGCGCATACACCCGATGCTTTAGAAAAAATTTTAGAAACACTTCAACAGTTGCGCAAACCAACGCAACAAATTATAACTGTAACTGGCGCAGGTGGCGATAGAGACGCAACCAAACGACCGATTATGGCGCGCATAGCAGCAACGTTGAGCGATAGATTAATTCTCACGAGCGATAATCCACGCTCAGAAAAACCTGAAACGATCATTAAACAAATGCGCGTAGGTGTTTCATTGTCAGACACCAAAAAAGTATTGTGTATCACCGATAGAAGAGAAGCGATAAAAACCGCCGTCGCTCTGGCTCAAAAAAATGATATTATTTTAATTGCTGGCAAAGGACATGAAAAGTATCAAGACGTGAATGGCGTGAAATCACATTTTGATGATAAAGAAGAATTGCGCGCCGCTTTTAGTTGAAGTGGCGTAAAAAAATACATTAAATTAATTATTCCCAGCAGCATGTCCTGCATTCTTTTCAATTTCAGAAATATCCAAATCGTTTAGAGTTACCATTACGTCGCTGAGATTTGATTCGTTCAACTCAATTTTTAAATTTTCGAGTTGGTACATTAAATCGCTGTATTTTCTATAAATTCCAAACACGTTAGTATTATTTTTAGGAAGCGATAAGTGGTTATAGTTCACTATATCGTTTGTATCTGTAACATCATTTTGATACTTTGAGTGAGGTTGAAACCTCGCCATCCAAACATTCATTTGGTAGCGAACAATATCGAGCTTAGAATCAATAATACGATAAACCGTTTGAAAGAGCACCGTTTGATCTTTAGTATTTGTTAATAGCGAACTAGCATTCATAATTGACACAGTTTTAGAAGTGCAATAAAAATTATAAGGATGAAGTTCGGTTGAAGAATATACTGTAAAATCGTAGTCGAAAAAGTAAAAATAAAATCTAGTAGTAATTTTTATGAATATATAAATTAGGCTTTCGCTTAATAATTTTTATATTATAAAAATTTCAATAATTGTGCCAAGATAAAAAAAAGTGAAGTTAATTTTCATTAACCTCACTTTTTTTTAAATATTATTTTTAATTAGTTTATTGCCCGCCTACTAAATTTAAAAATATGGTTTTTAGCTGATCATTTGTTTCAGCTTTAGCAATTTCACTTACCATTTTTGTCAGATCTGAAAAAGTCGAACCTGCCTGACCTTTGTATTTTTTTCTTAAATCCGAAATACCCTTAGCTATTGCGAAACGTCTCCAAGGTGAAGAATCTTTAAGTGCCATGCTTTTTAAGTTGTCTGCTTTTGCTACTAAAGCATCAGCATTCGGCGCAGTTTTGCTGATGAGTTGCAAATAATTTCCGACAAAAGCTATTGAAGGTTGACCATCTACTTTGCTCAAATTATTTTCAAAAAAACTTGCGTTTTCAGCAACGGGCATTTTAGCGTACATTTCGCTGACACCTTCCAATAAATCGGGGTTGGTAGTTTTTTCTAAATTTTTTGCCGCCTTAAATGCAGCGACACTATCTAATCTGTTTAAACCTTTAAGTGCAGCCGAGTTAACGTGATATGATTTATCATTTTCCATCGCATTCGTCAGTGTTCCGATAAAACGCTTATCTTTCGACTTCCCCAATTTATCAATCGCTTTGGCACGCACTGAATATCTCACGTCCGATTTAGCCATTTTATCTAAAATTGCGAGCGTTGATTCGTCGTAAGGTTTAGCTAAATTATCAATCGCTTGTTCGCGAATTGCCCAAAATTTATCATTCAGCGCGCTTAAAATTGATTTTTTACTTTCCGCGTCCGAAGAATTTGCTAAAACATTAACGGCTTCTTGACGCGCTAAGTAATGCGTGCTATTGGCATAAATGGTGCGCCATTCTGCGTCGGAGTGTTTATCTACTTTTTCACCTACCAAAATTCTATCGGCATCAAAATCTACAACAGCATCGGCACTATTTACATCGAAAGTGAAAGTTTGTTTGCGCTGCGTTATCATAAATGTTTGGCGTTTTGTAGTTCCGCCGTCATAAATATCAAAATCAATCGGCAATTGAAAAACGCGTGGCTGACCATCTTTTGAACTTTGTGTTTGTGTAACAGTAGCACTCGCTTTTTTTGTTGCTGCCTCGTACGCTTTGAAATACCATTCGTTAAAAAACCAATTCAAATCTTGTCCTGAAACGGCTTCGAGTGCCAAACGCAATTGATGCGCTTCGCCTGTTTTGAAAGCATTATCGGTAAGATATTTTTTTAAGCCACCAAAAAATGCGTCATCGCCGAGATAATGACGGAGCATATTTAAAATGCTGCCACCTTTATTATAGCTGTGTCCATCGAACATCGCTTCCTTATCCGTATATTTAAAATCAACGAGTGGATGAATGACACCTGCTGCTTGGCGCAAATAACCATCCAAAACATCTTTGCGGTGGTAATCGCCGTAATCTTTGCCAAATTTATGCTCTAACCACAAACCTTCTGAAAAATCTGCGAACGATTCATTCACCGTTAAATTCGACCAACTTTCAGCCGTCACGTAATCGCCAAACCAATGGTGAAAAATTTCGTGACAAATAACAGTCTCGTTGTATTCGCGCTCGGCAAGTTCGCGCTCGTCGCCGTTTAAAAATTCGCCGTAAAGAATGGCGGTTGTGTTTTCCATCGCGCCACTCACGTAATCGCGCGCAACGATGTTGGCTAATTTCTGCCACGGATATTCCACGCCCAAAACATTGGAATAAAATTCTAAAATTTCTGGTACGTATTTATAAATAATTTTTCCTTGGCCTGCGTATTTAGGTTCTAAGTAGTATTGAATTTCTTTTCCGCGCCACATTTCTTTTTCAATCACGAAATCACCCGCTGCCATCATCACCAAATAGGGTGCAGATGGTAAATCCATCACCCAGTGATCGGTGCGCGTTCCGTCGCATTATTTGTAGCATCTTTTAATAAACCATTACTCAAAGTTTTAAAACCTTTTTCAACGGTCATGTAAATTTCGCTCGTCATGCGTTCGTTAGGTTTATCGAACGTCGGAAACCAACGGCTATTACTTTCTGTTTCGCCTTGTGTCCAAACTTGACGCGGTTTATCTATTTCTTTGTTATCGGGATTTATGAAATACAAACCTTTATCGCTTGTGATTGCTGCGCTGCCACCAACGGGTCCTTCATTAGGTTTAGCTACGTAATCAATATACACGGTGTACTTATCGTTGCGGGTAAAAACTTTTCCTAAATCAATGAATAGCTTCATGCCATCGTAGGTATATTTTAAAGGCGTTTTACTGCCTTCAAATTTAATTTCATTAATGTCAAAACCTTTGGCATCGAGCTCCATCGTTTGAGTTGGATAAAAATATGGTTTAGCTGTTATCCAAGCCTTGCCAAGCAAATGCTGTTTTTCCCAATCGAAATGCACATCAAGTTTGGTGTGTAAAATATCGTTTGTCAGTGTTGGTACTGCGCGATAGACGGGAACAGAATCTGGATTTTCTTTTACAGCTATACTATTCGTATCATTGGCAGCCGAATCAACCGCAGCAACAGGTGGTGTTGGTGCAGGCATTTGTTTTACTTCCGCTTTCGGTGGTGTAGGTGTTGTAACCACTGCTTTTGGTGCGTTACAAGCCCAAAAAAGTAAAACGGTAAGGGGAAATAGGAAAAAAACTTTCTTCATTTTATGTAAAATTGTTTAAGAAATTTAATTTTAGTTGATAGTTGTTCGTTTACAAGTGCACTACAACGAACAACGAATTCATGGAATCGAATCCATCATCACAGGTCTATTACTCGAGTTAGTGCTGCTTTTAATCATCATATCGGCAGGCACAGTTTCGCGCGACATATTTCTCATGCGTTGTTCACGCATCTGTTGTGGCGAAAGTTTAGCGGATGTATCTGTTTTTGGAGTAACTTTATTATTTGTATTTGAAGCACTAGTACCGTTAGAACTCGTTGCACCTTGCGGCAATTCGCAAGCAGATACCAATAAAATAAAAAAAGAAATCATTAAAAGTAAGGGTCGTAAAATTCGCATGACGATTTATTTTTTACAAATATACGTTTGGCTTAAACAATTTTAAAATGAGACGACTTACTAAACGTCAACTTTCTTAAATTGGTACGTGGTTTTTAATTTCGGGCTCTGCATGAATTAATAACTCGGGCAAATTCGATTTTAAAATGCCGATGGTGTAATTAATTTCAGCGCGCGTGTTGTAGTGTGAAAAAGAAAAACGTACACAGCGATAATCGTCTGGAATATTCATGGCTGCTAAAACGTGCGAGCCTGCGTCAATTCCAGAACTACATGCTGAACCACCCGAAGCGGCAATACCAGAAATATCGAGTAAAAATAAAAGTAAATCGGATTTTGACGTTTTAGGAAACGCAACGTTCAAAACTTTATAATGACCATTTTCTGCATCGCCGACAAATGAAATACCTTTAAAATTTGTGAGGAGTTGAGATTTAAAATAGGTTTTTAAATCAATAATGTGCGCGCTACGCGCTTCTAAATTGTGATATGCTTTTTCGAGTGCTTGTGCCGACCCAATAATGCCGTATAAATTTTCTGTTCCGCCGCGCATATTGCGTTCTTGCGAGCCACCGTCAATAAAAGGTTTAATTTGGTTTTTATTATTGATGTAAACAAAACCTACGCCTTTGGGTCCGTGGAATTTATGTGCCGCACCAATGAGAAAAGAAATTGGCGTTTCGTTCACATTAATAGGGTAAAATCCCATTGTCTGAACGGTGTCGGAATGAAAAAGAGCTTTATTTTGTACGCAAATATGGCTAATCTCTGCAAAATTTATCATCGTTCCGATTTCATTATTGCTGTGCATTAATGAAACTAAAGTTTTTTTGGAGCTGCTTTGCAGTTTTTCAATTAAATCATCTGTATCAATTCTTCCTAAACTATCAATTTTTACAAATTCAACGTGCACTAAGTTTTGGTGCGCCAGCGTTTCGAGTGTGTGCAAAACCGCGTGGTGTTCTAATTTAGAGGTGACGATGCGCTCAACGCTTAAATCGCGCACAGCATTTTTCAAAACCATATTATTTGATTCTGTTCCACCCGATGTGAAAAATATTTCACCAATGCTTGCACCGATACAATTAGCAATTTTTTTGCGTGCTTCTTCAATAGCTGCGCGCGACTGCCGACCAATTCCGTGAATACTTGAGGGATTGCCATACAAGTGCAACATCGCTTGGTGCATTGTTTCAGCAACTTCAGTATCTAAAGCAGTTGTGGCGGCATTATCGAAATAAACTTTCATCCAAAAAATTTAGTAAATACAAACTTGACCTTGACCAATGGGTAAAACCGAAGCAATCACATCTTCTTTTATTTGTGCATCAAAAACTTTTTCTAAAGCCCAACCCACCAAATCAACAGCAGCTAAACAACCAGCTGCGGTGCCAATATTTCCGTGCGTTACTAAGTGTTTATCTTCCAGCACTTCTACACCCATATTTCTCAATTCTTCAAAAGCAGTTGGATAGGTTGTTGCAGAAAGTCCGTTGAGTAAACCGAGTGACGCGAGAATTAAAGCACCCGAACACATAGAACAAATAACTTGTCTTTTGGGATTCAAGTTAAATCTTTTGAGATATTCCACATCTTTAATGAGCGATCTTGTGCCAGGTCCGCTCGCAAAAAATACAATATCGGCAGCGTTGCAATATTCTATTTCTGCACCCATTTCAATATTTAATCCACAAACGGATTTGTGCGTGGGTTTAGTACCGACAAGTTTAACTTCTACTTCCGTCGCTCTGAATTTAGTTCTGTTGAATAAATCCCAAGGCAAAAAAACATCTACGTCAGTGAATTTATCGAAAGCAACAATCGCTATTTTTTTCATAGAAAACTATTTTTAACGTTGTGTAAATTCTTTTATATCTTCAAAAATTTTCTTAATCAGATTATTTGAAACGACTTGCGACGTACTTTCAGAATAAACACGAACGATTGGTTCTGTGTTCGATTTGCGAATGTGCAACCAATTTCCATCTTTGAAATCAAGTTTTAAACCGTCAATCGTGTTGGTTTGCACACCAGCCGTTTTGCTATATTTATCGTGAAGATGATTTAAAATTTCATCGGGCGTAAAACCTGCGCCGAGTTCAAATTTATTTTTTGACATGGAATAGCGCGGATACATAGAGCGCAAAAGCGATAACGATTTCACTTTAGCTTCCGCCAAACTCGAAAGTATAAACGCAATTCCGACTAATGCGTCTCTACCGTAATGCAATTCAGGATAAATTATACCGCCGTTTCCTTCGCCACCAATAACAGCGTTTGTTTCTTTCATTTTTTCTACAACGTTCACTTCGCCAACAGCGGAGGCAGCGTAACTACCTTTGTGTCGCTCAGTAATATCTTTTAGTGCGCGCGTTGAACTCATATTGGAAACGGTATTGCCGGGCGTTTTTTTCAAAATATAATCAGCCACAGCGACCAAAGTATATTCTTCACCGAACATATCGCCGTCTTCGGAAATTAAAGCTAAGCGATCAACATCGGGGTCAACGGCAATGCCGAGATGTGCGCGATGATGTAAAACTGCGTTAGCTAATTCGGTTAAATTTTCTGGTAGTGGTTCCGGATTGTGCGCAAATTTGCCATTCATTTCGCCATTAATTAAAATGACGGTACATTCTAACGCTTTTAATAACGGCACAATTGAAATAGCACCCGTAGAGTTGACTACATCAACAACGACTTTGAATTTAGATTCACGAATTTTTTCAACATTCACCAACGGCAATTCTAAAATTTTGGCGATGTGCTTTTCGATAAAAGAATTATTTGTCGTTAGTTTTCCTAATTTTTCGACGGTCGCAAATTGAATATTGCGCGAAGTTGCGGTTTCTAAAATTTCAGCACCGTCTGCACCCGAAATAAATTCACCTTTGTGATTTAAAAGTTTGAGTGCGTTCCATTCCATCGGATTGTGAGAAGCAGTGAGGATAATTCCGCCGTCCGCATTTTCAAAAATAACTGCCATTTCAACCGTCGGTGTGGTGCTTAAACCCGCATCAATAACATCAATTCCTAAACCAATAAGCGTTTGAGAAACTAAACCCGAAACCATACTGCCCGAAATGCGCGCATCGCGACCGATGACCACACGCGGCGTATCGTTCTTTTTATTTTTAATAAGCCACGTGCCGTAAGCAGCAGCACTTTCAACTACATCTATGGGCGTTAAATTTTCGCCATAAATACCGCCTATGGTACCGCGAAATCCTGAAATTGATTTAATAAATGACACGCTTGCATTTTGTTTGAGTGATGGAAATATAAGCCAGAACCGAAGTTTCTTACGGATTAATTCTTAAAAAATAAAATCTCGCAAAAATAACTATTATACTTAGAATAAGCTATTTGAACAAAAATTAATTTTTCACAACCACCACAAATCTAAATATTTTGCAACAATTTTAGCTAAATTTTCTGCATCCGTGAATGCGCGATGCGCGATGCCTGTAAATTCAAAACCTTCGCGCTCAACAGCTTTTTTTAAACCAATCGGTTGCCGCAATTTTCGCAGTTGTTTGTATTGCTCTTTAATATTTATGTGCGATTCCACCCATGTTGCATCGAGTTGATGCAATTTACAATCGGCAACCAATTGGCGTTTATCGAAGCCACCCCAAGAACACAGCGCGTATTCTTCTTTAGAATTATCTATTTCAATCCAATGTGTAAAGTCTGCAATAACGTCATCGAATTTGCGCGCACGATTAATATCAATTTGAGAAATATGCGTGAGTTGCAAACAAAAATCAGAAAGTACAGGATGAATAACGGGTCGAATAAAACTCGTGAATTCATCTATCACTTGCCCATAATGATCAACTTTCAGCGCACCGATTTCAATTGTTTCGTGTACTTGCTCATGAAGTTCAGTACTCCAACACGTACATTCTAAATCGTAAACAATAAAATTCATTTTTAATGGGGTTAGCAGATCTTCAAAACTAATTGAAATTCTTTAATAAATTAAACTTTCACCCACGCCTGTTTTCTCAGCAATTCACGCAAACCATCTTTAAACGTCGGAAATTTTGGCTGTTCAGGTTGCGCACCTGCTTCAATAGCAGCATACACTTCTTTAAACATTTGCTTCGAAGTATCTGGAAAACCTTCATTGTGTCCACCCGGAAAACTCATTATTGCACTCGCTTCAGGATATGCTAACGACGGATCGCGCATTAATAATTGGTTCGAGGTGTTTCTGTTACCCACCCATAGTTCATTCGGTGATTCAGAATTCCAAGCGAAGGTTTGTTTTGAACCCGCAATTTCTAATTTCAATTGGTTTTTTCGCCCTGCTGCTACTTGCGAAACGGTTACAGATCCGCGATTTCCATTATCGAAACGCAATAAAACATTCGCATGATCTTCGGTATTAATCGGCACGTCGGCATAATCTTCTGGACGAAGCGTTAAACCCGAATACGTTTCAATGGTCTTTAAGGGTTTTTTACGCGTTTTATGCACGGTATTGAAATCCGCCATCACTTCAACGATGCGTAAACCTGTTATGTATTCCATCACATCCAACAAGTGGGAACCAATATCAGCAATTGCGCGCGAATCACCCGATTTATCTGGTTCTAAGCGCCAATTATAATCTGTTTCATAAAAAAGCCAATCTTGCAAATACGAACCGAGAATAGAATAAACATCGCCTAAATCACCTTTTTCGCGCATGGTTTTCATTTGTCGCACCAACGGATAATAACGCAAATTAAAATGTACCGCGTTCACCAAGCCTGTTTTTGCTGCTAAGGCTACCAATTCTTCCGCTTCGTGCAAATCTTTTGCCAAAGGTTTTTCACATATCACGTGCTTACCAGCTAATAATGCCGCTTTAGATTGCGAAAAATGTAAAAAATTAGGTGTGCAAATATGTACAGACTGAACATCTTCCATCGCTAATAATTCATTGAATGTGCAGGCTTTTTCGATGCCTAATTGTTTAGCTTTGTTTGTAGCTAAATCAATATTGACTTCGCACAGCGCAGCAACTTCTACATTCGGCAATCGGCGCAATGCCTCAATATGCGCGGGTCCGATGAAACCTGTGCCTACTACGCCTACTTTAATTTTACTCATATTAAATTGGTTTTAATTTTATTTTAAAAGAAGCAAATGTAGTAAATTAATAGTTATTCGGAATAGTAAATTTTTTTTCAGCTTTCTATTTTGATGCTTTTTATTGAGGCTATAGTTTTCTGAATGGGCCAAAAAAAATGTGTTTAATTGCACAACATATATTTACTTTGCACTCATTCTTAATTTCTAAACTTTAATTTATGGATGCTGCTGCGTTTTTAGAAAATTTAAAATCGAAAGTTCACCCTGAAGCCATTGCCGGGCACGATACTGTTTTGCATTTCAATATCACGGGCGATAATGCTACGCAAAAAACGGTTCAAATTGCTGACGGTAAAATAGATGTGTTGGATGGATTAGTGGGCGAAGCGAAATGTGTAGTGACGGCAAAAGCCGAAACGCTCATGAAATTGGTGAAGGGCGAAGAAAACCCAATGATGGCATTTATGATGGGCAAAATAAAAGTTTCTAACCCAGGGGAGCTCATGAAGTATGGAAAAATTCTGGGACTGATGTAGAACCTGGTTTAACTTATTTTTTTCAGGCGAAAATAAAAAGTTAAACCAAGTTAGTAGAAAAATAAACGAAAGAGCGAGCAAAGTTCGATGGAATAAATAAATACAAGGGTTGAAAAACTTCAACCCTTGTAAAAACATAAATGAAGTATGTTAATCCATAACTCAATGAAAATGAAAACATTTTAATCCTCCTCTGGTGTGCGCTAACTTCTCAAAAGCACATATTCTTAATATTGGCAATGTTTTTGTTTAATGTGTATAAGTACATGATTTTTAAAATTTAAACATTGCGCGAATTCGTTTTCGAGCGATAAGTCAATAAACATTTGCTTTTGGCACTTGCTTTTTGCCTTACCCCCTATGCCTTTTGCGCACTCACAACCTATATGTTTTCAGCTTTTACTACTAACACAAATATGTGTTCCTGCGAACCGATAAATTCCCTTACTATGCGTATATCTACTACATGCAATGAGTTATTAGCAATGAATTATGAGCCACAACTCTGGAATGGCAGCTCAAAGCTCAAAGCACAAAGCTCAAAGCTAACTTTGCTCTTTGCCATTTGCCTTTTGCCTTTTGTTATATCGGCGCAGTCCGTTATTTCGGGTAAAGTTTTTTGGGATTGTAACAACAACGATGTGCGCGATATCGGCGATGCGGGTATAAAAAATATAACGGTTCGTCTTTTAACTACCGACAACCAACAAATCTCAACTATCACCGATAGTGTGGGTAATTACAGTTTCAATGTAAGTAATGGTAGTTATAAAGTAATGGTGAGTTTGCCTACTGGATCAACGCAATTGATATTTTCTACGCGCGTTGCTGGTGGTGATCCAACACTGAACAGCGATGTTGATAGTTCGGGTACTTCCGATAATTTAATAGTTGTGAGTGGTACAAACTACACTTCTATTGATGCCGGAATTGTAGATAAAACGGCACCTAAAATTCAATTTGTTAATCCACTGATTGCAGGTTTTTTTAGCGGCGATACACTTACAGTCTCTTGCGATAATTTGCCGCGTATGGATTCGAGTTGGGTATCGGTAACGGATAATTCAAAACAAACATTAACGGCGGTTTTTACAGATAATTTATTGATTGAAGGTAATTGCAGATCTAATGGTTTTGTAAAACTTTTGGATTGCACTTGGACAGCAACGGACGCGTGCGGAAATGTAGGAACGAGCTTTATTTTTGTAAAAGTGATTGATACAATTGCACCCGTACTTAATAATATTCCGGCTAACATTACGGTGAATACATACTTAGGCGATACTGTAGCAACTGCACCGACGAATATTTACGCGCTCGATAACTGCACTGCCAATACTATAATTCCTTTAACTTACAATACAGTCACAACACAATCTTCTTGTGGGAGCACCATTACGCGAACATGGTCAAGTACTGATGGTTGCGGTAATTCGGCTACTAATTCGCAAGTAATTAAAGTTTTCGACACTCAAAATTGTTTGGTAGTCTATCCGATTGATACTTTTAAAATTGAACTTATTGCTTCACGGTTTACCGATTCGTGCGTTAATAGTATTTTTGGAACGAACAGAACAGTAACAAGTGTTGCGTTCGTCACGCCTTCTTCTGTTCATAATTTAGTGCCTTTATTATCCAATGGTTGTTTAAAAATCATGGCACTTCAAACTTTTAATAAAACCGATACGCTTATAGGAACTTCTTGCGATGCGAGCGGAAACAATTGTCGGAATTTCTTTTTAATTGTTACGCCACAAAGTTTGAGATTAAATTCTTGTAATTTATTCAACCAAGACACCGTTGCGCGCATCAAATTAGCGAACTGCAACGATAAAGGTTATTTTTGTATTTCTGGCGTGAATGATGCGATTGCATTTAAAAATAATTATACCATTTCTGATAACGGTACGCCTTACACCGGCACATTAACGGGTTGCCAATACGATACATCGTTTTCATACACTTATTTCACGATTCCGAGATTTTCCAAATCAGGTCCTTACCGATTAGATTATTGGTTATTAAATGGTCAATCGTATAAAATTACAGCTTTTAGAGATATTTTTGTTTTGGTTGACTCAATGAATGTATGGGATAAAGTGGGTAAATGGTCAGTTGATACGCTTACGTTAACGATTTCTGGCGGTAAATCTGTCAATACCTACGGTCAAAT